>SXGR01234534.1_pt1 | contig 50054 bp, 45 predicted proteins | sample 3174711 | NCBI WGS metagenome assembly SXGR01 (sample SAMN11356860, study PRJNA531348) | freshwater metagenome | isolation source: freshwater sample F1-60 | place: China: Fuxian Lake, Yuxi | collected 2017-12-25 | reverse complement strand
TCTGGTTCCGGCTCCTTTCGCACCTCGATCTGTGCAGTCGGAACGCGAGCGATGCGTGTGCGTTCCACAACGGGTTCTGCAGTTTCAGGCGACGCATCATCCACCGGGATTGTCAGACCACCCGGCTCAGGTCCAGGCACTTGGTCTTCGGGCAGATCACGCATGCCAAATGGAACGGGCGCGTTCTCCTGCGGCGGCGGCGCTTTCGCATCCTGAGTGTTCGCGCAACCTGCAATCAGGCTTGCAGTACCCGCTGAGATGACCAAGCGCAGGATCATGAGGGTGCATGATCTTACCCGTAGCATTACGAACGATGGGACTTGATGAACGGTGTGCGCTCGCGTTTCGATGCACTCTGATGGCTGGGATGCTGTCGATTGCAGCATGTTCGCAAGCACCGAAGTATCGGCTTCAGGATGGGGAGATGTACCCCTATGGCCCCGACAAGGCAGAAGTCCACACATTGTCGCGCCTTCAATCGGATGGATCTGGCATCGTTCACGGCGCGGTTGTGTTCATCGAGTTCCGCGATCTGGATGGGGAAACATGTCGTGGGGTCGGTGAGGTGGAGCTTGCGCTGGTGGTATCAGGGCGCGAGCCGTATTCCAAGCGGCTGCAGCTCGACAACACTGGAGAAAACATCGCGGTGTGGAACCGCGCAGTGCGAATGTATGAGGTGCCATTCACGATCGATCCGCCGCTCAAGGCAGACAGTCCCACCGCGGTGCGAGCCGATCTGAAGTGGACATGCGGAACGAAGCCCGTTGTCACGGACTCGGTTCAGCTGGCCGCGGTGCCGGCACAGTGAGTACCGCAGGCCTCTGCGGCGCAGCAGCCGGTGCCGCATTTTCATCGACTCGATACTTGCGTTCATACTTATCGCGAAGCAGCGTCTGATGACTCTCGAGCTGCACGGGGCTCCCGTCGATCCACGCGGCGGTCACGGATGATGTCACCTCCAAGGGATCGCCCGAGTGAAGCAGCAGCGAAGCGCTCCGCGCGGGAGCGATCGTGCCGTAACGGTCGGCAGCGCCGCACAGTTCGGCGGGAACCCGCGTGATGGCAGCAAGCGCCTCTTCACGCGGCATCCCAAATGCGGCAGCCATTGCTGCATGATGGGCGATGTTGCGGTCGTTGCTCGGTTCATCGCCGCAGGCGATTGCGACGCGGATGCCACGGGCAGCAAGGCGGGCAGGCAGCGTGTACGCCTCGTCATACGATTGGTGGGCGAATCGCGGCAGCTGAAGCGTGCCGAGAACGATCACGGGAACTTGATGCTGTACGAGCAAATCCGCAACGGCTTCGGCACCTTGGCCACCCACGATCACGGGGCGAAGCTTTCGCGCGGTTGCCCAGAGCACGGCAGACTCGATCTGCCCCGTGCTCGCCGCTGAAATCAGCAGTGGGCGTTCACCTGTCAGCACATCGGCGAGTCGACTGAAGCGCGCGTCGAGCGGTAGTGATGGGTCCGCGGCGCGTGCGCGAATCGCAGCCGCCGCCGCATCGAAGAAATCATCGAATCTCCGTAGCGAAGTCACGCGCTGTCGCTCCTGTTCCTTCGCACTCGTGCTCGCGTACCAGTTCGGCGCAGGCTCGGTCGCGGGCCACTGAATGAATGTGCCTGCGTCTGGCACGATGGTCATCTGCTCATTCGTCCAACCGTTCAGGCGGAGCAAGCTTGTTTCACCAGAGACTTGCCCACCTTGCGGGAACACCCAAGCGAGGAGAACGCCGCCGAGTCGCGCCACGGGAAACAGACTGCTGTCAGGATTGACGGCAACCCACGCGCTCACTTCAGGGTGGAACGGTCCAAACTCGCTCGTGTCATCCGTGGCACGAACCGCCTGCACTTCAATAAGTCCGAGCGTTGTGGCACTCGAGATGAACGCCGGCGTGATGTGTTTTCCACTGCCATCGATGCGAACGGCGTCCGCAGCAATCGACTGACCATCGGCCGCATGCGCTGCGCCTTGACCCACACACACGATGCGGTCACCCTGCAGGACCACGAATCCATCAGTCAGTACTGGCTGTGCAGCAATGGCTGTATGCACCGTGGCGTGTTCGATCACCGTCTGGCGCTGCGTGGCAGCGGGCGCGGGCAGCATGGTGCTCTGAGCCAGCGTCGCCGCAAGCGTGAGGGGAATCACTGCCATGGGTGTCCACATGATCATGGCGCAGCCTGCACGCATCCACAGTCGCCACGCGAGAAAATCGACTCGATGGGGCGGCCACTCCGCCACCAACCGAGGAGGAATGTTTCGCGTGCATCGATCATTCGACCCAGCAACCGTTGCGGAGGAGCTCCCGGCGGATCCATGGTGTCATCCTGTGCGTCTTCCGCCTCCTCGCCGTTCGGTGCATCGCCTGGGGAAGCCTGCGCTGCACCCCGACTGCCATCGCGCGAAGGACGCCGCGGCTTGCGCTCGGCCGCCATCGCCAGAATGAGTTCACGCCGTTCCTTCTCACGCTTTGGTCGAAGCGCCAGATCCGTGGCGCGATCGAAGTGAAGTGCACCATCGATCCAAGTCTGCTGACACACGCTCATCGGACTCAGTGGATCGCCCGACCACAGGGCGAGATCCGCATCCTTGCCCACTTCAATGCTGCCCGTGCGTTCACCCATGCCGATCTGGCGCGCGGGATGGATGGTGACGAAGCGAAGTGCGGTGGCAGGATCGAGCCCACCGTACTTCACCGCCTTGGCAGCCTCCACATTGAGCCGACGCGCCAGTTCATTCGAATCCGAGTTGAACGACACGACGACATCTTCACTATGCATGATCGCGCCCGCCCACGGAATCGCGTCCATCACTTCCATCTTGTACGCCCACCAGTCACTGAAGCAGGATGCACCGGCGCCATGACGAGCAATGGCATCGGCCACCTTGTATCCCTCGAGCACATGCTGCAGTGTTCCCACCCGGAATCCAAACTCATCCGCCAGACGCAACAGCATGAGGATCTCATCTTGTCTGTAGGAGTGGCAGTGAATGATCCGCGTGCCCTCCAAAATCTCGGCGAGCGTCTCCAGTTCGAGATCCTCTCGGACGGGCGCGAGACGCGCACGATCGGGATTCGACTGGAGTGACATCTGTGCCGCTCGGTACTCACGCGCCGCCTGGAAACGGTCGCGGAGATAAGCCTCGACACCCATCCGAGTCTGTGGGTACCGACCGCGCGGTCGCACGACATTCTCACCGAGGGCAAACTTGATTCCAGGTTTTGCGCTGCGGGCGGGCCACGAGGAAAGTGGGGAGCCCCACTTCAGCTTCACCACGCTGTTCTGTCCACCGATTGGGTTCGCGCTGCCATGCAATTGATTCACGCAAGTCACGCCGCCCGCGAGCTGTCGGTACCAGTTCACATCATCGGGATCGACAACATCCGCGATACGCACCTCCGCCGTGCAGGCCTCGGTCGCCTCGTTGACCGATCCCTCCACTCCCGTGTGGCTGTGGCAGTCGATCATGCCGGGTGTGAGATGCATGCCGCTGCAGTCGATGGTGCGAATGTTCGTGGGAGCGCTCAGAGCCTTTCCGACTGCAGCAATCCGTCCGCCCTGGACGAGCACATCGCACTCGCGCACGATGCCATCGGCGGCGCTTGTCCAGACAGTGGCAGACTTGAAGAGCACCTCTTCGGCGTGCGGCGGCGCTGGCTGACCAAAGTCGCCGAAGGGCGCGGTGACGGCGAGTGTCGGCCGTGGCGTTGGCCAGTCGTCCTCCTTCGGGTCGCCGTTCCCATCGGCCTTTGTGTCGTCGGGCTTTGCGGCATTCTCGGGCGCCACCGCCACCGCCGAGAAGATCACCCGCTTGCCGTCCTCGCACTCTGCTTCGAGCGTGATCACGCGTTCATCGCTGCGGAAATTGCAGCGCAGCAGACCTTGCAGATCAAGCGCCTTCCCATCGAGTATGCAGGAACCCAACAGGGCTTGGAGAAGCACCTGCCGCGCGCAATGCGTGTCGCGCTTTCCGCCATCGAGCAGGGCGGTGACGCAGAGTGTCCGTTTGCGCGTGTCGATTTCGAGCAAGCGTGTTTGACCTGATGGGAGCACGATCGACGCACGCGTTGGGCCCAGGAACTCCTGCGGTGCAGCGCCATCCGATCCGCCCGTGGTGTCGATCCGTCGTCCGTCCACCCACACCTGCACGATGCGCGACTTGGGCGCGAAGAGCTGTCCTTCGCTGATCGTCAGGTTCGCCGACTTGCCAACCTCGATCGTTCCAAGCGTGTCTGCCAGACCGAGGAGCGCAGCGGGTTCCGTGGTGAGTGCAGCGATCAGCTGTGGCTCGCTCAACCCAGCGACCATCGCATCGCGCACACGCGCAGGGAAATCGCTGCGCCGATCAAGGCGAGCCGTGGTCAATGACACGGGAACGCCTGCCGCAATGAGCCGTGATGGGTTCGAAGGCGCCATGGCCCACGCCGCCAGTTCCGTGAACGACAGGCTCTCCGACTGCCGCGCCGACGGCACTTCCACGGGGGCTGGAAAGCGAAGCGGTACGACGGCAGGAACCTTGTGCGCCGCGAACTCATCGAGGTGTCGGAACTCCTGTCCGCTCGCGAGTACGACCACACCAACGCCGCAATCGCGCCCGACTGCGCATGCGCGAAGGGGTTCGAGCCAACCCGCGCAGTCAAAGAAGACGCGGCCACCGTCCACAGCAGGCGCCAACGCATCGAGTGCCGGTGAAGCCGTGGGGGGCGCATTCACTTGCGGGTGGCGTTCCCATGCCCGTGCGCTTTCCTTTCGCCATCGAGCGTCACGGAGCGTCTGACGAAGAAGGGCAACGACCCCCATCTGCGATTGCGGGTAGATGCTCGTGCGATCGTCATCCCATCGAACGGGCATGTCGTCGCGCCCGCGGCTCATGCCGACGAAGGGACCGACTCCAGCACCGATGATGCGCATCGCATCCCGATCCTCGCCCAGCAGCACGACGCTGCCGCTGCCCCGAAAGATCCCATGACTCGGATAGAGCGCGGCCACGGTGAAGCCAAGGGAACGCAGCTCGCGCTCAAGTTCTTTCGTGGGCGGCGCAAGATCCTGTGCGCGAATCTGCGGGGTGACCTGGGGATTCCAGTGCGCTGCGGCTTCGCTCGCCGCACTCTTGGCGGCGGCGGTCGAGTCGATCATGAGGCACGGCTCGATGAGGCCAGCGGTGATGGTCCACGCTCGTCCATCGTGTTCCGTTGCGCCGGCTGGGACGGGCGTGGATGCACTGGGGCCGACCGCGACGATCTTGCCGTCACGCATCACGATGGTGCAGTCGGTCACCTTCCGATTTGGGTTGATGAACGCCGTCGCATGCGTGATGGCATCCCATCGGATGTCCGCGGGTCGCATGCCATTGTCGGGCGCAAGTTGTGCGGTCGCCTGCGAACTGCAGACGATCGACGCCGCGAAACTGCAGCGCAGGATCATCTTTCTCACGGGATGGAGAGTGTAGGGGTCGCGGAGGACAGGGCAGACGCGCGCATCCGCGCGGCGATCTCAGTGTCTGCGGCCGTCAATACTCGCGCAGTTCACCCAGCATTTTCTCAAGAGCTGCGTTCAATCGTTCGGGCGTGTCACACCGCCCCTCTGCGATCAGTTTCTTCATCTCCGCCACACGATCCGCTCGCACATCGGGCAGCGCCTTGATCGCCGCAACATGCTTCGCGACTGTGCCGTCGGCGAGGCGATCAAGACTCGAGGGAGTGGCCGTGACGGAATCGATCGGTGTTTCGGCGGGATCGCCGATGCCTCGCTTGGGCGCCTGAGTGTGCTTGGACATGACGCAACTCCTTCGACCGCCGCTTCAGGTCCATCTTCAGCATCGGCCCAACTGTTCCGCGACTTCCGTGTGGTGAGCCCGTAACGAACTCAACTATAGGGATCGTCACTTGTCGTTCCAAGACTTCAACAATTCAAAGATCGATGCTGCGGCGAGTTATGATCCTGTCGTCATGGAAGCCTCCCAGGCATCTCGGGTCGGATCATCGCCCGCGCATTGGACGGCTCTGCTGCTGGCGATCGCATTTTTTGCAGGAGGATGCAACTCCGCAGGCACAAAAACCAGCAAGGACGCAACCAAAGAGCAGGATCCCCAGTCTCTTGCTTTCGATGGTGATCTTGATCTCGATGAGCCGCCCGTCACCAAGTCACCCTTGGGCAGTACCGACGGGTCTCGCAGTGGAACCGCCAAGGTGGATCCGAGCGATGGATCGGGGGCGAAGGGGTCCTTTTCGATCCCGGGGAGCCCAGGAGGGGCGGGCGCATCGAGTGCCGACCGCCGCGGGGCCGGGTCCGCAGTGGATCGAGCGAGACCAGCAGGTGCGACCAGTGCAGGGAGCAGCGACACCGTCGTTGGCGATGACAAGGGTGGTCGCTGGGGCGTTCTTCTGCTGAGTTTCACTGGCGAAGAGCATCTCGAGTCGGCGAAGGCCGCATGCCGACAGCTTCGGCAGCGCTATCCGCTTCTCAAGGATTCCTACGTTCGCGAGAAGTCCAATGGATCCGTGGTGCTGGTCGGGCGTTTCACGGCGGTCGATGATCCTGCAGCGAAGCCGCTTGCCAGGCAGGTGCAGGCCTTGCAGGATGGTGACGAGCGTCCATTTGCCCGTGCATTCCTGACAAGGGTCGAGCCAGCGAAGCGCGGGTCGAGCGGTGCGCTCGAACTGCGTCGACTGCGAGAGGAGAACCCCGATGTCCGCGAGCTGTATTCCCTCGAGGTCGCCGTCTGGAGCGACTTTGGTTCTGGGGAAATCTCGCTAGATGAGATTCGGCGTCAAGCGGAGGCGTACACGAAGAAGTTGCGCGCGCAGGGCTACATGGCGTTCTACCAACATGACGATGACAAGCGCATGAGCATGGTCACGGTCGGAGCATTTGGCAAGGACGCCTATGACGCGAAGACGATGGTGTACTCCGATGAAGTCGAGGCGATCCGCAAGAATTTCTCGAAGTTGCTCGTGAATGGCGAGGAACTGCTGCGTCCCGTGATGCGTGGATCGAAGGAAGTGACGCCCGAGCGACCCATCTTGATTCTGGTGCCCAACTGATGGCAACGCGACAGCCGTCCAAGAAGGGAACGCGACCGCGATCGGCAGAGGAGCCGCTGCCCACAGGCGGCGATGCGTGTGTTGCGGCGATGGCCAGCACAGCGATCGATCATCCACTGCTTGGCATGGAACGCGTGTTCGGCACGCTCGGATCAGCCCTTGCATCGGGTCACTGCCCTCATGCATGGATCTTTCACGGTCCGAGCGGGATCGGCAAATGCACTTCGGCCATGCGCTTCGCGGCCGTGCTCGTCGACCCGCAGTCCGGCAGCGCCGAACGCGCGGCCTGTGCACCCCTGCGGCAGTCGCGCAGTGCCGATCTCCTTCGAGCGGGAACGCATCCCGATGTGCATCTCATTCGCGCTGAACTGGCAGGATCGAGCGCAGACAGGGAACTCCGCGATCGAAAGCAGGTGAACATCCCGGTGCAACTGCTGCGCGAGCACATGATCGGCGGCACCAACAGTTCGGGCGGACAGATGGAGGGAGCCGTCTTCAAGTCCAGCGTGTTGGGCGCGGGCAAGGTGTTCATCATCGACGAGGCCGAACGGCTCGAAGCAGATGGGCAGAATGTCCTGTTGAAGGTTCTGGAGGAGCCGCCACCGGGCACATTCATCGTGCTGGTCACGAGCAGCCTGGATCGTCTCTTGCCGACGATTCGCTCGCGCTGCCAGTCGATCGGCTTCTCCCCCTTGCGCTCTGAGCAGATGAAGCAGTGGCTCGACGCCCGCCTCGGTGAAGTGACGGGGTCGCACCGCGCATTCGTCGAGCAATATGCGGCGGGTTCACCGGGTGCGGCCGTGACCGCCGTTGCGATGGACTTGCAGTCCCTGCATGACAAGATCGTTCCCATGATGGAACGATTCGAGCGTGGCGGGTGTCCGCTGGAGTTGGCGGACCTCATGAATGACTTCGCTTCCGAGGCTGCAGAGGCGGTGGTGAAGACGAATGAGCATGCAAGCAAGGAGGCGGCAAATCGTCGCGCTGCCGCCATCGTGTTCTCGGTGATCGGTGCAGAGGTTCGGCGCCGCATGCATGCTGCCCGGACGCAGCCGCAGCGACTTCGATATTGGGCGCGCGTGCCGATGGTGATCGCAGAGACCGAGCGAATGCTGCAGGCGAATGTCAATCAGAAGCTGGCGTTGGCAGAGTTCGTATCGGCATGGGCTGCGCTGGGTCCTTCGCTCGGCGAACCCAGCGGCGGCGTGGCGCGGGGGCACCGTGCATGAGCGAGTCGCTCGAAGTGGAGCGTGTGTTCCTCTTGAGCGGAATGCCGGACATCGGTGTGGTGGAACGCTGGCGGATCGAGCAGGGGTATCTCGGCGGCGCGGAGCCGATGGGTGGACGACTTCGCCGAACCACGATGCCCGACGGGTCAGTGGTGCATCACCACACGCAGAAGCAGGGGGTTGGTCTCGTTCGGATTGAACGGGAGACGCAGATCGGCAGCGATGTCTTTGCTGCGCAGTGGGGCGACACTCTTGGCAGGCGAGTGAGCAAGATCCGTCACCGCGTGCCGAGCGACGGATTGCTCTGGGAAATCGATCAGTTCACGGAGCTGCCGCTGGTGTTGGCGGAGGTGGAACTGCCGGATGAACACCATGCGCTGCAGATTCCATCGTGGTTGGAGCGCGTGATCCGCCGCGAGGTGACAGACGACGGGCGATATCGCAATTTCATGTTGGCCGTTCACGGACTGCCCGATGAGTTGGGAACGCGATAGACTCTGCGGCCTCGGAAGAACCCCCATGACCATGTTCCAGTGCAAGATCGTGACGCCCGCCGACTCAGTGCTTGATGAGGAAGCGAAGTATGTGACCTTCCAGGCATTCGACGGACAGCGCGGCGTCATGCGCGGTGCTTCGCCGTTTCTCGCCAAGCTCGGTGGAGGGCAGTGCCGAATCGATACCGCGTCCGGCACGAAGCGGTATGTCCTGAATGGCGGATTCGCACAGATGAACGCCAACACGCTCGTGTTGCTCGCCGATGGCGCGGAAGATGTGGATTCGATCAAGTTCGAGGAGGCAACGAAGCGCGTGTCCGATGCCGACGCGAAGGTGACGGCGCAGAACGACAAGCCGCTGACATTGTCGCAGCGGGAGAAGATCGAGTCGGAGCAGTCGCTCGCGCGTGCGCGTGTCGCGGCTGTGCGCCGGGCGTGATCATGGTTGGACCAGGGAAGTCCGCGGAGCCGCCGCAGCCCGCTGCGCGGGGGGACAGCCCGGCGCAGGTGGATGGTTCACAAGAGAATGTTGCGCTGCAGCCCGAGGTTCCGTGTGCCGATCAGCCTCTTGCGCGGCGCATTGAAGCGCTTGTCTTCGCGGCAGATCGTCCACTCCCCGATGCGCGCATCGCGGACCTGCTTGGTATCGCGGAGCAGTCGAAAGTCGGTGCAGCGATCCGCGAGGCGATCGAGACGCTGAATGCTGGATATGCAGCATCGGCGAATGCGTTTCGAATAGAACAGGTCGCGGGCGGCAGGCAGGTGCTTACGCAGCCGAACTTCGCGCCCGTGGTGGCTCGCCTTCGCGGAGAGCGGCAGCAAGCGCGATTGACCCAACCTGCTATTGAAACACTCGCCATCATCGCCTATCGCCAACCGATCCAGCGCTCGGAGATCGAGGCAATCCGTGGCGTTGCATGTGGCGAAGTGCTCCGCGGGCTGCTCGAGCGGCGCTTGGTGCGGATTGCCGGGCGCGCGGAAGAGCTCGGTCGTCCGATGCTGTATGGCACGACGAACGAGTTCCTGAAGGTGTTCGGACTGGGCACGCTGGCAGACCTGCCGCAGTCTCGCGAACTCAAGGCCTGAATCCCTTCCAGCGGCAGATGGGGTGAAAAAACCCCCGACCGCTTGGAAGCGTCGGGGGCTGCACACGAAATCTGCTTCTGTCGATCAGCGGCTCGGCTGTTTCAGCGCCGCCGTCGCCGCCGTCCGAATGCTCCCGCGAGGGCGATCAGTGCCACGGCGCCAGGGTTGGGAACCGCTTGGAAGGCGACGGTGCTTGAAAAACTCGCCTCGGACCCCGCGGACATCCTGAAGTTCAGGCGGATCGAGATGTTGGAGGCTGCTGATGTGGGCACCACAACTCCAGAGAAGTTGGCGTTGCCCAGTGAAATGATCTGGAAAGGCTGTGCAAAGACGAGTGTGTTGTTGAACTCGCTTCGCGCGGGCGTGCCATCCACGAGCGCAGCCCACAGAGGTACGGTGCTTGTCAGGCTGCCGAGCGCAGTTGAGGCGTTCAGGAACTGACCGCCGACGGAGCCGCTGATTGTCAGTGGGCCTGCGGCAGAGCCGGTCATTCCGATTGTGATCGAGAAGTCCTGGGCAGACGCGCTTTGGTTTCGGACAACAAAGTTGCCGTTGGTGAACCCACTGTTCGTGACAGGATTCCATCCTTGCGTGTTGTCGGTCCAGCTGACCGAAGCGCCGCCCGCCGTCCACGCACCGGTGGCCGACCATGTGGTGCTCGAAACTGGAGTGACTGTGTTGGTCGGTGTTGAACTGCCAGCAGTGGATAGCACCGAGGCGGTAAAGCCCTCAAGGGAAAATCCGCCGAGAGCTGGTCCGCTGATGAGCAAACCCGAGAGCAGTGCTGCTCTGGGTAGCAAAGTTGACATTGGGGTCTGGATCAACCTTTTCCTTCCCATCGACTTGACTGGCGCACTATCTGCGCATCAATGATGTATTGGCTCGCGAGGAGCCGCACCGACTTCTTTTCCGTGATTCCAATCCCAGGAAGCCGCACACAATGAAGGCAGCTGGGGCGGGGATTGGGTTGGCAACAAAGACGCTTGAGAACGAAACGGAATCGCCCGCACTCAATGAGAATGCGAATCGAATTCCGATCGTGGAGTTGATTGCGGGGCCCGAGACTGGAACTGGGAATCCAAAGGATCCGTCGGAGAACGAGGTCGTTCCATTCGCGGCTGTCACCTGTTGGAACGCATTTGCCATCAGTGCTTGGACAACCGACTGATCAGCAAGGGCCGAGTAGACGGAGCCCCCGTTGATCGAAGTCAGGAGTGCGCTTCCAGATCCGTTGGAATCTGTGAGCGTTCCGCTCACCTGTCCCGAGAGCAAGCTCGCCGCGAGGGGTGGGCTGATGGACAATGAAAAGTCGAGGAGGTAGTCGCGCGCGAGATCCGACTCATTGGTCACAGTGAATGTCCCTGTGATAAACGGATCGGGGTCTACCAAGTAAATCCATGAGAGTGTCGTGCCGGTGTTGCCGTGGTAGCTGCCTTGATACAGCCACTCGGTTGGTGCAACTTGCACGACCGAACCGAAGTCGGAGGCCAGTCCGCCACCCGCGACACCTTCTGATGAAAGCAAGAAGGCGAATGGGGGTGCCGACACAGTGCCCAGCGCGGTAGCCGCGCAGAGAAGCGAAGCGCCAACCGAGGCGTAGCTAAAGTGATAGATGGATTGCATGCCTTTTCCCTGTTCTTGACGTATCCAAAGCGCAACAGAACTATCCCCTAGACGCCCAAAGATAAACCGGCAATGCCGCATTGGCTAGTTCAAGGCGCGTGATTTTCATGAAAATCAGCACGCGCAAGGCGTTCAGACTGAAGTCGATGCGGAAGGCAAGGCGCGATTGGGTGCTGCATGAGCAGCCTGCGACTGTGCAAATGCGGTCAGAGCAGAACCCATTTCGCGAACCGAAACGGCAGTTCGAAATGACTCTCGAAGCGCCTTCCCGTTCTGAATGGTCTTTCCATACCAGGCCATTCGGAGCTTCATCATGTGGAGCGCATGGCGTTCTGAGTAGTTCTGGGCACTGAGAAGCTCCAGGTGCCGACCAATCATCGATATTTTATCGGACACAGATGGCTCCTGCAGGAGTGACGGATCTGGCTTCGGCATCTGCAGCAACTCCCACGCATGGCGAAAGATCCACGGGGTGCGCAGTGCGGCGCGCCCGATCATCACGCCCTGGCAACCTGTTTGGCGCAGCATCGAGAGGACATGCATCGGTTCGGTGATGTCACCGTTTCCAATGACGGGAATGCCGCGGACGGCGCTGACCACCTCGCCGATTCGCGCCCAGTCGGCATGTCCAGAAAAGAACTGAATCGTCCACCGACCGTGCACAGTGACCGCTTGAATGCCGATGGACTCGAGATCGCGCGCGAGCCGAGGCGCCACGAAATGTTCTGGATCCCAACCGAGTCGCATCTTTGCCGTCACGGGAACGCGCCCTCCAGAGTGGCGTTCCACTGCCTTCACGATTCTCTCGGCGAGAAGCGTTGTCGCACTGCAGTCACGCAGCAACAATGATCCGCCGTGCTTCTTCGCAACCTTGTCCACGGGGCAGCCCATGTTGATGTCGATGAGGCGCGCGCCATGATCGACTGCCCAGCAGGCAGCCTGCGGCAGCGGATCATCGCCATTGCCGTAGAGTTGCATGCCGCAGGGATCGTCGGCGGGGCAAGTCGCCGCAAGTTCAAGGGTCTTTGCTGATCCGTTGAGAATGGCGCGCGAGTTCAGCAGATCCGTGCTGGCGAGCCCAACGCCACCCTGTTCTCGGCAGAGCAGGCGAAACGGAAGGTCGCAGTGCCCCGCTATCGGCGCGAGCAGCAGCGGAGTCTTCAGTGTGAGCGGTCCGATGCGAAGCACCGGAGCATTGTCCTCTACGATGCGCCCATGCCAACCCTCTTTCGTCTGGGAATCCTCCTTTGTGGCGTCGTTGCGCCGCTTCTCGGAGGCTGCTCCAACCAGTTCCTGAGCTGTTATCAAGGCGATCGGTTCCCGGCCACGGAAACCGTACAGGTCGTCGCCGCGCAGCCCGCAGGCAGTGGGCTGATTGGAACATCCTCCTTTTCTGCGGGTGCAGGCTTTGGTGAACCTGAGGCGATTGCAGCTGCGTGTGCAGTCGGGGCAAACAGTGTGCAGTGGGGGAAGGGGCTCGACGACGGACGACGACCAGCGGGCGAGGGAACGGTGTCCTCCTCTCTGACACCCATGCCCCCGACTTCGTCGTGGTCACCCGCGCAGCCGGGCGGACAGCTCTACCGCTACGTCGCACGCTTTTATCGCGCGGGCGTTCCCAATTCGCCAAGAGCGACACCGATCGAAGATGTGCCAAAGCATGGCGACGCGAGTCAGTTCACGGAAGACTCGACGGCTGCGACCAAGGAAGCATCGGGTCGATGAGCGAGTCGCAGGCGAAGACGCGGTCCCGCTTGCGCCCCGTGACTTCCCGCAGCGAGCCGCGTGAGACGAACTTTTCGATGATCGCCTGAGCCGCGCGGAATGTGATGTCGAGCGTACGGGCCGCATCGCTGACGGTGACCTGCGGGCGTTCAACGAGGGTGTGCGCGAGAAGAACGCAGTGTCGCGGCGCGCGCATGGCTTCCGCAACATGGATGAGTTGCGTGCGCGCGGCATCGAAGCGGAGCAGCAAAGCCTGCAGTTGATGGGCCTCGTCTGCAACAAGCCTGAGCCAGAATCGATGCCACATGGCGAATCGCTCGCGGTCGAGTGCGATGCTGAGGAGGCGTCGGTGCTCTGCGCGAGAGTCGTTGCATGTGGGAGTGCCCGCAACCATCGGGACCGCAGTCGCCGCCGCAGCGCTCACCATGGATGCAGCATGCGTGTGCGCGACAGTGAGGGACGATTCGCCGAAAGGCTGCAGCAGGGTGAAGAGCCAGATCGTCCACGACGCGCCGCACAATGTGCGATGGAGGAGAGCTCCGTCATCGCTGTCGCCGTGTGTATGGCCCGTCGTACTCTCTCGAAGAGCTCGCTCCCACTTCGGCATGATTGTGGCGAGCCACGCTGGCGGAGCAGGCACATGTGCGATGCCAGTCTCACCACCCGAAGCAGCACCGAGCCACGCCTGCGTCGTGCGAATCGAAGGACTGGATCCGTGGAGTGAGTAACGAAGCAGAAGCCTCGCCTTTGCGGCAGCGCGCCACTCCGCCGCATCGATCCATCCAGCGAGACGCCCCACCGCAAGCAGCGCACTCGCGGACTCGTGGCAGGGGGCGATCTGCGGCAACTCCATGTGCGGTCGAAGCGCCCATGTCGTGACTGGAAGTCGCCGAACAATCTCGAACGAACCGAGATCACTGATCGGCTGACGGTCTGTCGTACGCGGCGTGAGGTGTTGGGGAGAAATGCTCATTGCAGGGAAGCGAGGGAAAGTACATCAGTGGCCCAAGCCGTCGACGATCCCCTCTTCAATGCGGTAAAGCCCCAGCAGAAATCGCCCAACCCGGAAGGGTTCGATCCGCAATCTGCCTCGGATGGTGCCGAAGGAGATGAGGTGTCGCCCGCGAATGGGAATGGACTGAACGAGTGTCGCCTCGATGCAGTCGAACGCCGTGGGTGGCGTGCCAATGCAGCAGCCGTCCCATCTGTTTCGCATCACGAGCAGTTCCGAAGTGCGATCGACCGCCACGGGCGGCGCGAGATAGCCGCTGATTTCCACATGTGTTCCGTCATACCTCGCGATCTCGGCTGGAACCGTGATCGTGCCATCGGCACTCGCCCCTCGCTCAGCTTCCATCAGCAGCGCCCAGTTCAGTCGGTAAGGATCGCGCTCGGATCCCGTGCCATGTGTTTCGATCGTCTCCGTGCTCCGGACATCGCTTGGCGGCGCATCCACGGTTGGCTTGCGCGCCGGAAGCAGCCAAGCGGCTGCAGCGATCAGCAGGAGAACGGGCATCCAGAATCGTCGCACGCGGCTTTCCTACGCCTTCAGAAGTGCGCGAATCGCTTCGACACACGCATGCACGCTCGATTGATCCGTTCGCAGATGAAGGGCAGGAGCGGTCGGCGGTTCATACGGCGCACTTACGCCGGTGAATGAGGGCAGATCACCGCTGCGCGCGCGCGCGTAGTGCCCCTTGGGATCACGCGACTCAGCGATCTGCACGGGCGCATCGATGAAGACTTCGTGGAACAACACCGATGCATGCTCGTGGCGGCTTCGGACAAGCGCGCGGTCATCGGCCATCGGGCTCACCATGCTCACGACCGCAGTGGAACCACTCTCGGCGATCAGGAGCGCCGCCTCGCCGGCACGCCGCACCGCTTCGGCACGACCACTGGCGGAGAAATCAAGTCCTGCGTTCAATCCATGTCGGAGCGTGTCGCCATCGAGCACGATGCAGGGCGTACCGTCGGCGAGAAGCGCGCCTTCGAGTGCGAGGGCGATGGTGGTCTTGCCCGAAGCGGGGATGCCCGTCAGCCAGATCGTGCAGCCTCGTCGCCCAAGTCGAGCAAAACGATGCGCTGCCGCGAGTTTTGCATGCGGCACGGCATTCGGAGTTGGGCGTGGAGCGTTCACGGTGATCTCTGCGCGATTTCGAGTGGAGCCGACGAAGCATGGAGCGTAGTCCAATTGCTAGGCTTCTCACAGATGCTTGATCGGCGTTGGACCCATCTCGAAGATCTCGAAGCAGAGGCGATTCACATTTTTCGTGAAGCGGCAGCGGGCTTCGAGCGCCCCGTCCTGATGTATTCCATCGGGAAGGATTCGACCGTGCTGCTGCATCTGGCGCTCAAGGCTTTCTGGCCGGCGAAGCTTCCATTTCCCCTGCTGCACATCGACACGACATGGAAGTTCCGCGAGATGATTTCGTTCCGCGACGAGATGGCTCGCAAGCACCAGCTCGATCTTCGTGTCCATACGAATGCGGAGGGGCTGCGACAAGGCATTTCACCGATCACGCATGGGAGCCGCGTCCATACCGATGTCATGAAGACGCAGGCGCTGCGCCAAGCGCTCGAAGCGGGACGCTACGACGCGGCCCTCGGCGGCGCGCGGCGCGACGAGGAACGCAGTCGGGCGAAAGAACGCATCTTCAGTTTTCGCGATCGCAATCATCGCTGGGATCCGAGGCGGCAGCGTCCAGAGTTGTGGAACATTCCCAACACTCGCGTGCATGAGGGAGAGAGCATGCGCGTGTTCCCACTGTCGAACTGGACGGAGTTGGATGTGTGGCTGTACATCCTGCAGCACCGGTTGCCGGTCGTGCCTCTGTACTTTGCGAAGCCGCGTCCTGTGGTCGAGCGCGATGGGCTGCTCATCATGCGCGATGATGATCGGCTCGAGTTGCGCGCGGGCGAGCGCGTTCAGGAGCGCGTTGTTCGCTTCCGAACACTTGGGTGCTATCCGCTGAGCGGCGCCGTGGAAAGCAGTGCAGACACGCTCGAAAGGGTTGTCGAAGAGATGTTGCGCGCACGCACGAGCGAGCGGCAGGGTCGGCTGATCGACCACGATCAGTCTGGCAGCATGGAGGAGAAGAAACGCGAGGGCTACTTCTGATGTCGTCGCTGTTGAACGAGGGCGAGACACTCGGTGGATTCCTCGATCGATACCAATCGATGGAGTTGCTGCGTTTTCTCACATGCGGATCCGTCGATGACGGGAAGAGCACCCTGATCGGTCGCCTCTTGCACGACACGGACCGTGTGTACGACGATCATCGCAAGGCGTTGGAGGAGGACAGCAAGATCCACGGCACACAGGGGGGCAAGGTGGATCTTGCGCTGCTGGTCGACGGTCTCAAGGCGGAACGCGAACAGGGCATCACGATCGATGTGGCGTGGCGCTACTTCTCGACGGCGCGGCGTAGTTTCATCATCGCGGATTGTCCGGGGCATGAGCAGTACACGCGCAACATGGCGACGGGCGCGAGCCACTGCCAGTTGGCGATCACGCTCATCGATGCGCGTCATGGCATGACGCGGCAGACGCGGCGCCATGCGTTCATCGCTGCACTCCTCGGACTGCCGCAGATGGTTGCCGCGGTCAACAAGATGGATCTCGTTGGGTGGGATGAAGCGTGTTTCCGCGCCGTGGAGCGGGACTTTTTCGCGTGGTGTGCGCGGCTTGGGACTCCCGAGCCAACGGTGGTGCCGATCAGCGCGCTGCATGGGGACTTCATCGTGCATCCTGGTGCCCATGCACCCTGGTATCGCGGACCGACGATTCTTCAGTTGCTCGAGGGCGTGCCCGTGATGAAGCCATCGGCCGATGCGCCGCTGCGCCTTCCCGTTCAGCAGGTGATCCGCCCTTCGCTGGACTTCCGCGGCTTTGCCGGGCGCATCGAGTCGGGCAGCATGGCCGTGGGTGACCGCGTGCAGATCTTGCCGTCCGGTCGGCAGACGCGCATTGCACGCATTGCGCGCGATCCATCCGATGGTGGCGATCTGCAGTCGGCGGCAGCACCGCGCAGCATCGTCGTCACGCTTGCCGATGAGGTGGACTGCAGCCGAGGCGATGTGATTGCGTGTGTGGGCGGCGCCCAGCAACCCGTCGCATGCACTTCGATCGAGGCGGATCTGGTTTGGATGGATGAAACGCCGCTCGTGGCAGGCGCATCGTTCCTGATGCGCATTGGAACGCGCACTGTGCCGGCGACGGTCGTTCGCATTCGGCATGTCGTGGATGTCGACACCCTTGCGCAGCACATGCGCGATTCGCTGGAGTGGAACGAGATCGGACGCGTGGACATCGTCACGCAGCAGCCGATCATGGTGGAGCCGTATCGACAGATGCGATCACTCGGCGCGCTCATCCTGATCGATCGCGTGACGCATGCCACAGCCGCCGCAGGCATGGTGCGGAGCGGCGATCCCCATGAACCCAGTCCGCGCCGTGCGCACTGGGCGACGCATCCAGCGCCCACGATCGAACCGCCCGCGAGTCGGAACGCAATCGAAGCGGTGGAACGCGCGTCACGGTGGCGGCAGCGACCCGCCGCGATCCTGCTGTTTGGCCCGCCAAAGTCAGGGAAGACGCGCCGCGCCTTCGCGCTCGAACGCCACTTGTGGCAGCAGAGCCACGCGGCGATGGTGCTCGATGGACAGGCGCTTCGTGGGGGGCTCAGCCGCGATCTCACCTTCAGCGACGAGGACCGCAGTGAAAACCTTCGTCGGGCTGCGGAGGTTGCACGACTCCTGCTCGATCAAGGGATGGTCGTCATCCTCAGCATGGTCGCACCGCAGTCGGCGGCGCGAGAACTGGCGCGCGATCTCATCGGATCAGATCGTTTTCTCGCCATTGACTGCTCCGGAGCGGGCGAAGATGATGCGGCGCTGTTCCAAGAGGTGGAATCGTTCATCCGTCCCGACCGAACACCTGGCGCAGGATGAACGGCAATACCTGATGGGCAGGCACTTCGAGTTCATCGGAGTCCGTGTCGTCGACCATCAGGACGGGGCGGAGTGCGTGAGCACCCTCGATCCGTCCATGCGATCCGCGCACCAGTGATGCATCGAGCGGGATGACATCCAGGAGCGCACGCTGGCCGAGCCGTCTCTGCAGAAGCCGCAGCGCGATTCGCGCCTTCGGAAGCGTGAGTTGCGGATCCAGGAAGAGCTCGCACGGGTCGTAGCCCGGCTTGCGGTGGATGTCGACAGTCCGCGCGTAGTCGGGCGCGAGTGCATCATCGTTCCACCAGGGATAGGCAAACCAACTGTCGCTTGCGGCGATAGCGACAAGATCTCCGGCGCGGCGGTGCGCGATGCCCGCCGACTGTTTCGATCCTTCGTCGAGGACCTCTGACACGCCTGGCGTACCCCGCAGGAGTTCGGCCACCGCGCCTCTGTCCTCGGCGTGTGCCAGATGAATGTGCGCGACCTGATGATCGCATACGGCAAACGCCCGTGATGCGCCGACATCGGCATGTTCGCGCCCGAGTTCGCTGCGTACCGAGAGAAAGCCTGCGCCCCGAAGCACTCGATTGAGATGCACGGGGCGTTGGACCGATGCGATCCCGTACTCGCTCAACACCATGACTCGAATGCCGCGGTCATCGAAGAAGCGCAGCAGGACACCAAAGACTTCGTCGATCTCGCGGAGATCAGCGCGGAGGTGTGGGTTTGCCGCATCGCCACCGAGCCGCTGCAGCGGGTAGTCCAGGTGGGGGAGGTAGACAAGCGTGATGGTCGGTTCATGACGCGCAACGGTCAGCATGGTGGCGCGCGCGATCCACTGCGTCGATCGGATGTCCGCGGCGGGACCCCAGAAGTGGAAGAGGGGGAATGCACCGAGTTCCGTTTGCAACTCATCGCGCCACTGGGAGGGTGTCGTCCAGATGTCGGGCACCTTTCGACCATCCGCGCAATAGACGGGGCGCGGTGTCACAGTGATGTCCGCGCCAGAGTGCATCGCGTTCCACCAGAAGAGATTCGCCGTCGAGACCCGCGGATCGCGGCGCCGCGCGATTTCCCAAAGCCGCGGACGCTGGACCAGAGCGGCGGACTGCTTCCAGAAGTGCACCTCATTCAAATCACGGTCGAACCATCCATTTCCCACGATTCCATGTTCGCAAGGGCGCGTGCCCGTCAGGATGCTTGCTTGAACGGTGCTCGTGACAGCAGGCAAGTCGGGTACCAAGGATCGGATCCCGCCACAGCGGCGCGCGAATGCGACGAGATTCGGGGTGCATGTTCCAAGCAGATGCGGCGTCAGACCGACCACATTGAGGATCGCAAGGCGCTGTGCCACGGCGGTGAGAGGGTAGGGCGGGCGACCGTCGCGTGGTCAGCTGCCTTCGGACTTGCGCTGCAGTCTTCGCGTGGTGAACCACAGTCCGACGCAGACCGGCAGCAGCAGCGGTTGTCCCAGCACGGTGCAGAGACAGCCGTCAAGGATCGCAAGCGCTGCGATGAGCGCGCCCACGCCAGCGGGTCGACGCGAAGGATGGTTGATGGCAGCGGCGAGTCCGCGCATCGAGATCCACACGAAGCCCGCGGCCGTCACGACCGCAAGGGCGCTGATGAAGATGACTCCTCCTCCCAACCTGCCGATGGACAGCATCAGCAGAACGATGGCCGGGAGCAGCCCAATCGCCGCCATGAACGGCAGCCTTCGCCGAAGCGCCTCGGGAATCGGACGGCTGCACACGGGAGCATGCACCGCGAGATCGCAGCCACACTCGCTGCAACGCCCCGCCGCGACATCATGCAGCTGGTGATTGCAGCGTGCGCATCGCGCTTCGGTGAAATGTGCATCCACTTCGCGGCGCGCCACGATGGACAGCATGAGCGTGTGCAGCGCAATCGCGAGTGGGGGCAGCACCAGGATCGGAGTGATTGCCGCCGCCTTCAGGGAGAGAAGTCTTGTATCGAGTGAGCCTGCCCGCGCAAGGACTGCAGCGCACACGCACACGGGAACCAGCAGTCGGCATGCCGCGAGCAGGAGCACCGACCAGCCAGTCCGTCGATGCAACAGGTTGTAGGCGGTGGCGGCCATCGCCAAGAGGAGCACGGGGATGGTCGTGGCGCGCCAGCCGATCCGAATCTGCTCCGCGCGGTCAGGCTCGAAGCCAGTGAGGTCGAATGGATCCCTCAGCAGCATCACGGCGATCCACACCGCCATTCCGATGAGTGAAACCGCGACCCAGACTCGTCCGATCTGATGCAGTACGGTCGAGTGCGATCGTTTCGCCCTTTCGAGGGTCCAGACGCCGATGAGTGCGGCAACAGCGAGCGGAACGATGCCGCTTGTCATGCCGACGCCAAATGACAGACCGATGGTGAGCAGTGTGATGAACGCCGTCCACGCAGCCGCGAGCCTGATTCGCCCACTCGCCACGGGGCGCATGGGCCGTTCGATGGCATCGACATCGCGGTCGACGATGGCGTTCAAGACCATGCCGGCGAAGTAGATCGCACACATCGAGCACACGACATCCATCCATCCTTCAAAGATCAGCCCGGGATAGGAAAGCTGGGCACGAACGGCACCGGCCATCGCAAGGCCGACCAAGCAGTCCGCCAACACCGTCGGCGTGTTGGATGCGCGCAGGAGTGCCATCCACTCCCCAAGCGCACCTCTGGTCGTGTTCGGCTGGGAACTCATGATCGGAGAAGTGCGTTCAACCGTTGCTGGGTCCATGTCAGTTCATCGGCAATGCCGTGGGCCAAACTGTCGCGGCGGAGATCAATGGGCAGCGCATCCCAAGCATACGTCTCCACTTCAAAGAGGCGCACGCCATCACTTGGTTCGATCGCCTCCAAGCACGCATCGATGTCGCGGTGAGTCGTGCTGAGCGGACCGATGAACTCGCAGTCGACTGGGACATGGAAGTGGACGCGCCAGACGCCGTCGGGCGCATTCTCGAATGCGTCCCCGAGGTCTTCGAAGAAGTGAACCTTGGCTGCCCCATCGAGCACGCAGGTCTGGTGAAGGAATCGCGGTTCATCGAAGTTGCGCAGCGCTCGGAACGCGCGTTCGGATGCATCGCATGCGAGCGCGCTCGACACCTGGATCTTGCCGATTCGGACTCCAGCGCGGCGATAGTTCGCCAGCACATCCGCTTGTGACTCGAACATCACTGCGGCATGACACACATCATGGCAGAGACGCACATGGCGCATTGGATCGGGCAGGTCGGCACTGGGGCGAATCGCCTGGGAGAAGAAATCGATGACATCCTGTGATCGTTGGAGGACACATCCCGGCTCTGGTTCGATGTCGAGGTGAATGCAGAGGCCCGTGCGATCTTCGATTGCTCGGAGATGACGCGCCACCTGATCGATGTGTGCGGCAGCAATCGCGGCATCCTGTCCACAGCCGTCGTGCTGGAATCCACCGCGCCATGCGATCGGCAATGTGGAGATCGACGCTTCGCGCACGGGTGTTGCGCCCGATGCGCCGAGACTGCCGTCACCGCAGAGCACGGCGAGAATGTCCGCGAGCGCAGTCGTGTACTTCGCGCGCCGTGGATCGCGCCAGTCCGGTTGGTAGACGGACTTCTTGACGGTCGCGGCACGAAAGTCGCCAAAGGGGAAGCCGTTGAGCGTGAAGACGGAGAGCGCCCGCTCGCCAAGCCAATCACGCAGTCGCGCTGCGCCATCGTGTTCAGCAAGAACCTCCTGCGCAGCCTGGGCGCTCAGCCACAGTCCGATCGGGAGCGGTGAAGCACCGCCGCGCAATCTGCGCACCGCGACCGCATGGCGTTCCAGTCCATCGAGCGTCTGTGCAAGCGACGGACCGCCATGCACATTCGTGCAGTAGCCGAGTATCGGCGCAGTCATCGTGTGACCGAGGCGTTCGAGTACTCACGCGCAGCATGTACCAACCGCGCCAGGATCCCATCGCCCATCGTGGCATCCGTCGTGCGTTCCGGATGCCACTGCACGCCCACATAGAAGTGGCGCTTGGGCGATCGAATGGCTTCGAGGATGCCATCGTCACTCCACCCGATCGCATCGAACGATCCTGGTTCGGCGAGAGCCTGGTGATGCCAGCTCGCGACGGGTCCGCTGCCCATCGCGCTCTCGACCGCATGCACATGGTCGAATCTGTGCCGATCGGCATCAGGCTTGAGATCGTGCAAGTGCTGAATGAGCGGACAGCCCGCATACACACCCATGAGCTGCATGCCCAGACAGATACCGAGCACGGGAAGTTCCGGCTGCGCATCGAGCGCGCGAAGCAAGGCAAACTCCGCAGCCTGTCGAGCAGGCTCCATCACCTGCGCCTCAGGGTGAAGTGCGATTCCGAAGGGGCGGACATCGATGTCATCACCGCCTGTGATCACGATCCCATCGCAGCGCTCGAGGAGTGCTGCGCGGGTCTCCGCGATCGCGGGAAGCAGGATGGGAACCCCGCCCGCTCGGATGACCGCATCGAGATAGCTCTGCTTCACTTCATGGCGCAATCGTCCCTGTGGATCGCGTACGAGATTGGCTGTGATTCCGATGACAGGAAGGTGCATCCGACCATTATGGTCGATCATTGCCCACCGCACCGAGCCTGTCATCGGCTGAAGGGGGAATCACTGGGCGATCGCGTAGCGCAGGGAGACGGTGGCTCGAACGCTCTTTCGGATCGCAGAAGTGTCGTTGTACCCATAGTCACTGACATCCGTCGAACCCTCCGGGACAATCTGGAACACGCCCTGGGAGGCACTGAGCAGGTGGCCAACGCCTTTGCTCGACCCCACGGCCAACAACCGCGCTCGCTCAGCGGCGTTCTCCGTTGCCTCGCGGAGCAGTTGGAGTTTGAGTTGTTCGAGGGATGAGACCTGGAACGAAGGCGACTGGGAGTGGATCTCGATGCCCTCCTTGATGAGGTTCGTGCAACCGCGAGACATCTCCGCGACGGCTTTCACATTGTCGCTCAGGACACGCACCCGTTGATTCAGCACATAGGACTCGACCGTGTTCGTGTCCTTTCCGTCTGGAGTCTTTGCGTGGATTTGCGTCGAGTCGATCTCGGAGATCTCGATCGTGTCCTTGGCAAGTGCCGACGCTGCGAGCATCTTGGTCAGCGCAGCGGTGGATCGCTGCTGGATCTCAAAGGCTTCTGGAAGCGTTGCAGCGCGAGCAACAATCGTTGCGGACCATGATGCTCGATCGGAAGTCACGGCACGAGTCGCGACACCACGCACGTCGATCGGTGCCGCGCTGTCGTTGAAGTGGGCGATGGCATTGCCGAGTGACTGTGATGCAAGGACGAGTCCGACAGCGAGCGATCCACCGAGCATGAACATGGCCCACCCGATGTCAACCGAACTCCGTGGAGCGTTCGAAAAGCGGGGGGACGACGATGAGGATGAAGAGAGTGATGTCATGGTGAGCCTCCGTGCTGCAGGTTCATTCTGCCGCGTGTGCGAATGACGCGGGCTTCCGTGCGCCGCGTTGATGGGGGCGAGGCTACGGATCACTTCGCGCTTGTACAGTGGCATCGTGCGGCTTTTTCGACTTTTCCTTGGCGTTGCGCTCGGCTACGCGGCGGTCGTTGTGACGGCGATGTTGTTCACGGCGATCGTGTCACTCACGCTTGGACAAAGGTTCTTGGACGCACGCACGGCCGACACTTGGTCTCTCGCACAGTCCGCCGTTGTTCTCCTGATCGCGGCGGCGAGCGCATGGTGCGGCGGATTCGCGGCCGCATGGTGGGGCGGCGGTCGTGTCTGTGGTTATCTCCTCGCTGCGCTTCTGCTCGTGATCAGTGTCGCCGCACTGCTTTCGGCACGCGCAAGTGGTGCCCTGAGCGCGGCTCCGCTTTGGATCGTGGCCGTCGTTCCCATCGTCAGTGCTGCGACCGCTGTCATTGGAACGCACTCGCCGCGCGCCGTGCACCGACGCACTGCCCCCACGGATCATGCTCGCGCGGAGTCCGCATGAACGATCCACCTCAAGCAGATGTGGTGATCGTCGGTGCTGGACACAATGGATTGGTGGCCGCAACGATGCTCGCGCGTGCTGGACTGCGCGTTCATGTGGTGGAAGGTCGCGCGATCATCGGCGGGGCCACACGAACGGAGCGCCCCTTTCGGAAGGCGCCAGGGCTTGCAACATCCACGGCGTCCTATCTGCTCGGACTGATGCCTCCCGAAATCGAGCAGCGCACGGGAGTGAAACTGGAGGTCATTCGGCGCGATCCGCACTACTTCCTTCCCATGCTCGATGGCCGATATCTGCTGCTCGGCACGGATCACGATGCGCTGCGCAGCCAGTTTCTTGCGATGTTCTCGGAAGCGGATTGGCGTGCAAACCGTGCGCTCGCCGAGGAGATCAGCCAGTTGCGCGACGACCTCGCACCAAGCTGGCTGGAAGAACCGCTGTCGGCGGAAGCAACGGCGTCCCGTTGGATCCGGCCATCGCTGCAGCAGGTGTTCTTGGACCTCGTGCATGGAAAGGTGGAGGATTACCTCGCTCGCTTTGGGTTCCAAAGCCAGTTGCTGCTGGCGATGTATGCCGTCACCGATGGCTTCTCTGGTTTATGCGGAAGTTTCGGTACCGCGGGTACGGGAATGAACTTCCTGGTCCACAACATGTGCCGATGGCCAGGGAGTGATGGAACATGGATGGTGGCGCGCGGCGGCATGGGCGCCATTGCGCACGCGTTCGCAGCGGCAGCGCGAGCGCATGGCGCGACGATTGAGAGCGGTACGGCAGTGGAGCGCATCACGCGAACAGGCGACCGCGTCGATGGCGTTGCACTGGCGGATGGTCGGCACATTCGGGCGCGCTGCGTGATCAGTGGCGCAGATCCGTTTCAGTTGCGGTCGCTCGTCGGCAGGGGCTCACTGCCCGACGCGATGAACGTGCGCATCGATGGATTCGAGCGACCTGGCACGACCATGAAGATCAACATGGCGCTGCGTGGTCTGCCGGTGTTCCGCTGCCTTCCGGAGGAACGCGGTCAGCACCATGGCACCATGCATCTGCTGCCGCAGGGCAGCGATCCGATTGGGGAGATCCGTGCCGGGTTCGATCAGGCGATGCGCGGAGAACTGCCTGAGTTCCCGACCATCGAGTGGTACATCCACACACAGGTTGATCCGTCGCTGCGTGATGCAGAGGGGCATCACAACGCCGCGTTCTTCATCCAGTGGGTTCCCAATCGGTTGCGAAGCGGATCGTGGGAGGATCAAGAGGATTCCTATGTGCGCCACCTGATCTCTGTCGCCGAGCGATTCTGTCCGGGATTCTCGTCGCAGGTTGTGGACACTGCCGTGTTGACTCCGCCGAAGATCGAGCGGGAGATCGGCATCACGCACGGGCACATCCATCATGTCGACAACACCTTTGGGTTCGATCGGCGCATGCCCTACTCCGTTGGCGTGCAGGGGCTCTACGCGTGCAGCGCCGGTTGCCATCCCGCTGGGTCCGTGATCGGGGCGGCGGGGCACAACTGCGCCGTGCGTGTCCTGAAAGATCTCGGCGTGCGCTGAATGCGGCGGGTCACCGCGGCGGTCGAGCCGGCGATCCGGCGTCAGCGGCCCGTCGAGAAGCGACCCGACTGTGAGAGGAATCGAAGGGGGTTTTCGAACGAAACCTTGCGGACTGCCACTTCGAGATGTCCGCGCCCACGCATTTCCTGTTGGCACTTGGGAACAGCGAGTGGATCGCTCACCCCCCAATCGGCCGCCGAGTTGATCCAGAGCCGGTCGGTCCCATGCATCTCAAAGATGTCGACGGCGCGCTGTGGAGTGCATTTCGTGTCCGGGTACAGCGTCATGCCCGCCCAGAACTCGCGCCGCAGCACTTCGCCGACCGTGTGTTCCTCGACATGATCGATGAGCACACGACCAGGATCGATCCCATGTTCGCGGATCGCATCCATGATGAGGCGCGTTCCCTTCAACTTGTCCTCGAGATGCGGTGTATGAACGAGGATCATCAGCTGATGCTTCGCCGCGAGCGCGATGTGTTCATGCAGCACAATCAGTTCGTTGCGCGAGTTCTTGTTCAGTCCGATCTCGCCGATGCCAAGCACATTGGGGCGATCGAGGAAAGAAGGGATCTCCGCGAGCACTTCGCGCGCGAGCCCGATGTCTTCGCTTTCCTTCGGGTTGATGCAGAGCCAGGTGTGATGGCGGATGCCGAACTGCGCGGCGCGGCGCGGTTCGGTATCCGTGAGCAGGCGGAAGTAGTCGACGAATCCCTGCGCGCTGGAACGGTCGTAGCCGGCCCAGAAGGCGGGCTCTGTGATCGCCACGCAACCGGCGAGCGCCATCTGGCGGTAGTCGTCGGTGGTGCGCGAGACCATGTGGATGTGCGGGTCGATGTACATGGATCAGCGATCCTGAAGCGGGGCAGCTCCGATGGCACCCTTCATCGGAGCGCGCTCGATCGGTTCTGTCGAGTGATCGCTCCACAGTTCGAGCACGCGACGAGCGCGTTCAGGCTTGCCATCGATGAGGAGGCGGAGGGCTGCTGTCATGGCACGCAGACGAACATCGTCGCTGCGATCGGAGGCAGGTTGCCCATCTGCCTGCGCGGCTCGGTCGTAGCGATCGAGAAACGCCGCAAGATCCAGCACCTTCGCTCGGTGCTCGAGGAAGTAGCGATCTGCCACTTCGCGTGCTTTCAGCGGGATCGACATGCCACCCATCCTACGGAGCGAGCGAACGCACCGCGGCGCGGAGGGCATCCACATCCATCTCATGCACATCGATGGACGAACCGATCGCCGTGAGCTGCGTGATCGTGAGAACGCCACCGAGGTGTTCACGGAACTCCTGCAGTCCACGGAGCAGTGCATCCAAGTCCTCGAGCAGGGGATGCCAGGTGGGCAGGTGCAGCGCGCGAAGGCATGCCGTAACCCGCGCCGCGTGATCCTGCCCGAGGAGGCCAGCACGCTGCGCATAGGCGCAGTCGAGTGCGATGCCGATGGCAACCGCCTCGCCGTGAGGCAGCGTGAATCCGCTCATGGACTCCAGCTTGTGTGCGGACCAGTGCCCAAAGTCGAGCGGTCGTGCTTCACGCAGTTCGAATGGATCGCCTCCACGCGTGATGTGCTCCAGATGCAGCTGCGCGCAGCGAATGATGATCGGCATGGAGAGCTGCATGTCGCGCGCAGCAATCCCGGCCGCGTCGCGTTCCAACTGCATCAGCAGGGACGGATCGCGAAGGCAGGCGATCTTGACCGCCTCACTGATTCCAGCACGGAAGTGCCGGCTGTCGAGCGTGGTCAGATAGGTCTCGTCGCAGAGCACAGCCCACGGAACGGCGAAGGCACCGACATAGTTCTTCTTTCCAAAGCGATTGATGCCGTTCTTCACGCCCATTGCCGCGTCGTCCATGGCCAGCGTCGTGGTCGGGATGCGAACAAGGCGCACGCCGCGGTGCGCGAGTGTCGCACCGAGGCCGACCGCATCCAGCATCGCACCGCCACCGATGGCGATCACGAAGCTTCGACGATCGATGGAGTGTCGCTCCGTCGCGGCAATGACCTGGTCGACGACGGTGGAGTCGTTCTTGGCCGCCTCACCACCAGCAACGACGTCGATGCTGCAGAGGTCCGGCAGCGAGTGCCCGGCGGATGCCTGCGCGTTGAACCATGACTGCAGTGCGCGCGCACCTTGCGGATGTGCGCTCTCCACTCCAGCATCCACGAACGCGATCGCTCGCCGTGCACCGCTGTGGGCAATCACATCTCGCAGGACGCCATTGTTGGGATCCAGCAGCGCTGCGGAAAAGATCACGCGGTGCTGAAGAGAGAGTTGGAAGGACTCGTCAAACCGCATCGGACCCCGAAGGATAGGTCGATGAACGCGCCGCGTCGCCCGTCTCCATGGAGAGTCTCCATGGAGAAGGCCACGGCAGAGGGCGTTCTGCCGTGGCTGGTGCCCGCGAAAACGCTTCGCAGGTTCCCCGCTTCGTGTGAAGCGGGGGAAAGTTGTTCGTTGTCAGGGCATGGGCTTCACCATGGTGAAGCGTGTGCTGCCCTCCCTTTCGATGAGAATCCGAACCATGCCACGCGAACCGGCGCGCTCGAGCATCGACCGCAGCTCTTTCACGCTGCGCACCGCCGAACCGTTCACCTCACGGATGACATCACCAGGCTGCAAGCCAGCCTGCGCCGCGGGACCGCCATCGAGTGTGGACGCAATCACCACACCAGGCTGTCGCACCTGCAGTGCGGCAGCTGTCTCCGCATCCAGATCGAGCACTTCGATGCCCATGTTGTCCGTGGCGGTCGAGATGGGCGTCGGTTCATCGGCAGCCTCCACACGACCCTGATTGGGCCGCTCGCCAAGCACAGCCTGCACCTCCACACGCTCACCTGCGCGCAGGAGCGCGAGCGTGACTCGATCCTGCGGTTCGCGCGTTGCGATCATCCGCATCATCGTCGATGGCGTCGCTGCGGTGGCGCCGTCGACCGCGAGGATGATGTCGCCACTTTCGATGCCTGCGCGCGCGGCAGGAGTATCCGGCATCACTGCCGCAACAAGCACACCGCTGTTCGATCCATGCCCAAAGCTTGCCGCAAGATCGCGGTCGAGTTCCTGCATCGACACGCCGAGCCACCCACGACGGACTTGCGTTCCCGCGGCGAGTGCTGATGCGACCCGCTGCACGACATGTGCGGGGATCGCAAACCCGACTCCCATGTTGCCGCCATCGCGCGAAGCGATGCCGCTGTTGATGCCGACAACCTTGCCGTCGAGGTTGACGAGCGGACCACCCGAGTTGCCTGGATTGATCGCAGCGTCCGTTTGGATGTACTCCTCCAGCGTCGACAGCCCGACGCCGTCACGCCCCTTCGCGCTCACGATGCCTGCGGTCACCGTCTGCCGCAGTCCGAACGGGCATCCGATGGCGAGAACCCAATCGCCGGTATCGATCGAGTCGCTCGCGTCAAACGGCGCCGCATTCAGCCCCGCTTCGTCGACACGCACGACTGCAAGGTCCGTTTCAGGATCGGTTCCCACGATCCGCGCGACGAGTTCGCGGCCATTCTCGAGGCGCACCAGCACCTCATCGGCACCATCGATCACATGGTGGTTGGTGACGATCAGGCCATCCGCCGAGTAGATGACGCCGGTTCCCTGACCGCTGCGCGGTGCGCGCTGCGGCACGAGCGGTGAGGGCATTCGTGGCTGCCCAGTGCTGCGTCCAAAGTTCGCAGAGAAGGGAGGGCGGTCGATGCAAGTGATGGACACGACGCTTGCCTGAGCCGTGCGCGCCACTTCGCGGAACGCACGCGACAGATTTCGTGCATGCTGCAGATCCCCGCGGACATTGGCTGCATTTGTTGTGTCTGTATCGGGACTCTCGGCTGCCGCCGCCCGAGGCGGCTGCGCGGAGGTGAAGAAGCATGTGAGGAGGAGTGCTGGTGCGAGCGAGCGTTTCCACGGTGTGCGAAGTCGTCGATGGATCAACCAGCCCATCAGCCCACTTGTGGCTTGCCACGGCATGGAATTATCCATCCCTCTCGCTCCTGTCGCCTCATCGCCCTCGACTCGCATGACCTTCTCCTTTCAACCTCATCAGTACGCCGCGGCGCCGAGGGCGGTTCGGAGAAAAAGCCAGTCAACCAGCGGCGAATCTAGAGAGTCTGTGCAGGCAGATGCCCGCGGCAACGCCTGCGTTCAAGGAATCGATGCCCAAAGCCATTGGGATTCGAACACTTGCGTTCGCCACAGCGCGCACGGCAGCGGAAACTCCAGCGAACTCCGCGCCGATCACCAAGATGGTTGGCGGCGGATCGCTGCGCTGTCCATCGGCGCCACGGTGAGCACATGCATCATCGATCGATGCCGAATCTGTACTCGCATCGGCAGCAAGGATCCGAAGCGTCGGACGCGCAGCGCGCAACGCGAGCAGCGATCTCGCCAAGTCGTCGCACCATGCGAAGGGCACGGTCAACGCGTGTCCCATCGAGACGCGAAGCGCCTTGCGATAGAGAGGATCATGCGAGTGGCGGGAGAGCAGGACACCATCCACGCCGAAGGCCGCACAACTTCGGAAGATCGAGCCGACATTGTCCATGTTGCTCACCTCATCGAGTGCGACGAGCAGCATCCCGTGGCGGAAGGGATCACTCTGGGAGTGATGACACTCGACAGCACTCCGTACGCCGATGGCGAGTGCGCCGCGGTGCACATGGAACCCCGTCAGGGAAGCGAGCGTGGACTCTTCGGCGACGAAGTGCGGCGTGGTGGGGTTCGCGGATGCCGCGATCATCTCGGCCGCACGCGCAGCAAGGCGAGGAGAAGTAAGCACGCTGCGGGTGAGTCTTGGAACGCGCAGCATGATGTCGATGATGGGAAGCGTCTCGCCGACGAGCAGGCCTTCTGCTCGGCGCGCCCCACTGAGATCGCGATCACGCAGGAACCGATAGTCATCGAGTCGGGGATCGCTCAGGTCAGCGATGTGTTCGCCTGTGCCGCTGCTCATGCGTTGCCGTGGCGCCTCCGACTGCAGGCCCGTGCCGCGTCAGGAGATGAACTCGTCCGGGTGCTCGAGCAGTCGCACCACTTCGCCAAGGAAGCGAACGGCCGTTGCTCCATCCACGACACGGTGATCGCAGGAGATCGAAAGGGGCAGAATGACCCCCGCATAGAACTTGCCGTCCTTCACGAGAACGCGCTCGCGCCCGCGTCCCACGGCGAGGATGCCGACCTCTGGGTAGTTGATGATGGGCGTGGCGAAGAGCCCGCCGTGCGATCCGACATTCGAGATCGTGAAGGTGCCGCCGAGCGACTCCTCGCGCGTGATGGAACGATCGCGGCAGCGGGCGGCAAGATCGGAGATGCTGCGACGCAGTTCAAGAAGTGACTTGCGATCGGCATCGCGAATGACCGGGACCATGAGTCCGACATCGGTGTCGACGGCGAGACCCATGTTGATCACGCCTTTCAACAGAATCTCGCTCGCGGCATCATCCACATTCGCATTCAGCGCAGGGAAAGTCCGCAGCGCGCGACATGTCGCCATGATCACGAAGGGAAGCAGCGACAGCTTCTCGCCCGTCACCCGCGAATACTCCCGCTTCTTTGCCTCGAGTGCGGTGACATCCGCTTCATCCGTCGCAGTGAAGTGCACCGCGGTCTGCACAGAACGGGCGAGCGCTTCGGCGATCTTTCGGCGGACACCGCGGAAGGGAATGCGCTGCGCGATCCCATCACGGTCGACGGGGGGCGCGGCCGTCGGGACGGGAACGGCGCGGGCGGAGACGGCGAGTGATGCGACGGCGGGTGTTCCATCCTTGGCGCTGCGTGCGAACCCTTCGACATCGCTGGCTGTCACGCGACCACCGCGGCCCGTTCCCTGCACATGGTTGATGTCGATCGACAGTTCGCGCGCGATGCGGCGCACGGCGGGCGTGGCGAGCGACTTCCCATTCTGCTGCGGGACCAGATGCTCGGCGCTGCGGCGCGTGAATCGGCTTGATACATCGAGCGTTCCCTGCACGCTGCCGACCACCGTTCCTTGATCTTCACCGCTCGCGCCCGCGGCAACCTGCGCCGACATGCAGGGAGGGGAAGTCGCAGCTGCTGCGTTCGCCGGGGCCTTTGCACCCGACGTGCCGTAGCGAACGAGGACGCTCGCGACCTTGATGATCTCCCCTTCCTTGCCGCAGAGTTCGCTGATCGTTCCCGCCCAGGGGCTGGGTACTTCCACAAGCGCCTTGTCCGTCTGCATCTCGGCGATCGGCTGCGACTCCTTCACCTGATCGCCCTCACGCACGAGCCAGCGAATCAGCTCTGCCTCCACCAGACCTTCACCAAGGTCGGGCAGGAGGAAGTGGCTCTTGTCTGCAGGTTGCTTGAGTCCAGCCATGTTGGATGTGCGAGGGTTGAGGAGCGCGAAGCGTGCGAGTGGGATGGGATGAGGAGGATACGCGCAGGGGAGGTGCTGATTCAGAAAGTCAGCGCGTCTTCGATGGCACCGCCGATGCGCGATGCGTCCGGCATGTACGACAGTTCCAGCTTGTAGTAAGGCATGATCGTGTCGAATCCGCTGACACGCTGCACAGGCGCTTCGAGATGCAGGAAGCAGTGTTCCATGATCGTGGCGGCAACCTCCGCGCCAAGACCGCATGTGCGAGGTGCCTCATGCACGACCACGCAGCGACCCGTCTTGCGGACACTTTCGGTGACGGCATCGATATCCATCGGATAGATCGTGCGCAGGTCGATCAGTTCGATCGATCGATTGGACTTTTCGATTGCCTGCATGCACTGAATCACGCTCGACCCCCAACTGACGATCGTCAGGTCGGTGCCCTCGCACACCAGGCGCGCCTTGCCGATGGGGATCGTGTACTCATCTTCCGGCACTTCCTCGCGGAAGGCACGGTAAATGCGCTTGGGTTCAAAGTAGATCACGGGGTCGGGATCACGGATGGCGCTGATGAGCAAACCCTTCGCGTCGTAGGGGGAACTCGGCATGACAACCTTGATGCCTGGCTGATGCGCATAGATCGCCTCGGGCGAGTCGCTGTGCAGTTCGGGCGCGTGAATGCCGCCACCAACAGGCACGCGGATGGTGAGTGGCACCGTGAACGCACTGCGCGTGCGTGTTCGCATGCGCGCAGCATGGCTGCAGATCTGGTCGTAGGCGGGTCCGAGGAAGCCCTCGAATTGGATCTCCGGGACGGGACGCAGGCCTCCCATCGCCAGGCCGATCGAAGTACCGATGATGCCGCTCTCGGCAAGCGGAGTGTCGACCACGCGGCGAGCACCGAATCGCGCCTGGAGTCCCTCCGTCACACGGAACACGCCGCCATTGATGCCGACATCCTCGCCGAGCAGGAGGACGCGTTCGTCCCGCTCCATCTCCTGGATGAGCGCGAGATTGATCGCTTGCACAAGGTTCAGGTTCGCCATGGGTCAGTGTCCTTCCGTGTGCACGGCCTGTTCGCCGGCGAGCGAATGCGTCTGCAGCGAATCGCGCTGGCGCACCAGATCGGGTGGAAGCTGCGCAAAGGTGTGATCGAAGACATCGCTCGTGGGCGGCGCGGCAATCTCCTCCGCGCGCGCGACGGCGGCGTTCACGGTGACCTCGATGCGTTGGCGCATCGCATCTTCCTTGGACGAATCCCAGAGCCGCTTGGCTTCCAGCAACTTTCGGGTTCGCAGCAGCGGATCGCGAAGTTTCCAGAGATCGACTTCCGCCTGATCGCGGTAGCGTCGCGCATCATCGGCTGTGGTGTGATCGCCCAGACGGTAGGTGACCATTTCGATGAAGGTGGGTCGCGATGATTCGCGCGCGCGCGCAGCGGCGTTCTTGACCGCATAGACGCATGCGAAGATGTCGTTCCCATCGACCTGCATGCACGGCATGCCGTACGCGATACCGCGCTGCGCGACGGTCGGTGCGCTGCACTGGATGCGCTGCGGAACGCTGATCGCCCAGGAATTGCTCTGGCAGCAGAAGACCACGGGAATATCGAGGTTTGCAGCGAAGTTTGCCGCCTCATGGAAGTCGCCTTCGCTCGATGCGCCATCGCCGAAGAAGGTGCATGCAATGCGCGATTCACCGCGGTACTTGCTCGCCCACGCGAGGCCTGTCGCATGCAGCATCTGCGTGCCGATCGGCACGGCGATCGGGGTCGCGTAGTGCGCTGCAGGCATCGCATTGCCGCGCTCATCACCCATCCAATGCAGAAGGATCGATTCCATGGGAACGCCGCGCCAGAAAAGTCCGCAGTTCTCTCGGTAGCAGGTCACGAGCCAATCATCGCCGCGCAGTGCATAGGCGGCGCCGAGGCTGGTGGCTTCTTGCCCCATGTTCTGTGGGTAGGTGCCCATGCGACCCGAGCGCTGCAACTTGAAGGCGACTTCGTCGAGATAACGACAGGAGGACATCGCCTCATACAGTCGCACGAGATCCTCGTCGGGGATCAGCCCCGCACCGAGCTTCTCATCGAACTGGCAGTGCTCGTCGAGGATCGAGATGCGCTCGATTTCCGCCTTGAAAACCGTCTGAATGGGCATTACGGAAGTGTAGCGCGGGGCGTTCAGCGCGCGCACACACATCCGTCCGCGCGGAGATCGCTTGCACCGGCAAAGCCATCGCCGACCGCGAGAATCGCCTGCCCGCGACCGAATGCAACGCTGCGTTCTTCTGCGATCGTGATGCGGTGCCCGCGCTGGCGGAGGGATTGAATGGTCGCCTCTGGCCAATGTGGTTCCATGTGCACATCGAGTCCGCGCATCCACTGCCAGCGAGGCGCATCGAGCGCGGTTTGCGGATTCTGTCTGTGATCCGCCATCCGCGTCAGCACTTGGACATGTCCTTGCGGCTGCATGAAGCCGCCCATGACACCAAATGCCAAGACGGGGACTTCACCGCTTGCACCACTTCGCGTGACGAACCCTGGCATGATCGTGTGATAGGGACGCTTCGCTGGCGCGGCCTCATTGGGATGACCAGCGGAAAGGGTGAAGCAGGCTCCGCGGTTCTGCATTGCAATGCCCGTTCCGGGAATGACGACGCCAGACCCGAACCCCGTGTAGTTGCTCTGGATGAGCGAAACCATCTGTCCGCGCGAGTCGGCCGCGCAGAGGTAGACGGTTCCGCCCGGTCGCGGCGCATCGGCGCAGAAGTCCTGCGCGCGACTCGGCGAGATGCGGGCAGCAAGTTCACGAAGCCGATCCGGTGCCAAGAGATTCGACGCGGATATGCGCATGAAGCGAGGATCGGCGACATGCGCGTGCGCATCGGCGAATCCAAGTTTCACCGCCTCCAGCGATGCGTGAACATTGTCCGCGCAGTCAGGATCCGCGGCGGAAAGATCGAGGTGAGCAAGGATTCCGATGGCGATGAGCGCTGCAATCCCCTGATTGTTGCCGCCGACCTCGTGGAGGCGGAATCCTCGGTAGGGGATCGAAATGGTGTCACCCCATGCCGTGGCGTGCGAAGCGAGATCGCCCAGGCGCAGGAAGCCGCCTGCATCCGACGACGCGCGGTCCATCCGTGCAGCAAGATCGCCTCGGTAGAAGTCCGCCCCGCTCGAGGCGGCGATTGCCTCGAGCGAGCGCGCATGGTCGGGCATTCGCACGCGCTGGCCCGCGAACGGCGGAGCATCGTTCACGAGGAATGTCGATCGCCACGCCTCCATGTTGGCGCGCTTGGCATAGGTCGCCGCCGCACGCGACCAGAGTTTCGCGGTCAGAGGCGCCACATGAAATCCCTCGCGCGCGATTTCGATGGCGGGCCGGAGGACTTCGGTGAAGGCGATCCGTCCAAAGCGGGCATGCATGTCCGCCCAGAGCGCGATCTGCCCTGGAACCGTGATGGGAACCCATCCCTCGGTTGGCATTCGAGTGCCCCCAATGGATGCGCGTGAGAACGCTGCTGGCGAATGCCCGCTGCCATTCACGGCATGCAGTCGAGAACCATCCCACAGGATCGCGAACGCATCGCCGCCAAGACCGTTGGTGGTCGGCTCCGTCACGGTGAGCGTTGCTGCCGCCGCGATCGCCGCATCGGCGGCAGATCCGCCTGCACGAAGGACGGCGAGTCCCGCTTCCGACGCGAGCGGTTGGCTCGTGGCAACCATCTCGCGACCGAACACCAACTGTCGCTGGGATGGATAGGTGAGCGCTCCAGAGCAGTCGATGCCAGCGCCAACAATCGCATCCGTCGGCGTTCCATCACTCATGGTTGTGGCGGTGGGGGCTGAACGCCCTCTGCTTCATCGGAGAACTGCACGATCACATTCACCTCAGAGCCGAGCGTCTGGGAAAAGAGCCCGCCAAAAAACACGCGCGCTGCGTTCCGCGCTTCCAGGCGCACCTCGGCAAGTGCCGGGCGCGACCCACCCTCCTCGATGACTGCCGCGCGAATGAGCGCCTTTGCCTTGTCGATATCGCCGCCGCTTGGAATCATGTGCTCCATCCAGTCGTTGTCGATGGTGACGCGCAGGCGCGAAGGATCAGACTGCACCTCGACGACACGATCATTCACCACAGGCGGCGGCACTGTCAGCAGAACGGTCTTCGCATCGAGCGCGCGCACACTCCAGCCGTCACCTGCGGGCAGCAGATACTGGACGCGATTCCCTGGAACATCCAGTTCGATGCGGACGGATCCGATGGGGACTTGGATGCCGAATGCGCCAATGGATGTCGTGCGATCCGAGACGACCCGTGCTTGAACTTCGCGCCAGCCGACCACAAGCCCGCCATCCGGCCGCAGATCACCAAGTGCGGTGGTGAGCGACTGCTGCACCGAGGTCTGGATCAGGTTGAATGTGAATGCGTCGCGAACGAGCGTTCGGAAGCGTTCCGCTGCACCGAGGAGATCGCAGCGGACGGCAAAGACCACCAACACGACCAGAAGCACCAACGCCGTGACACCTGTACAGCCGCAGCAGCCGCCGCCTCTGGTTCGTGCGGTCGCCATGCAGTCGAACGCTCAGCGCGCGGCGCCGACCGTCGCCGCACTCTTGCCAGCGCGTGCCGCGTCAATCTTGCGGCGGGCGTAGGTGATTGCGGCATCGGAAGTGCTCTGCGCATGGGCAGATTCATGAAGCACGGTGAGCGTCGTGTCTTCGATGGCCGCAACCTTGCGGTCAATCTCCGCTTCCGTGAGGCCAAGGTGAAGCCCGCCGAGGCGAATCACTCCACCTGCGTTGGCGATGAAGTCCGGCGAATAGAGAATGCCGCGCTTCTTCAGGTCTGCGCCCTCTTGTTGTGGGTTGAGCAATTGGTTGTTGGCGGTGCCGCACACGATTTCGCAGTGCAATTGGGCGACCGTGTTGTGATCGAGGACGCCACCCATGGCACATGGAGCGAGGATGTCGAGCTTCTCATGGAAGAGATTGCGGTCGTTGCCGAGTGCCACACAGCCGAGTTCCTCGACCGCGCGCTTCATCGTGGGAATATGCACATCCGTCACCATGACGGCGGCCCCAGCGGCGCGCAGGAGTTTCGCGAGCTTGTAGCCGGTCGCGCCGCACCCTTGAACGCCCACCGACAGATTCGAGAAGTCGACCTTCCTGCCGAGGTGGCGCAAACATGCCTTCATCGAGTTGAAGCAGCCGAGCGCTGTCCACGGCGAGGGGTCGCCGCCATGCGAGACGGCCTCTCCGCCCATGATGTGGCGTGACTCTTGCGCCATCCAGTCGCAGAACTGTGGACTCACGCCGACATCCTCCGCGGCGATGTACGAGCCGTTGAAGCTCTCGACGAAGCGACCCATGGCCCGCCCCTGAGCTTCCGTTGGTTGTTCACCCTGCTTCTTCAACAGGATCACGCTCTTTCCGCCGCCGAGCGCGAGATCCGCGGCGGCGTTCTTGAAGGTCATTCCCTCGGAGAGACGCAGGACATCAAAGATCGCATCGTTGTCATTCGAATAAAAAAAGCGGCGGGTTCCACCGAGCGCATTGCCGAGCACTGTCGAGTGGACGGCGATGATGGCGCGCAAGCCAGTGGTTGGATCATTGCAGATGGCGACGCGCTCGTGACCGTGCTGAACCATGCTCTCAAGAATGTGCATGCGAAGCTCCAAGTGAGGGGTGAAAGAGGAATCCAGTGATCAGGCGAGACCGTGCGGATGTTGAGCCGCAAGGGACGGTAGGGTAGCGGGTGCCGGCGGTCGGCACCAAACCGGACGTGCTCGTTTCGCGTCAACTCTTGTGGGCGAAGCGACTTGCAGATCAGACCTTGCTGCCGTGGAACGCAGATCCGCTCCCAAACTGCCGAATGCCCTCGGTGGGCACAGGCCGACCCGTGCCGCGGGCGGCCATGACGGGCGTGCGCTCGGGGATCGAGTATTCCGCGTTGCTCATCAGGTCCGCACGGTCCATGACCGATTCCGCGCAGCTCCGCGCAATCGCGTCGTGGTTCCAGCGGAGGGCACGGGTTTCTTCGTCGATGCGGGTCGTCGCGATGGCGCATAGTTGGTCGACGACCTTGAGTTCATGAACGAGGTCGGCCCCCTGCAGCCCCGCACGGATATTCGCATCGCAGCGGCTGAGGGTGCAAGTCATGGCATGAATCCACAGCGCACAATTGGACAGCCGCGCCTGGATGAACTGATTGTTGATGAGCGACTCCTGATGCTCCAGATTCATCATCTTGGTGTTGTAGGAGTGGTCACGGATGCGGAACATCAGTTCCTGTGCGTGCCGCTGCAGTTTCGGATGCAACTGGGTGCACTTGGGTACGGAACGCCGCATGGACATGAAGAGCTCGCCGCCGAGTCGTGCGGCCGCACCGAGCTGGCGGATCGGGTTCTTCTTGATGCTGAGCATCCACTCGCCGAGTTGTTTCGATCCCCATGCCCAGAGGAAGGTGTGCATGACCTCGTTCGCGCCTTCCACGATCGTGTTGATGCGTGAGTCACGCCAGATGCGCTCGACATGATTCTCCGTCATGTATGACTCGCCGCCCATGATCTGCAAGGCATCGTTCACGGTCTGGTAGCCGTACTCGCTGCAGAACACCTTGCACATCGCCGTCTCGAGCATGATGTCGCTGTCCCCGCGGTCGAGGAAGCCGGTGGTCATGTAGAGCATGGCATCCATGGCGTAGACATAGGCCGCGCAGCGGGCGAGTCGTTCCTTCACGAGATCGAACTCGCCGAGCGAGCGGTCGAACTGGTGGCGGTACTTCGCCCACTTGGTCGCTTGCTCGAAGGCATAACGCGCACCGCCAAGCATGCCTGCGGAGAGCGTGCAGCGTCCATAGTTGAGACAGGTGAGCGCCACATTCAGTCCGCGCCCCTCCTTGTGCAGCAGGTTGGCGCGTGGCACGCGGACATTGGTGAACTTGATGCGCGCCTGCCAGGTGCCGCGGATGCCGCACTTCGAGCGGTTTCGGCTGAAGATGTCGATCCCTTCCATGTCCGGCGTGCAGATCAGCGCGCTGACCGCTTCCTTCGTCTTGCCGGTCTTTGGATCGGTGACGCGCTGCTTTGCCATCACCGTAAAGAGTCCGCTGAGTGCGCCGGAGGTCGCCCACTTCTTTTCGCCGTTCAGCACGAAGTGCTGGCCATCTTCGCTGACTTCGCAGTGCGTTTCCTGTCCGCCCGCATCACAGCCGACATTCGGCTCACTGAGGCAGAACGCGCTCAGCGTGTCCTTCGCCAATCGCGGCAGGAACCGCTGCTTCTGATCGGGGGTACCGAACAGCATGAGCGCCTTGCAGCCGATCGACTGGTGCGCGGAGACCAGCACTGCCGTCGAGCCGCAGGTGCGCCCGATGCGCTCGAGGACGCGGTTGTAACTGGTGATGCCAAAACCGCCGCCGCCGAACTCGCGGCTGATCGTCATGCCGAGCACGCCGAGGTCAAAGAGTTTCTGCACGACCCACTCAGGAATGTTCTGTTCCTGATCGATGTGGTGGGTTGGGTGCTCCGTGAGCATGTAGTGATCGAGTCGAGCCAGCAATTCGTTGCAGCGCTCCGTCTCTTCGCGCGCGAGAGTCGGATAGGGGAGAACGAGATCCTGGCGGAAGTTGCCCCAGAAGTAGTTCTTGACGAGGCCCATCGTTTCCGGATCAGGGCCAAGCATCTCCTGCGCCGCCTCGATCTGCTTGCGGTCCTTTGCAGAGATGTTCTTGAGGTCGCTCGAGAGTGACGATGGTCCTTGATGAGTGGTCATGACTGTGGTCGATGGGTGCGAGGAGTGTCCGACGCCTGTTCGAACCCCCAACGATAGTCCAACTGCGTTGTTGGATCGCGGCACCCAAGCGGGGGCGCTGCCCGCGCGGCGCGAGCGATCCATGCGCGGTCGGGGCGCGGTCGGGAACGGGGACGTCAGCCGCGGAGGAACTGCTCGAGCTTTCCCCGCGCAAATGGGGTATGGCGAAGGGCGATAAGTCGGGCGCGCTCGAGCGCAAGGGCGGCGTTCCACCCCGATGTGCAGCCCGCTTCGATGCAGTCAAACACGGCGTTCGCGGCATCGGATGCGGGCACGGATCCGCGCGCCTGCGTCAGGGCTGCGCGGATGCGCGCGGCATCGGCCGGCGCGATCGAGCGCGGATGTGCGAGTGGTTGGGTTCTTGGATGTGAGGCGAGCCACGCAGTCGCGGCGGGCAGCGCATCGGCGAGGGCGTTCACGGTGCCATCGAGCAGTCCATGCGGCGCCTCGCTCACCGGAGAGGTCGTGCCACTCGCTGTTGCGGCGATCGCTGTGGCAGGATCGATGCGAGCGGGGAGCATCTGCGTGCCGCCCCACCCGGGACAAATGCCAAGGCCGCATTCGGGCAGTCCGATGCGCCATGGTTTCTCCGATGCGCTTGGAAGAACGCCAAGCACACCATCGCAGTGCATGGCGACTTCGAGTCCGCCGCCGAGTGCAGCCTTGTGGACGATGGCAATCGACGGACAGTGCATGGCATGCAACTTGGCGAACGCTGCGGAGCCTGCTCGCAGATACGTGTCCAGCGCGGAGTCATCGAGTGCGTCAATCTCGGCGAGGTCGGCGCCCGCAATGAAGACTCGCTCGCTCGATGAACGCAGTATCAATCCTCGGGGTCCCGATGCCGCGACTGCATCGAGCGTCTGGGCCATCTGTGCGATGAGCCAACTGTCGAGCACGACCACGCCACCGCGTGGCTTGGAGGGATTGGGCGTGAGCGTGACGATGGCGATGCCGTCAGTCGTGGTTTCAGTGGGGAGCATCGTGAATGATCCGTGGTGCGTTGGCGCGCGGTCAGCGAGCGGGATTCCCTGCGCCCGCAGGACCGCCCTGCGGCTTCGGTGCGAAGAGGCGTGTCAGCGAGGCCTGGGCCTCGGGCCCAGCGATGACGCGCGCCGAGAGTTCCGCCGCTTCGGCCGCGATCTTCTCGTCGAGCGATCCGTCGAGTTCGTTCAACATGCGCTTGGTGCATGCGAGCGCCTCCGCGCCGCCTGTCGCGAGCCGAGCAGCGAGCGCGGCAACCTCGGCGTCGAGTTCGGTTGCCGGAACGCATCGCGTCACCAGTCCGCGCGCGGCAGCTTCATCGCCGCCCATCGTTCCACCCGCGAGCAGCATCGCACGCGCGGGACCGGCACCGATGCGGCGCACAAGCCACGGCGCAACGACGGCGGGGCAGACGCCGAGATCGACTTCGGGATATCCGAGCTTCGCCTCGGGATGCGTGATCGCGAAGTCGCACACGACGGCGAGTCCGCAGCCGCCACCGACGGCCGCACCTTGCACGCGCGCGATGGTCGGTACCGGCAGTCGTCGAAGCGCCAGCAACGCTGAGGAGAGCCCGCGCAGCATGTCGCCCATGCGGACGGGATCGTGCAGGACGCCTTTGAGATCCATGCCTGCACAGAAACTCTTGCCTTCACCAGCGAGCACGAGCGATCGCACGATGCCTCGCTTGGTGTTGCACTCGACAGTCGCCGCATCGATACATCGCCGCAGTGCATCGATGGTGTCGCAGTCGAGCGCGTTTCGTGCTTCGGATCGGCGGAGCAGAATCGTGGCGCAGCCATCGGAAATCGTGAGGGAAGCGCGCTCGTTCATGGTGCGTTCAAGGGTAGTGGAGCACTGCGAGGCGGAGCGAATCATGGACGGGAACGCCGCTGCTGCCAGAACGACTCCAGCATGCGGCGCGACTCGTCGGTTCGGCATGCATCGATTGTCGCTTGCGCTGCGCGAGCAGCCGCCGAGCCGAGCGGACCAGACGGATCCGTACCGTCGACTTGGTTGAGCCACGCTTTCGTGGCGCGCAAGGCGTGCGGGCTCTTCGCGCAGAGCGACTCGGCCAAGTCAGCTACCGCGCCCTGCAGCGCGCGTTCATCGGCATGCACGCGCTGCACCATGCAGAGCGATTCGGCAAGCCGTGCGGAGATGAGTTCGCCCGAGAGTGCGATGCGACGAGCACCGCCGCCGCCCGCCGTGGCAAGGAGCACCGGAACATTGACCGCAGGCGAGACACCGATGCGGTGAACGGGATAGCCGAAGGTCGCGTCCGCGGCGGCGTGAACGATGTCGCAGGACATCACGAGCGCGCATCCGCCGGCGAGTGCCGCACCCTGCACCTGCGCAATGACGACCGCCGGCAGCGCACGGATCCGCGCGGTGAGCCGTCCGAGCCGATCGACGAAGGTCGGCAGCAGCGCAGTGTCTTGCACACACGCTTCGAGATCGAAGCCGGCACAGAATGCACTGCCATGTGCAGCCAGAACGATGACCGATGGTGCATCGTCGGCGTTCGTCGCGGCCGCCGCCTCGAGTGCGTTCTCGAGTTGATCGAAGAGCGCGACGCCGAGGGCGTTCCTGCGTGCGGGATCGTTCAGGGTGATGGTCAGCAGCCGACCGGCGCGCTGCGAGATGATCTGCGGTTGGTGGTCGGTTGTCATGGGGCCTGATGTGCGAGACGCTCGCGGTGGGTGCAGGGTAATGTTCGCAGTGAACCCCTATGCCCTCGCGAGCGAAACAGATCTGGTTGGTGCGTCACGCGGAGACGGAGTGGAGCGTCTCTGGGCGTCATACCGGTCGAAGTGATATTCCGCTGACGCAGGCCGGCATCGCGAAAGCCAACGAACTTGCACCTGCCTTGGCCGCCGTGCACTTCGATTTGGTGCTGTCGAGTCCGCGCAGCCGTGCGATCGAGACGGCGCGGCACGCTGGGTTCGGCGGAACGGTCGAGGTGGACGAGGCACTCGCGGAGTGGGACTACGGTGCATATGAGGGACTGACATCGGCCGAGATTGATGCGCGCAGCCCAGGCTGGGATCTCTGGCGTGTTGGCTGCCCCGGTGGCGAAGGAATCGACGCGGTCGCTGCGCGCGCCGAACGCGTGATCAGGCGCTGCCTCGCGACATCCGGGAACGCACTGCTTTTTTCCCACGGGCACTTCACGCGCATGCTCGCTGCCGTGTGGCTTGAGCTGGCACCAACACGGGGACGCAGTTTCGGATTGAAGGCGGGGTCGATCAGTGTGCTGGGATTCGAGCATGAGAACCGTGTGATTTGGCAGTGGGACCGCGTCCAGGCGTTCGAAGGGCATTGACCATGTCACCCGAAGAGAAGCCAGGCGACCACGGCATCGTCGATCCGACCGTGGAGAGTGCGGAGGATGTTCGCGTCGATGACCTGATCGGTGCGGACGCGCCAGCCGAGCAGATCGCCGAGGCAGTGGAGGCGCAGGAAGCAGCGGACGCAGCGGACACGCTGGAGACGCTGCCGAAGGACGAGGCATCCGATGTCGTGAGCGAGATGGATGTCGATGCTGCGGCGGATGCACTGAGTCACATGGTCACGCCGCTGGCAGTCAGCGTTCTGGAGGATCTGATTGATGATGACCCCAGTTATGCGGGGCGTGTGTTGGCGGAGATGGCGCCCGATGATGCGACCGATCTGTTGCAGTCGATGCCCAAGCCAGACCGCGATCGCCTGCTGTCGCTGATGGGGTCCGAAACGGCATCTCGCATTCGCGAGTTGATGATCTATCCGAAGGAGAGCGCGGGTGGCATGATGACCACGCAGTACCTCTCGGTGCGCGAGCAAGAGACCGTCAGTGAGGCGATCGAGCACATTCGCCGCGGCGAGCCCGTGGAGAGTGCGCAGCAGGCATTCGTGACGGACCGAAAGGGGAGGTTGCTGGGCACGATCGGTCTGCGGCGGCTGCTGGTCTCGCGCAGTCACGAGCGAATCGGCGACATCTGTGAACGCCGTGTGGATGCGGTGCACCCTGAGATGGACCGTGAATTGGTCGCGCGCGAGTTCGAGCGATACGACTATCTCGAGCTGCCGGTGGTGGACTCGTCGCAGCGTCTGCTCGGCATCGTGACGGTGGACGATGTGATCGACATCATCCGAGCCGAGGGGACCGAGGACGCGCAGCGCATGGTGGGTGCTGGCAAGGAGGAAGGCGTGTACTCCACGGTGCGCCAGAAGCTCCGAGGCCGTTTTCCATGGCTCATCGTCAACCTGTTCACCAGCGCGGTTGCCGCCATCGTCGTGTTTCAGTTCGAGGGGATGATCGCCGAGATCGCACTGCTTGCCGTGCTGATGCCGATCATCGCCAATCAGTCGGGCAACGCAGGGCAGCAGTCACTCGCCGTCACACTGCGCGGCATCGTGCTCGATGAGATTTCAAGCGGGAGGGCGTTCACACATGTTCGGCGTGAGCTCACGGCGGGGCTGCTGAACGGCGTCTTCTGTGGACTGCTCGTGGGTGGTGCGGTCGCCGCGATCCGAATGGCAACGGGGTCATCGTGGCATCTTGGCGCCGTGATCGCGGCAAGCATGAGTGTGACGCTCATGATCGGTTGCGCGACGGGCAGCGCGATGCCGATCATCGTGCGGCGACTTGGGTTTGACCCAGCCACGGCGTCCACCATCTTCCTGACGATGGTGACCGACAGCATGAGTTTCTTCGTGTTTCTCGGTCTTGCCAGCCTCTTCAGCGCATGGATCATGCCGTGATGCCCGACGCATGGTTCGATGGACTGGTGAAGCCCTCTTGGAACCCGCCCGCGTGGGTCTTCGGGCCAGTCTGGACGATGCTGTACATCCTGATCGCGATCGCCGCGTTTCGGCTGCTGCAGGACGCGGGTTGGTCACGAGGACGCTGGGCGATCATCCTCTTCGCGCTTCATTTGGTGCTCAACTTCCTTTGGCCATGGATCTTCTTTTCGCGGCACGCCATTGGATGGGCGTTTGTGGACATCCTGCTCTTGTGGGCGGCGCTCGGCATGACCATCGTGCTCTGTTGGCGAGTGTCCTTCGGCAGCGCATTGCTGCTGTTGCCCTCCTTCGTGTGGGTGTCGTTCGCTTCGGTTCTCAACGGCGCGTTCTGGTGGCTCAACCGTGGAGACTCCGCGGGACTGTAAACTGCAATCGCGAGGAGCTTCGATGTCGGAACCCGCCGAGCAACCTCCGATCCCAACGGCCGCATCGGGTGTGCATGGCGCTGCACACACGCGCATCCATCTTGCACTGGGCGGGCAACAACTCGGATCGTTCGACATCCTTGAAGTGAATGCGAAGCTGCGAACGGGCGAGTTGCCGTCGCTGGGCATCATGGCTTGGTATCCAGGTCTGCGCGAATGGGTGGCGCTCGATCGCGTCCCTGGAGTGCATGTGCTGCTGACACCACCAGAGTTCTCTCAACCCGTGATGCACTCGGGTGCTCCAAGCGTGACCGGTGACGCGACTGGCGGGCTCATTCCTTACAAGAATCCACTGGCGCTGATTGGCTACTACACGGGCATCGCAAGTTTGATCCCTGTACTCGGATTCGTGACGGGCCCCATCGCGCTGGTCCTTGGCATCATGGGTCTGATTCGGCGTGCCCGGCAGCCGGCGATCCGCGGGGCGGTGCACGCGTGGATTGCGATCATTCTCGGTGGCGGGTCGTTCATCGTGCATCTCATCTTCGTTGCCGCAATGGTGACTCGGTAGATTGCACTGCATGTGCTCGGTGTGGAAGCCATTCTTCACGCGAAGGTCTGCGCGGGGGATCGCCCTCTTCACCCTGCTGTGTGGCGCAGCCGCTGCTGGTCGACCACAGGGGCACGCTGCGCCTGAGCAGACTTCGCCGGCACCAGCAACGCCCGCGCAGGCAACGCCCGCGCAGGAAACCCCCGCGACCAAGTCCGGCGCGACCATTCGCGGCACGCTGCCGATTGTTTCGCGCAAGCGACCTCAGGTGAAGGAGTATGGTGCGCAGCCCGCAATCACGGTGGAAGCGCCGGATGCGGCGATGAGCGTTGTCTGGATTGGTTCGGGCTTCGCGCCCATCGATGGCAGCAGCGTGCCCGTGCAGAAGATCATCCAGTCTGGGTATCAGTTCCGCCCCGAGGTGACGGTGATCCAGTCGGGAACCCGCGTTTCGTTTCCCAACAACGACGAGAACTATCACAGCGTGTTCAGCCTCTCGGAAAGCCAGAAGTTCGATGTTGGCCGATTTGTGAAGGGCGAAGAACCCGAGGCGAAGGCGTTCATGACTCCCGGCGTGGTCGATCTGTTCTGCGATGTGCATGACCACATGCGTGGGCACATCATCGTTGCGGACACGCCGTGGTTCGCGCGAAGCGATTCGGCGGGCAAGTTCGAGATCGCGGGGATCGCACCTGGAAAGCACTCGGTGCGCATTTGGGTCGGCCCGAGGCGCAAACTGATCGAGAAGGAAGTGGAAGTGCAGGAGGGGCAGTTCCTCGAAGTGGACTGGTCATCCACCGAGGGATCGCCGGGCAAGTGACCTTTTCGGCAAGGCTCTCCCTCGCGATCACGCTTGTCGTGGTCGTTGCATTGAGCGTTGCTGCACTTGTGGGTGGACCTGCAGCACGCGCGTCCTATGTGATGGCACTCGAGAACACGCTTGCCGCGCAGGTCGACGGTGCGATGTCTGCGCAGCGACTCCGCGTGGACGCCGTCCGAGAAGAGGTGGAACGCCTTGCACGCTCACCGCGTGTCGTTGCGGCGATGGGTTCGAGCGATGGCGCTGTGGTCGCGAAGACGGCAGAAGATGAGCTGCGGTTTGCGCTGCAAACGGGCGGCAATGGATCCACATTCGTGTTTCTTGATCTCGAGGGTGGGGTCATTGCGCTTCGACGAGGTGCAGAGGATGCGACCCGACCCATCGCGGATGCGCTTGGTCCGCTCGTCCGTGGAAGTGACAAGACGGCGTTGCTCTATCTCGCGGTGAATGGTCTGGTCACTGAAGCGGTGGTCGCGCCGGTGGTGGACATCGGTGTCGACGAGCAACTTGGCTTTCTCGCGCTGTGTGTTCCTTTCGCAGCGCCGAAGCCGCTCGAGCTGCCGGACAATTCGGTGCTCCGCGTGGGGCTGCGGGTCGGCGATCAGGTGTTCGGCGGTGACATGCCCGATTCCATGCGGAGCGCGGTCGCGTCGGCGTTCCTTGCAGCGGGGGGAGCAGGAAGTCGCTCGGACATCGAGTGTGTCGTGGCGGGTGAGCCGATGATTGCCTATGCGCAGACGATCGCCGAGAAGCCGCTCGCGCAGTATGTGGCTGTGGCCAGCTTGGCGGGAACATCGCGCGCCGTGCAATCGCTGATGGTTCGGCTGCTGATCGCGGGCGCCGTCGCGCTTGGCGCAGGTCTCGTGATTGCGGCGGCGATTGCTCGGAGCCTCTCGCGTCCCGTGGCGGACATGAGCAGTGCGGCGCGTGCAATCGAAAAGGGCGACTATACGGTGCGCGTTCCCGTGCGCGATCGCGGAGAACTCGGCCAGCTCGCGACGCGGTTCAACGAGATGGGTGCAGGGCTGGCACTGCGCGACCAGTACCGACGCGTGCTCGATGTGGTCACCGATCCGGAGGTTGCCGAGGAACTGCTTGCCGGCAAGCTCGATCTCGGCGGCACCAGCAAGGATGTCGGCGTCCTCTTCTGCGACATTCGGGGGTTCACATCGCTCACGGAGCACATGGACCCGCCGCAGGTCATCGCGATGCTGAACGAGCACATGACGCTGCTGACGAAGGTTGCCTATGACCACGGCGGTGTGGTCGACAAGTTTGTCGGCGACCTCATCATGGTGACGTTCGGCGCGCCGAGGGGTGCGTCCGATGATGCGCAGCGTCTGGCGCACTGCGCTCTCGCGATGGTGCGCGCGCGCGCGGCGGCGAATGAGGGCTCGGCGCGCCCGATCCGAATCGGGATTGGCTGCGCGTTCGGCACCGTCGTCGCAGGCTGCATGGGCAGCACGCAGCGGCTCGATTACACGGTGCTCGGCGCGCGCGTCAATCTGGCCGCACGCCTGTGTTCCAAGGCACCGGCGATGTCCGTTTACATTGATGCCGGCGTGATGGATCGAATCGAGTCAGCATCCGTGCAGGAGTTGCCCCCGCTCGAGGCGAAGGGTTTCTCAGAGCAGATCCGCGCTTTCGAGTTGATGGCAATCGGTGATCTGCAGGCGCTGCAAGTGGCGCGAGGCCACGGATGAGCCCAGCGATCGGTCCCGCACTCGGGTACCCGCTGCTGCGCGCGTGCGCCGCGTGGCTCGTGTGCTCTGCTGCGTGTGCAGGAGACCCGCTCGACGATGTGGTCGACCAGATTCGTGACATGACTTCCTTCCAGAACGAGAAGGGCGATGTGTCGCTTGATTTCGACTTCTACGCAACGGTCGACAACTGGGTCATCTCACAACCACCGCCGGGCATCATGGTGACCGGGCAGAACTACCTCAATTCGCCGCGACTCAGCATGCTCGGCACGCTGCAGGTGCAGGAGTGGCTCTCCATCTTTGCACTCGGCGATGTCGACCGCGGATTCGATCCGACCGATGAGTCCATCCAGATTCGACCCGATGTGTACTACGCCAAGATCAGTCCGTTCGGCGGCATCCTGCAGGGCAAGTTTGGCGCCATTCCGACGAGCTACGGTCAATGGGTGAACCGCCACTTCAGTTGGCAGAATCCGCTGGTGAACGCCCCGCTTGCCTATGAGTGGTTCATGGGCATTCGTGGCGATACGGCGCGAATCACGCCGAAGACGGCGCCCGCGAACCGCAGCACATGGCTCCCGATCATCTGGGGACCGAGCTACACCAGTGGTGGACAGTTCAACGGGACGATGGATCGCATCGACTGGGCGTTCGAGTTCAAGAATGATGCGCTCAGTTCTGCGGTGCCTTACTGGCAACTGTGGGAGAACCCGTTGGATGGGAGCGCGCTGACCTACACGGGTCGCCTCGGGTGGCGCCCGACCACGGAATGGAACATCGGCGCAAGCGGGAGCACGGGTTCGTATGTCGTGCCGAACTCGTTTCAGGGCTGGCAGAATTACCTGCAGAACAATGTTGGGGTCGATGTGTCCTGGGCGCATGGCGACCTCGAGTTGTGGGGCGAGGCGCACTGGTCGAACTTCAACGTGCGATCTGGTCCGCTGTCGCCGGCTGGAACAGTCGGTGTCGTGAGCTACTTCATGGAAACGCGCTGGCGCTTCGATGCGCAGTGGTGGTTGGCGGGGCGTTGGAATCAGCAGCTCTACGGCGATGCACCCGGCAGCAGTGAATCGTGGGACAACGACGTCTGGCGCATCGATGCGTGCGTGGGGTGGCGCCTCGACCGAACGCTGACGGTCAAGACGCAGTTCAGCTACACGGACGAATCAGGCCCGCCGCCGACAGGTCAACCGAACAAGCAGGGGCAATATGTCTTTGACCTTCAACTGGTGTTCGCGTTCTGATCACCTTCAGCGGTGGGCATCCATCCCATCGCAGGTGCACACGAGATTGCGGTCACCGTAGGGATTGTCGACGCGACCCACCGAGGGCCAGAACTTCGCCTCGCGCAGCCAGGGCGCCGGGTAGGCGGCCTGCTCACGCGAATAGCCGTGCGTCCAAGCGTCGGTGCTCACCGCGGCGGCGGTGTGCGGCGCGTGTCGCAGAGGGTTGTCGTTGCGGTCCGATCGACCTTCCTCGATGGCCTTGATCTCTCCTCGGATCGCGATCAACGCATCGCAGAATCGATCCAGCTCGGCACGCGACTCCGACTCCGTCGGTTCGATCATCAGCGTGCCGGGCACCGGCCAACTCATCGTGGGCGCGTGGAAGCCAAAGTCCATCAGGCGCTTTGCCACATCATCGATGCGGATGCCAGCGGACTTCTCGAATGGCCTGCAGTCCACGATGAACTCATGGGCGCACCGACCGTGCGCGTTCGTGTACAGGATCGTGTAGTGCGGTGCGAGCCGAGCAGCCATGTAGTTGGCGTTCAGGATCGCCACTTCGGTGGCGCGGCGAAGTCCGCGCGCGCCCATCATCGCGATGTACATCCACGAGATCACGAGGATCGATGCGCTGCCGTACGGTGCCGCGGAGATCGGGCCGATCGCATGGCGACCCGCTGATTCGGGACGAACCACAGGATGCCCAGGCAGGAAGTCGCGCAGGTGTTCGGCAACACCGATCGGTCCCATGCCTGGACCGCCACCGCCG
>SXGR01046191.1_pt1 | contig 50152 bp, 46 predicted proteins | sample 3174711 | NCBI WGS metagenome assembly SXGR01 (sample SAMN11356860, study PRJNA531348) | freshwater metagenome | isolation source: freshwater sample F1-60 | place: China: Fuxian Lake, Yuxi | collected 2017-12-25 | reverse complement strand
TATAAAACATATGCAAAAAATTATGATAAAATCTTTAAAAAGTCTAAATCAAAATCCAAGAAAGTCTTATAAATAGCTTGTAGGTTTTCAATATGAATAATTCCTCTAACGAAGAAGCTAAGCTCACAAAAACTAAAGTAATTGTAGATGGAAGGTGTTTGGATTTATTATTGACCGAAGACGAAATTATATTAAGTCATTCGAGAGCAATGAAACCAGAAAATAGTATATTATTAGGGGATGAATGTTGCTCTTGTTGGCCCTTAAACAAAGAACCTTGTGGGTTCTGGGATAGAATGTTAAACAAATGTGATTGTGATAAAAAATTTAATAAAGGAGACTTAAATGGTTAAGATCGTACGATTGGAAAGTGGAGAAGAAATTATCGCTAAAGTTACAGAAACAAACACAGAGGGTATTGTTTCGTATAACCTTAAAGATGCTTGTGTTTTAGTTCCAACACAAGAAGGAAAGTTGATGTTTGTCAAGTGGATTCCGTATGCTTCTGTTAAAGACGGTATAGTTATTCTTAAGAGTAAGACAGTGTTTGTTGTTGATCCACAACCGGAATTAGAAGACCACTTCACTAGTGTAATTACTAATGATTTGTTTATTCCTTCTAAGAAGGTCGTTAAACCAGAACTGACACTTTCTACGTAATACCTAATTATAATTTTGATTAAACAGGGAGAGTTTAAACTCTCCCTGTTTTTATGTTACGGGTGTATCGGCTTTGCCTTCTAAGCAAAGTACCGTAATTGGATTATGCAGGTTCGATCCCTGTCACCCGTGTTATTTGTAAACGTTTAATAATATTTTATCAGTTAGGTTGAAAGAAAAACTGCCGTCTGATATACCCGTAACATCTACAGTAATTATTTCGTGATAATTTATTGGATTTATTGCTATCTTTATTACTTTGAATTTAAATTCATTATATTCCAATACATCACCAACAACAATGCCGTTTTTAACAAACGAATTGTCGCCATTAGGAAAATAATTTTCTATATTTAATAAATTTGTCGGTAATGGATCGTTTATCGTAGATTGTAATACAATCTTAAGATTAGAATCAAATTTTTCTGGATAATACTTTAAAACTGAACTGTTTAAATGGGGAATAGCTATTCCACTAAAAACTGCAATATTATTAAATATTTCGACAAAGGTACAAGTAAATCCACTCAATGATGCTTCATCATAATTGTACTCTGCGTTTTGAATACTTAATGTGGCACCAGCTGGAATAATATCAAAAAACTTTTTAACTGAATCATTCTGTGGTGTCGTATTATAATCTAAATAAACGAGACCAGTTGCACCTGAGGGTATATATATACAAGGAATTACATATAACCCAGAATCAGGCGATTCTTTTATTTGAACATTTTTGCTAGTAGTCAGACCAAATACGCTCAGTGTTTTAAAATATTTGGATAATTTGTCTTGTACAGCTTTAACGAATTGTATATTAGAAGTATTTCTATTATTCAGATTCATTTATTCTACTCATGATGCTATATAAATTATTTTTTGTTTTTCCGGATCTATTGTTGCGTAACAATATAGTGACGTAATATTGTCACATTCTATAAACAATGATTCTCCTGGTTCTAGTGGATACGCAGCTGTTTTATTAGCTACAATCACAGAACTACCAACAAATATCGTGGAGGTATTTGTGATGGGTGATTTCATATTTATTCCACTTCTTAATATAACAGAAGAAGTAGAGGCCAAAGGTTGAGGGGCGTTAGTAAGAACATAAGATCCACTTAAAACAGTTCTTGGTCTTGGAGATTCGACAACTCTGACATTAAAAGTATTTGAAGTTAATTTATCATTTATGTTGATAATTTTATCTGTGTTTATTTTTATTGTGCTTAGTTGTGTATCTTGGGTAGTTCCAAACCTTACAGGAATTGAAGTAGATTCATCATAGAATTTAATCAACAATGGATTATCGCCAGTTGCTCCCGATCCTTGTATTTTCAATGATCCATTCGATCCATTGGTGACACCAACAGTAGCACTCACAGAAACATTAAAAGTAAGACCATTATCGACAAAGTAAACCTTGAGTGCATCTCCACTTGTTCCAATCGCTGTTGCTCCATAATATAGTCTTGTAGGAACATATAATTCCCCAGACGAACCTCTAATCTTTACACTATCTTTAGTATAATCGACCAAAGATGATGATCCCATACTTATTCCGACTATAGTAATAGAATCTGTCGAATAGGATGAATATCTTTCTCCTGTTACTGTGATTGTTCCTGAGACAGATATTGCTGTTGCTCCATCTATACCATGTACTCCAACAGAACTGTTAGCTATAGTCAAAGGGCCTGTAGTTATTCCTACCAGGACACCATTTGTTATACCTTCCATTTTACCGTAAACAGAAACAGGAGAATATGAAGTGTTGGTAATTCCCGCTCCAACCACAATAAGAGAACTTCCTAATGTATTTCCAACATAGAATTGACCAACTCCAGCAACATTGAAATTAGAAGCAGCACCAGAAAATCCACCTATAGACATAATATCTACAGGCATTGGATATTCGTAACTTACTCGTCTGGATACATTTTCATTTCCCCATACTACCTTAGAGAGAGGAAGATGAATATTACTAGTGACGCCCGATGTGTTATAATCTGTCCCTAATGTTGCTATTCCGTCATATATTGTTACTGTTATATTATTATTGGTGTCTGCTGTAGGCATAAGTATTTCCTTTAAAATATATATAATACAATTGTATTCTTAATTTCATAGTGTATTATACTTACATGACTATAGAATTTACAAAAGAAGATTTTTCCCGAAAAATAGAAAATTATGTAATACTGAACAATTGTTCTTATATTGATGCCACAATTGCAATATGTGAGAATAAAGAGATTGAATTTAATATAATATCTAAATTTTTAAGCAAACCTATATTAGAAAAAATTCAAGAAGAAGGTAAGTCTTTGAATCTACTTCCAAAATCCAAAAAAAATAAACTACCCTTTGCTTGACATTAAAGGGGTTAAGAGTATACTACATATGACAGAAGCGGGGAGTTCCCGTATCTAATACAATAGGCCGAAGTAGACCTTCGGGAAAGAAAGGAATTATATGAGTTTTAACGAATTGAAGAAGAAATCCAAGAATAATATGACCGATCTCATCAAAAAGATGGAGGATCAAACAAAAAAAACCGATTATAAGGATGATCGGTTTTGGAGACCAGAGATTGACAAAACAGGTAACGGGTTTGCTATTATCCGTTTTCTACCAGAAGTCGAAAACGAAGATTGTCCGTGGGCTAAAGTTTATAGTCATGCATTCAAAGGTCCGGGTGGTTGGTATATTGAAAACTGTCTGACTACTATTTCTCAAAAAGATCCAGTTTCAGAATTAAATACCCAACTTTGGAACTCCGGAGTTGAAAGTGATAAGAATCTTGCTCGAGATCGTAAACGAAAACTAACCTACACTAGTAATATTTATGTTGTATCCGATCCTTCAAACCCACAAAACGAAGGAAAGGTATTTCTTTACAAATATGGTGCTAAAATCTTTGAGAAGTTACAAGAAGTAATGAAACCAGAATTCAAAGATGAAGAAGCAATTAATCCTTTTGACTTTTGGAAGGGTGCTAATTTCCGTCTTAAGATCCGAAAGGTTGCAGGATATACGAATTATGATAAGTCAGAGTTTGATTCTTCTAGTCCCTTATGTAAAGGGGATGATACTGAACTTGAAAAAGTATGGAAGAGTCAGTATCCTCTAACTGAATTTACAAATTCTAGTAATTTCAAGACACATCAAGAATTGAAAGACAGATTATATGAAGTTCTTGGTGGTGATATTCGTGCAGCTAGTAATGTGGATTATGATAAGACTGCAGAAGATATTTCTGAGTCTGATATAAAGGAAAAGAAACCACAGGATTTTAAGTCCAAGAAGTTATCAGAACAGAATATTGATGATGAAACTGATGCCTTGGATTATTTCTCTAAGCTAGCAGAAGAGTCTTAAGATACACCTAAAAGTCGAGCTCAATTTAACCCCCGAGATGTTTGGGGGTTATTATTCGTGATAACCATCAAACTTAGGTAAACCAACAGTACTCAAATTATTGGTTAGTATTTGTATAGAAGAAAAACTACTATAAACAGGTCCTAATTTACTAGGACCTAAACCAAGCAACTGTGGCATTTCTTCTGTTTCTGCAGAAAATATCCCACGTGTTTGACTTCTTGAAGATATTGTATTTTCTTTAATCTGTTTTTCTGGTACTATCTTCTCTGGACCATTTTCTGCGACTGCTACTATTTGCGGTGTTCGTACCACACCACCCTGAGCATAAGACGGAATTGTATTTAAACTGTTATAAATTTTGTTTAAATTATTATTTGATGGAATCGAACCAAAAAATGTGTTCATTATTTGTATTTTTTGATCGTAGTTCGGAACATATACTGGTTGTCCAGAATTTATTTTTTTAAATTTACCGTATGATATATTCAAATTCAGTGATTTTCTAGATTTTGGATCCTTAGTTTGAGTTGGAGTATATTCCTTAATAGAGGGAATTGTATCATTCTTTGACAAAAAATCAAAAACATTAGGATATATAACATCTTTTTTGTTATTTTTTCCTAACTGGAGTAGATTTATTTTCTCTGATGCGGACATTTCTTCATTTTTATTAGATTTAATATAATCTATAGATTTATTATAATGTAGTCTATTAACTTCAGATGCTTTGATGATCGCTGGTGGTGTCTGAACCACTTCAGATGCTTTGATGATCGCTGGTGGTGTCTGAACCACTTCAGATGCTTTGATGATCGCTGGTGGTGTCTGAACCACTTCAGATGCTTTGATGATCGCTGGTGGTGTCTGTATAGATTCTGATAACAAACTATTAATATTATTGACAGGCAATGGAGTAAATAATACGTCAACTAATGTATTATTTAATGAATCTTGTACAGAAGATAATAATTTATTTTTAAACTCTTTTTTTAACATTAAAATCTTCCGTTTCTTGCTGATATATTATTTTGAGCATTTCTTATTCTGTTATTTTCGTCTTTTATGTACTCCCTTAGTTGGTCCATAAAAATATCTCTTTCCCAAGGTATCATTTCGTTTATTTCTGTTATTGAACAGTTTTGTATACGAATAAGATCGAACTGCAATTTTAAAAATTGCGAAAGAGATATATGGCTAAGGGTTAGACGAAAAAATCTTTAATTCCTCTTAATAATAATATTCTATCTATTGAATCTTTTGTTTTATATTCTATTGTTTTTTCTAATTTAGGAATAGTTTCAAAAAACTGAGTTATCTTGGAAAACTGTTCAATGGACATATTATTTAAAAAATCTTCTAATTCTTCTTTGGTTTGTTCTTTGCAAGATATAAGTTCATCTCGAGTTTGTATCGATTCCATGCAATTCAATGCTACTTTATATATTGATTCAGAAGACATATTTATATCAGACTCTAGAAGCATATCAACACTCGGATATTTCATATTGAGTGTTATATAATTTCCTAGATTTAATTTTTTTGTATGATTTTTGTCCGTGGTTAATACTATTTCATCTAAATTAATCGATATATTGATATTTTCTTGGGTATAAGGACAGATTAATACAGAAGACACCACAGAACTTATTGATTTTGATCGCAGTTGTAAGAACAGAAACTCTATATCAAATAAGGGCAATGATCCAAAAATATTAGAATCAAAACAAGATTCTAGAATCTCTACCATGCATTTTATTATTTCTTTTTCTGTACCAAACTCTTGTACTATTAGTAGTTTTTTTTCTTCTTTTACTAAAAATGGTCTAAACCATACTTTTATACCAGATGAAGGTATAATAGTTTCGTATTTTGGACAGTGTTTTGATAGAATTGATGATATAGACATAATTAATATCTTTCTTTGTTAACTATTGTGGTTAAAAGTTCTAGATCTAGCGTGTAATATTACTTGAAAAGAGACATATCCTGTAGCAGAAGACTCAAACGAAGTAGGAGTCATACTTTGAGGGTAAACTTCATAAAAAGCATAATTATATGTACTAGCGTTTGTAGTTTCATCATAGAATGTGATGTTCATCGAGGCATAGGAAGATTCATTGTACGGTAAAACTACCGCTGTATTACTTCCCAATTTGCCAGTGCCATATGCCGTCGAATTCATCCAATTTTCAAAATATATTCGTTCTTGCCAATCTTTCATGGTAATAAACGACAATAACACATACCCTTGACTGGAAGATATTGGTATATCTCTTCCTGTAGTGTAAAGACTATCTCTTGTTGTTTCTATTTGTTTTTCTGGTAAAATAACAGATTCTGGATAAGATATTTTCTCGGCTGTATCAGCTCCATTATTTCTTTTAAATTTTACCAAATATCTATTAGCAGATTGAAATCCTCTACTACTAAACGATTGTCGAAACTGATAAATGGTATTGTTGGGGTTTGCTATATTAAACATTAAAATATATCCTTTTCTGTTAATATTTTAAACAACCATCCTCTGGAAGCACAATATTTTGATGCACTCTCCCACTTAGAAGAATTCATAGAATATGCTAAACACTCTTGAATTGAATATTTTTTATTTTTCTTTATTTGTGGCGCTTTTGTTTGTTTTAATGGTTTTATTTCTACAAGTGTTATTTGTTTATTTTTTGTTTCTATAATAAAATCTGGAATATATGTGTGGATTCGATTATCAGCTTCTAATAGATATGGTATCTTTATTTGTTCAAATCCCCATTTGTTTATATTATCATTTTCGTCTAGGTATTTGCAAAATCTTCGTTCCCATAAAGATCTACAATATATATTATCTACATCTCCTATGTATTTTTTCTTGTTATTTGGTCTAAAATAATTTTTATATGCCATTATATTATATATATTATGAACTATGAAAATATTAGAAAATAGGACAATATTGATATGAGTTGGGTATGGCCGACGAAAGCCGAATATCAACAGGAAATTCCTGCGTGGATACGTTTTGATGCTTGGCATTATACCTCAGATATAAATGAACGAAATAAGAATATTGAGACTTTTTGGACCGGTCCTGATTATGTTTCTATGCCACTTCCTACCAAAATAGGAACAGATCTAAACATGGATTATACTACAAATTCCGCTAGAATCGCAACTGATAGGAATTTTAGCATTAGTTCCAAAAATCCTCTAAATCCCCATCTAGGAACTCTTTATGATCCTAACAAAAATGTTAGTCCGACTAATATCAGAATGCCTGGTAGGGATTTTAAAGAGCCTCCACTGTCTAACAATAACCTAGACTATGATAGCAATAAATCGTTTTTAGACGTAATAGATACCACTTGGTTAGGGCAATCTAGACGAATATATACCTTTGATATTAATATGATATGTAAATCTCTATCAGATTCTAGAACGGCGGCATCTATTTGTAATTATATGAATGCTGCAGCATTACCCGTAATGGAGACCCAAAAAGTAGACGCAGTTGTTGGAAATCAGAAAGCATTTCACCCATCTATGTGGGCAATACACGTACATGGTGATAATGTTGACTCTAATACTGCTACTCGTATGTGGCTTGGAGAATATCCACAGTTGTGTGTCTTACAGAAAGTACATGGTACAAGAATAGGTGGCGATGGAAATCAAATTATTGGTATGCGTGTGGATAGTTCGTTCGATCCTATACTATATAATTTAAAATTAATATTTGTTGAACTTGAGCCAGTATATAGGAATGCGGAAGACACTGTATCTCGATCTAGGTCTCAATTTTTTACAGAATCATGACATACTTTAATTTTCATCCAAAAACTGAATATTCATTTAACGGAATAAATAAAGCTGTTATTGATATTTTTAGAAAAATTAAATTAAATGTTACACAACCAAATACAGAGGTAGTGGGAAATAAAATATTTCCAGAAACTATATCATATCAAATATATCGAGATGAAAAATTATCATGGTTAATACCTATTTCTAATAATATAAACTTATCTTCTGATTGGTTTTTGCCAAATACTATTAAATTATCCGAATTAAAAACAAAATATCAAAATCAAATAGTATATTCTATTACAACATTACCAGATTTAATCGAAAATGATATTATAATAAAAGGATTATCCTACGACGGTCCTATAGGTTACGTTAAAGAATGGGATTCTAATTTTCGTACTATTACAGCAATACATTCTGATGGTGTAAGTTTTAGTTCAGGAGACAATATAACATTTTGGAGAAAAAATGATACATCGGTTAATAGTATATATTTTTTGGGAATGGGTAATACTGGACCAGCTGGTATTACCACGTCCACCGAAATACAGAAAAAAACAGATGTTCTAAACTATCCGATACGATTTTCAAAACAAGGTAGTAAAATTTCTCCTTATTATGGAATAAGTCCTGGAAATACTTTTATTTTCAATGATACTTTAGCACTAAATGGTCTTAATGGTTTTACCCATACTGTTTTAAATAAATTTAATAAATCCCTATTGAGCGCCGACTTTACATTTAATACCATAAATGATCTTTATTCAGAATCTAATATTTCTAATATTAAATTAGTAGATCAAATTGATATAAATAGCATACAACTAGAAATGAAAAATAAATTTAAAATTACAAACAAATATAGGATATACGAAATTAATATTTAATCAAGACTATTATTATGGCAATTGATACTATTGATAATTTTGGTCTACCCTTTTCTGGTAATTTTTTAATATCTGTATATATTCATGATATTCAAATATTTCCACAAACAGATGAAACATTCAGGGGTGGACAAACTGTAGTAAAAGGTATCAAAATAACAGAATCAATGTTTTCTCCGGTTGTACAAGGAAATATAACGTTATTAGATATAAACACAAAGAAAGGCACCATATCCTCTCGGATCAAACCTTTCATGGAAATTGCTATAATATTTAATCCTAACATAGGAGGTGAAATAAGTACACCTGTGTTATTTACTGGAATTATAACTCAGTCTGATATCATGACTGATGATGCGGTAAACTCTACTGATATGAATAGTGAGCAAAAAACCAGAATATTTCAATTAGATTTCATGAATAAAGATATATTTATGGCTAATTTAAAAACACCATGGAAAATACCAGATAATGATAATGGACAAAATGATTTTGTTGGATGGATAGCAGATAATGGAAGTAGACCAAACGGATTAGTAGTACTACAGGGTGGACAATGACTTTTTTTACTAACGATAACAATTCACAAGTTCAATACAATACTATTAATGAATATTGTTTATTTCAAGGTGCTTCTGGTGCTTCTGGTGCTTCTGGTGCTTCTGGTGCTTCTGGTCTAATAACCGACATTAATGCACCGCCTATACCCAGTTTAATACACGAACTATTCAGACAAAATAATATTCCTATAGATCCTGCAAATATAGAAAATACAAAAAATGGAATATGGTTGAAATCTAACACATATTCTTGGCCATTCAAAAAACCAATTCATCAATTAAAATTTATAGAATTATTATCATATATAACACAATACTCTGTCAGAAATTTTGAAAATGTTATTGATGCAAGATTTTTTTTATGGTGTGATATAGACAATATTTGGTATTTTAAGTCTTTGGGTAAAATAATAGAAGAACAAGAATAACAAGAAGAAAAATAAGTTTTTTATGTAAATCCAAAATCAGAACATCTTTCTAATAAAATTTACAATATACGGACTATATCACATCATAAAAATATAATCAATAATATAGAAAATGATATATTTTATTCTTCTTACGTAAGAATAGATCCAAATTATAAAGATCCATATTTAGATTTTGTAGATACTCAGTCATCTAAAATATTAGACAAAACAAAAGTATATTTAAAATATATTTATGATGAGCAATTTTCTAAAATTAAACACATAGGAAATGAACCTATAGACTTTATTTTTGGCGCTTCTGGTGCTTTTGCTGCTTTTGGTGCTTCTGGTGCTTCTGGTGCTTCCGGTGAAATTAATATCACTATACAAGACATAGACAATACAAAGTATGGATATTTCAATGAATCAAGATATAATACACAAAATCCTGTATGGTGGGAATCGATCGGAACGTATGGCCTAGATACAGATTATAGTAGTAAATGGCAAACCCAGTATGATATAACAGACACTAAACTTGAAACTTTCTATGAAATTTATACTAAAGTAAAAGTACCACTGATTAAAAATAGAAAAAAATTCAATAATCTTATGAATCTTAAAAGAAAATGGGAAGCTTATAGGTGTGTGGTGTGTTGTTTAAATCAACCAATCGGAAGTTCTAAAGACACTATATTGATGGAAGAAGCTTTGAATGATCCCTCTGGTCTGACTTTTCAAAAATTATACGGACAAGATGGTGTATTTTCTAACACTGGAATACTCAAAAGACACAATAATATACAAGAAACAGATAAATATGGAATTATTGCTGCTGGTTCATTTACCGATTTAATAAATTATGGAATAAGTGGAATAACAGGAATAACTCAAGATGATAATGGATTGTATCTATCCCGCGACATTTCCAAAAATCCATACAATCAAACTATTGGTGAATTTTATAATCTTACAAACGATGATACATTTATTCAATCTATTTTAGATAAATCAAAAAAAGAATATGAAACTACCCTGTTAATTAATAAAAAACGACTAAATGAAATATCTAAATTTTTATTAAATGTAGATAGTTGGATAATTTCTGGTATTTCTTTTATAAACGAAAATACTATAAATTGTGAAGAATGTAACGAGTCCATTAACAGAGAATCTGTTGTAAAAACTGTTAATAATTATTGGTCATTAAATACTTTGTTTTCTAATAGCAATATAACAGAGTATTTTAAAAAGGCATTTAATTATTTAGGAATATCGGGATTCTCCGGAAATACCTGTGATATTCCTTTTGAAGATGGATCCTACAGCAAAGGAATTCCGTGTGGATTTAAAGAAATATATTCTGGACCATATATTCCAATAACATCCTTTAATGGATCTAGTGGATCTAGTGGATCAAGTGAATCTGGTGTGGATGTTGATAATATCTATCATGGTCCTTATTTAAAAATAGAAGGAATAAGTGAAAGAATACCATATATTGAACTAGGGCCAAAATGTTGTTTGAGAACAATAAATTTTGGAAACACCTATGGTAATGGAGAAAAATTAACAGGATTAAGTGGACCTGTTGATAAATTTTCATATATACCAAAGTTTCAATATTTACCTGTATGGTGTCAAGAATGCTCTAATAATATATTTATGAGAGGGAAGGATAATTTATTTTTTGAAGGATTGTCTGGCCCATCTGGTGCTAGTGCAATAAACGAAGCAGCAAAAAGTATCACTTATAACAGTTCTGCTGATTATCACAATCAACAATCTATATGGGGAATTTCTGAAAGATACGGAGCTATACCAGCTTTGTGTGGAATCAGTGGAGCTTCAGAAAATGATCCAAATACTCCGAGAGTTTCTTATAATGAAAGTTGTTTTAATCCAAATATTCTTATCGCATTAAAAAAACATGCAAAGAGTGAATATAATGCTTTATTGGTAGAAACATTTTTGTTAACAAAAATAATGGATTTAAACTTAATACAAGGTGCCAGAAAATCACTAAAACAACAAATCAAAGAATGGAGAGACCGCCCTGCTTTCTTTTATTCTAAAACCCCCGGAAGTTCTATATTTTATAAAGGATTAACTGGAGGGGGAATACAAATACAGGGATCTACTGGTAATATAGGAGAAGGAAACACAAAATATAGATCTAGTTTATTAAAACAACCCACTTCTTTGCAAGGAATAAAATCCATAACACGAAAAGATATCAGAGGGAGTAGATACGAAATATTAGCAAAAACGCAAGGTATATCTGGATCTTCTTTAGGAAATTGGGTATATAATATAGCATTCGGAAATGAAAATCCAGGTCCAGGCAACACCATTAATTTGGGTATTTCTGATAAAGATGGAGTTTTATGCGGATCGACAAAATTACCACAATTTCACCCATATTATGATCAGGGATTTATTGGAACTGTTCATGGTGCATCTGGTGTATCTGGTGCATCTGGTGCATATTATAACAACAATCAAATAATACCAATAAATAAACACTACAATAAAACGACATATCTTGGACTATCTGGAGAATATCCGATAAAAACACCAACTATGTTGTTGTTGTTTGGTGCATCTGGTGCATCTGGTGGAAATGTGTTGCCTTTTGATATCAAAATAAATTCTATTCCTCCTAATCTAAAAAGAGAAACTATTGCATCTTATGTTCGAGTAGAATTCACGAATCCTATAGGACTAGACCGAATTGCAGATTTTCCTTCTGGATTTGTCAGAAATGCTGGATGTGAATATTTTCTTCCATATCTTGTATCTTTGACATCAGGCCCGGTAGGAAGACAGAGTATACGAAACAATATAGCAGTAATTGGAATGGATCCGCACGGATTTGATGTTGCTGTCAAGAAAATGAAAATAGAATCACAATATGATGCTAAAAATTACTGGTGGTGGGAGGGCGGAAATCCCGATATAACACAAACGGATCTAACAAGAAACGGAATGGATCTTTGGCCAGAATTTATGTTTGAAACGGAATTTCCATATTATACAGCAAATCCATTTGGTGTAGAAAATTTATTAACAGATGATGAAAAATTAAATAAAAAAGATCCTAAATGGAAACGTTCAGCAGAATTCGATCCAGAGCGCAGAAAAACTGCAATGGGTAGTGGATATATAATGAGTTCTCATAGAAAAATAAAACCTCACAGATCATGGTGGTCTTGTTATATTCCCCAAAATTTGTTTATTCCGCAAAAATTACATTCCATAATAAATGAAATGAGTTCTAATTTCAAGGGCGAAATTTGTCAATTTTACAGACACGGTTATGTACATACAAAAGCAATACAGAATGACGACTTTGATGGATGGTTTATTTTCACGGGAAGTACACACGAAAGCGGACCTGATTCTATAACGGAATTACTAAAAAATACTAAATTCGAGGGGGTTTTATAATATGAGCGATTGTTGTTGTGGAGTAACCGTCGACCCGCCGCCACCAGTAATTAATATAGAACAGGGTTGTGTAGATTCTGATACTATTATGTCTCATAGTGGATTGATTACTGATTTTGGTTGTGGAATAAAACCTGTAGTCGGAGAAATTCTTGGACTCCAAATGCAATCGAGTAACCAAACGTTTCATTCTGGAGGATTTTGGAGTGCACAATCATATAAAGCAAAAGATACTTTTGTTTTTGGATATGCTTTATCACACGTTGTTAATGAAGTATCCACCACTAAAAGTAATCCAGAGGGGGAAAGATTTAAAGGTCTTCCATATCCTCAATCGATTAGTCCCAATAATAGTGGAGGTCCTTGTTATTGGATTTGGTGGACAAAAAATAGATGTCTTGAATTAGACAACGACTTTCCTGGAATAAACTATCCTGGATGTTTGCAACAAAAAGATGGTCCTGAGGATGGGACATGGTATTCTCGGGCAGGCTATTGGTGTAGATGTTATCCTAATCTATATCAGGGAGCCAAACAACATGACGGGAATAGTTGTTGGAATAGTAATCTACTGGGTCCGTCTACTAATACTAATGTGTATTGTTCGAATAATCTATATTATGAAGCAAGTACTAAAGGTGCGGATCGTGAATCAAAAGGATCTGTAGAGGAATGTGTTGGATGGAGAAGAAACGGATGTGGTCCACTATTTCAAGATACGATGATGGGAGTAAATGTAGTCGGAACATATACGCACGAAGGATATGAAGGTTCAGGGGCACAAAGTGCAGAGTTTTTTGAATGTTATAATATAACAAGATTGCCCACATATAATATAAAATATCCTGCATCTACTATACAAGAGAGACTTTCTTCTATGCCGTTTGGTGATGCCTCACCATATAATAAAGAAACAACATATGGAAAAAATTGTTGGCTCCGTGATATGTCTGTACCACCATGGGCTCGTGGATGTTCCGATGGCAATGGTGATTGTCATTACTCAAATTGTGGCGAAATAGTAGCAAACGGACTTACACCATATCAAGTAAGAGTTGCAGAAGAAAGAAGTCCAGATATATGGGAAATTCACGCATTTAATGATTCTTATCCAATTAAAATTAAAAATCAAGAACCCGACGAAAATACTATAGCACAAGTGATGATATGGGGGAAGAATAAAGACAGTATGCAGCAATCATTAAAAAATCAAGAACCGTCAGCACATCTTGTGGGATACACGGATATATCTGCGGGAGGAGACAACCTCACATTAATACGACAAAACAGATACCCTGCATTTTATAATATAAATCCAGCAGTAGATGGTACTGAACGCCAAGTTTCACCAAAAGAAAGTTCTGTAGTGGTAGCAGTAGGTTCTACATCTCCCGATTTAAGCGACCTCATGGGCGCGGAGATGTTAAATCGATCGGAAGAGTTTAAAGATATTAAATATGTGCACCCTCATAGAAATTTTATCAAAAAAGTTCAAACAGGATTTAATCATACTGTTTGTATTAGAGAAAATTATACAGCAGAAGTATCAAAAATAACGACGGAAACTACAGGAGACAGAAAATATTATGCTAAAAGTATTCCTACTGTGTTTAAGTGGTCTGATAATAACGATTATGGACAAATAGATGTTCCTTTTTCTCCTGGGTCTTATGTTTTAAAACACGATTGGGTGTCGCATGACCCCAATGGATGTCCTAGTTGTAATAATCCATTATTTGATTTTAAACAACACACCCTCGTGGATGGTCAAGTTACACAAACTTGTAACGGAATTGAAGTAGGAAGCACCGGAAAACTCGCAACAGGATCTTGTAGATTTGCAAGATCTAAATCAAATCCCAGTAATACCGATGTTATAGTAGACTGTTCGACTCCTACTTTTACAACTAATGATGTTGGTACTAGAATTACTTTTCCTGGAATTTTTACACAAACCGTTGCAATTTTAAATGACCCTGCCGGCGGGATTCTTCCATGTATGCCGTGGCACACATCACCAGATCGTCGACCTGATTTTGGGACACTTATGTGTCAGGGTGGTCCAGAACCTACTAGCAATAGTATTCAATATCAAACTGCTTGTGTTACAAACAATAAACCCCTATGTAGTGCTGGTTATCCTCCTTTATTTTGTGGAAAAGTTGCCGTCGGGAATACTTCATGGTATGTTTGTGGAACAGGAGGATTCAATGATACTCTTCATAGATATGAAGATTACGAATTATATACGTGCAAATATGACCCTGTAATAGAAAATTTCGATCGTAATTATTGTGAAGGAATCCAAACATGGAGTCAAATATCTGCTGGTGGATATCATAATATTGCAATTAATAAAAATAGTACTTTTCTCGGTATAGATTTACCAAGTAATGCAAACACATGTGCTAACGATGATAATAGTTATGAGATAGGTGATATATATAGTAAAAATGTCGGCACTAATGTAGTTTCCTGGGGCGCAGGAGATGGAACCCACACACAGTCTGATTTTTGTGCTACTAACAGATGGCCACATTTTGGTCAATCATTAGTTCCGTCAGATTTAGGACATTGTAAACAGGTAGCTGCCGGAGGGTACCATTCTCTTGTTATACAAAATAACGGTATATTAAAAGCTTGGGGAGCTGGTCCATATGGATGTCCAACCTGTACAACACAAAATCAAAATAATGTTCATTTTGGTCAATCGAAGATACCACCCAATATAAGTGATACAAAATTTATAGAAATATCAGCTGGACTATATCACAATTGTGGTATTAAAGAAGATGGTTTGGTTGTGTGTTGGGGTGCAGGAGAAACTGCACAACCATCGGGTGGAATTTGTGGGGTCAATTGGGGACAATCTATAGTAGGCAGTACTTTAGGTAAATGTACCAAGATATCTTGTGGCGGATACCACACATGTGCTATAAAAGAAAATGGAAGATTAGTATGTTGGGGTAAAAACACAAACGGTCAATGCACAGTTCCTGGAGATCTTGCCAATAATTACATTTACCAAATATCGTGTGGGCTTGATTTTTCAGCAGCAAGATATAAATCAGAGGAATATGAAGTTTTACCGTATTATAATGCTCATAACTTTAGATCTATACCCACTTTAGTAACTAAAGATGATAATTCCAGTGGATTTTGGCCAATTAGTTTGTTTAGATATTTTATAGCATTTGCGTCTGTAGAATTTACTTATGGGTTGGGAGTAACTCCTGAGACTCCAGGAATATGTGATGTTAATTGGTCTAAACTTTTGCCCAAAACGTTTCACCAAAGATCAGATGCTGTTCATATATTTTCGTTTGAGTCGGATCGATATAATAATCTATCACATTCTCTAATGGAAGAAAATAAAAACGAATATTTATACGTACCTGACGTACAAAGACAAATGTTAATCTTCGAATTGATATATGCATATACATCTGCGGATGATTTTAGATGGGTCGAGCATTGTAATGATGTTGACCGAGTATTAAATAGTAAAGAATATTGGAAAGATAGAATGTCGTGTAAAGATTGGCGTTCTGATGTTTGGAAAGATTTACAGACTCTTGCTATGGGTCTTCCTATAGGGTGGGAGGATGAGTGGCCCGAATTTAAATTAGTCAGGGATAAATATAGTGCTCCTAATTTAATAAAATCCTTAGGAGCGTATAGAATATCTGGAGATAAATTCGATATAAGAGATGCGAGAAATAATGACTTGAATACAAGTAAACGACCACCAGAACTTGCAAGAATGGCTACTGGAAGAACAGAAATACCCGACTCATATAAAGATTCAGATACTCAATCATATACCTTACAAGTTAATAAGGATATTTATATGTTGACAAAACCTGATGATATAACTTTAAATCAAGATCAACAAAACGCACTCAATAGATTAACTTTGAGTATTTATTTTAGACCAAAACCGATTGGTTGGGATTATTCTGGTCGAGATTGGGCAGTAACCTGGGATTGGCCAAGCGAACGTTTTGCAGCAATTACTGGAGGTCGACGTTCCTATAGATATGGTTGGTTGAGAGACAGAACTAAAACTAATACACTGAGTAGCGAAAATACATTCGAGGTTAACACTAGTGTTGGAATTGGGGCAAATACTGAATTTGCAATACCGGGTAGAGCACAAAGTCAAGGTCAGCCTTATTGGAATACATACAATAGAAGTAGCTATCCGAGCGGTTCTGTTTCTGGACCAATAACAATACTAGCAGCCTGTGATATTATTGGCAGTCAAGTTGCTTATTCACATAATGCACATATATATACTGCTAGACATTTAGGTGCTATTCATACTAAAGGCGGAGCTATAGCCGTTAAAGGCTGGACTTGGTACTATCCTAAGCACGGCGAAGTCGATTATAGTTGCAGTTTAATTAAACTGAGTTGATGTATAGGATAAAAATATAAACATTGATCTTGAAAAATATTTAAAATGGCTAATTTTAATCAACCACACACTAAAGTAATCGATCCTTTTAATTCTGCTAATATATGTTTTTCCAGATTTATTGGTAGAAATTATTACTGGGGACTTTCCGGCGATAATACTCTAGGAATGATACCTTGTTTGCCAAAGGATCATCCAGTAGATACTAAATTCATATGTGCAAAATATCCTGCACCATATCAACACCCAAACAACCCCCCGGCCGGAGGGGATAGTCGAGGCCCGTTCGATGCCAGTGACAGCTACCCATTTTGGACTCCTAATCAAAACTGGGGGCGCGACTTACGTACTAATCATCCCCATGCACAAAATATAGGCGGGTACCCTGGAACTCTTAAGTATGTTTTTTCTTATTCATTTTCTGATGCTGTAAGTGATGAAGGGGGTATATTAGGCACAACGGGCGGTAAAGGAAAAGCTCTAGTTGTTGTCCCTGGAATAGTAAATACATTTGCCACTGTTAGTAGCGAAGCGCGTGAATTATGTACGGATTATTACAAAGAATATACTAAAGAAGAATTTAAGCTCTACGACGATAATGGCCTCGGCGATTTCGGTTCGTCTACTAATTTTTGGGAATACATGTTCGGTGATATACAGTGTGAACCCCTTTCAAATATTTGTTATGGTCCTGGCATTCCATGTATTATACATGATCAGACACATCCCGATTATCTTGAAGGTTGTAGTAAAAAAGATTCAAGCGGAAATTATCATAAATGCAGTGGCCCTCCAGATGATACCGGCAGTAACTGTGAAGCAAGATATATTTGTGGACAAACTACAGAATTATCCAAATCCCCAGTTTCTAGCCAAAATGTATGTCCTATGTTTTTGGTGGAAACTTTATGTGACGGATGGACATCCCCAAATGGGCCACCACCACCATGTGAACCAGACTCTGGTGCATTATGTAGTGGAGATTACAACGACAACTACTGTCAATATATTACTAGAGATATAACACACAAGAACTCGAAGTCGCCCAATGAACAGGAAGGGAGAGATAATGCTTTTCTTTTTTATCCTCCAGTTCACGTATCTTACGATGAGGAACCAACACCTGGAATAGTTAATCCGTGCAGTGGAGAGCATTACGCTGAGTCTTGTTGTTTATGGTCTGAAAACGATTTAGGGGAATTTGCCGTTTCTGGCAAAAATTGGTTACCTTCTTTGTCGATTGGAGAAGGATCACCAGAAGGAGCTCTTGGTTGGGGACATCATGCACTTGACCTTTCACATTCCTTGTACAAAAAAGAAATGGACCCCGATTGTAATCCAACTTGGGGACTTCTACCAAGAAGTAAAAGACAATTATTACAACTTCCGCATATAAAATATAACGGATTGTGTAGATGGTATGGGTGTGATAAAGATAGTAATACATCAACATATATTTGTGAAATTATGACGAAAAAAGAATGTGATGCATGGGATGGACAGACTAAAATGATCGATGATAGGTTAGAGGTTGTGGGAAGAAAAAAAACATGGTTATATGAATGGCATCACGATAACACAATGCCCCACACAAGCACCCCGGCTACTTGCGAGTGTCCCGGGGGCAACCAAGAGGATTGTTTATTTGGCGACGAGGTCGTTTGTATCACCGACTCCGACGCGAAATGTTATAAAACACCCTGCGCGGAGACTTTTCGAGATTCTAAATTGCCAAAACCGCCACTTTTAGCAGAATCATTGCGGGGAAAAATGATATGCATAGAGAATATGGTACAAGATCCAGAATACACGAAACAGTTTTGGAAAAACTCCTCCGATGAAATTTTAGAACGTGGTATATTCGTATATAATGAACTTTTCGACCAACCAAGTGGACCGACAAGTTGCGAAAATCTTAAAGATTTTTATAATACTAAATATTATGGGACTAGCAGCGACAATCAATGTCAATGGGCAAATAATAATAACATATATAATTTTACTAAATGTATAAAAACGTCAGTTGGTGAGTCACAATCAGAAAATTATCCTAGTAATATAGGTGTCGGTGTCGGTTCAAATACTACTTGCTCTGTCCAAAATATCCTAGATGGTAAATGTTGTACATGTTTTAGAGAATGGAACCTGTGGTCCTCTGGGTATCTTGAGCGCAACAAGTTCAAAAATGCATGCGAACATATGAATGGAGTGTATAGACAAAATTCCAGATGTCCTCATGGACCTAATCAAACATATTTAAAATCCAAATATAAGAATGATATAAAACTAGAAGCTTATAAAACGCATTGTAGGATACATGAGAACCCCATGGCTGGTCCAATGTCATGTAAATGGGAAGATCATGCAAAAACACACCCAGAATGGACATGTCCTTCGATAATGGCTTCTGGTCTTGCTTATTTCTCTTCTAACTATCCTAGAGAGGATTGTAGTGCAATTGGAGGTCAAGTCATCAATTATTCTCCACCCTTATTTAATGGTCAAATATCAGAACTTGCTGCTGGTAATAATTTTTCTATTGCACTTAAAAATACTAATATATTTACAGACTCAACAATCTCCAATATTGTACCGTGGGGAACTAATGGAATATCGAGTTTGTATAATATACCAAATATATTGGCATCGAGTGTTTCTGTTTCAAATTCTCATGTTCTTGCAATACAAAAAGATACAAAATATGTTTATTCGTGGGGAAATAATAATCACGGAGAAACTGATGTTCCTGTAGTCAACGACAATCCTATTCGAGCAATTGCAATTGCTGCATCCTCTGGTTGGAGCATTAGTGGATCAGGATTTAGTGTTATAATAAATGAAAGTAACCGAATACAGGTATGGGGAACAAATGGGTTTTCTCCGGATCACGAATATTCTATAGAAAAGGTACCAAATGCTAACAACTGTACTCATATTGTTGTTGGCGATTTATTCGCTTATGCTATATGTAATGAAATAGTCTATGGTTGGGGATATGGAGCTTCCGGATCACTAGGCGTAGGAACAACCGGCGCCAATCAAATTGCATGTATTCCTATATCATCACAAAATGATCCTGTGGATAAACATCTATATGTGTTGAAAAAAGTAGTTATAGGTGCAAAAGAAGTATCAAGAGTTTTTCATTATACCTCGGAGGATAGTTCGTTATACAATCCACCTGAAAAAATTTCGGAAATAGGGCCCGACAACACCATTGATATAAAACAAATAGTTGCTGGTCATTTTCATTTGTTAGCTTTAGACAGCAATGGTGTTGTGTATGCCTGGGGGGATAATCGATACAAACAATGTAACATACTTGAAGCAAAAACTGGTACTGGGTGTTCAATTCCAGATGAAAATAATGGATGTGGCATAACAAATAATTATAAGTTAATATCTGGCGGAAAAGAACACAGTATTGCTGTTTCTGATTTAACTCTCAACGTTGCTAGCGATCAAATTGTAGGATGGGGCAGTTTTGGTTCTACAGATCAGTCTCAATTATATATTGATAAAATATGTAATCATTTTACAGGATATACACTCGAGTCTGGTATTACATTAGACGAGGGTGGTTGTGGGTTGTGTGTAAAGAACGATGATGTTTGGGAATTTAAAGACCAATATACAATATTTAAAAATACTTGGGCTACACCAGGTAACCCTTTCGATCCCGTTGGATATCTTGGACTACATACACTATTGATATGGGAAAATACCTGTGCAAAGGATATCACAGGAATTGCAGAAGCTCATAAAAATTTTAATAATACATATATTTTTAGTGATACAAATGGTACTATTTCAAAATTACCCGGGTTATCAACTCGATCTAGTGGAGGAGACGGACACTGCAGATCGCATATTGGAGAACAGAGGTGGAATCAGATATGGCCATTTGACGAGGCTAATTGTGTGCAACCAGGACATGATTTTTTAACTGGTCCTTATCCCCACCCAATACCAACTATAAACACTAAAGAAACAACATACAGCGGACCTTGTTGGCCGTGCCCGCAATTATATGACAGTTTAGGAACCGAAGAAGAAATGTATGGGGCAACACACGGAAAGGAAGGAATAGCCGGCAAATTTGATGACTCATATAAACTTCAAATAGAACTTTCTGGTGGTAGTGCATGGCAACCCTGTGTTTGGGGATATATGAGGTGTCATACTGGTGGTATATGGACGCAGGAGTGGAATACGGGAAAGGGAGGACTAGCATTAGATTTTCAATCGAGAGATCTGGACGTTACGGGCACACAGACATCAGGATGTTGTTCTCCTTCCTCTCCAGGATATTATGACCAAGTACAAATAACAGATCCATTTGATATTATCAATGCATGTCCTGATTTACCAGTTGGCGAAGAATGTTGGAGATGTCCTGCATGGAAATTACAGTTTAATCCTACTATGCCAAATTCAAGAGCCTGGGATGGGTTGGCATCAAATAGTAAATATTATAATTTTGCGGTCCAGTGGTCTAAAGTTTTTAGACCGGCCGATCCTACTAATCTACCAGAAGGATCTATACACTTACCGTGGGTTAGTAATTGTACAATAATGGAACCTGCTGGTGAGATTCCTTCATTTATTGGTATAACTTCTCCTCCAGAAAGTCCAGCTGCAGGTAGGACTATGTGTTGGTGTCAAGCTGTAACTACTCACCCATATCCAAGCCCCCAAGCTCCTGGTGGGCCAAATATTTATACAATTAATCAATCTCATGGTGGTCCGGGTTGTTCTTTTGACAATGTTTGTAATGAGCTCGTAGCAAAGAGTAATGGTTATTGCTCTGAGATAGCATGGGATCAACAATGTACTACTATAGCAAAACAATATTGTCCATTGTGTGCGAGTCGACAATCTCATCAAGAATGTCAAAATTATCATGCACTTCATTGGTGTGCTGATAAATACAACCCAAACGGGTGGACTGGCGGCAAAACAATAGGTATAGATATATTCGGGTGTGATTTAAATAATCCATATAAGGTATTAGCACCTGAGATTACAAAATGTGATGCATGTGTTAAGTGTGACTTACCACTCTGTCGACACAAATATAATTGTAATTTAAAGTGTCCGTGTGGTACATATGGTATAGATTGTCAACCAACTTGCGAAGATGCTTTTGGCTCATATGGTCCCTATATAAAAACCTCATGTGACGGGTCCTGGCCCGGAGAACTGAATATATTTTAAAACTTTATTAATCTACTATAAATAACTATACAATGGCTGAAGAAACACCACAAATTTGCGCGACTGGACCATTTTTAGTTGGTGCTACTTGTGATTCTCATTTTTCTCAATATATTTCTTGTACTGGAGAATCATGTGACTTCAAAGGAATAAGTCTATCCTATCAAGAAACAAATTATGTCAATGTTTATTCTAAAAAGTACGTAGAAGATTTATTAAGTATATCAGGTTTTGGTACTCCAACCACTCTCTCTTCTATGTATGCAGATGCTGGTATTTACAGACCAGGTTTATATGCCCGAGATTTGTGGAAATGGGACCTCAGTGGAGAATCTGATTATGGGTTGATTGAACCTCCAATAAATGAACCGAATTACGATCTATTTGATTCAAATTGGTCTGCACAGTTTATAGTATATTCTAGGGGTAATAATTCTATTTCTTGTGCCACTCTAGGACTTCCAAAATGTTCACATTTTGCATCTACTCCAAGAGGCACTACCTTAAATCCATATAGCGCATGTATTAGTAAAAATTATCCAGACTCAGATTCTTCCGGAGTCTCGGGTTCTTCTTTTGTAGTCGGGGGAAACTTGGATTCCCCGACGGTAATTTCGGGAGGCTCAGAAACTTCTAGATCTAAGAGTCCAGATGAAGACGAACCTACCTATTTAACATTAAATGAATTGTATAAAAAAACAAAAGAATGTGAATTATTAAAGGCGTTAAATCCTTCATATCTTGGGTGTATTTATAGTGATCCATTAACCGAATGTAGTTGTAATTGTCCACACCAAGGCAATAAATTTCATGAATATTTATCTTGTTCTAAAACAAATTCGACATTTTGGAGCACACCACACGAAACTCCATTATTTAGATCTGCTCAAATGGGACAATTTACAAATGAATCTATAGCAATAACTGTATCTGGATTTACCAAAAAACGATTAAAATTAGGTCAAATTATAAAAATTGCTAATTCTGAAAATAATATAAGTCGAGCAAATGCAGGAAACTGGATGATTACCACAATAACATATTCATTTGAGGGAGACACCAATTTTTCTATGGATTTGATATTAAATAGAGACGCTCTAACAAAAGATCTATAACATTTACTATATATTATATGATTATAAACAATACTGAATGGGTTGATATTCCATTTTTCTTAACAAAAAACGAATATACCAACGATATAAATTTAATTAAAGATTCAAATGCAATACGATCCTCAATAAAAAATATAATTGCGACAATTCCGAGAGAAAGACCATTTAACCCCGAAATGGGATCAAGATTGATTACGGATAGTCAACACGTAAATCGTTTTAATATGTTAGAAAAGATTACCTTTACCGATGAAATCTATAGATCTATATATTCCAATGATGATCGTGTTATAAATCTTAATGTTGAATTACGTAATACAGATATTATAATAACCTTCAAAGATAAAAATAAAGAATCACCATACACCTTAACATTAGGATAATACATGACGACTACTCCAGATCTAACACAATTAAATTTCTCTGATATAAAAACGTCTCTTACTAATTATTTGAAAAACCAAAGTGTGTTTTCTGGTTATAATTTTGAAGGTTCTACTATTCAGACATTGATAGACCTTTTATCTTATAATACATACTACTATGCATTTTATTCTAATATGATGTCTAGTGAGGTATTTTTAGATTCAGCTCAGAGTATAAATTCCATAATATCATTAGTTAAACCTTTAGGTTATACTGTTCCTGGACTAAAATCTGCTACGTCCTCTATAACAGTAGACGCAGTGGTACCAGCGTATACTAAATTCGACGGTGTCTTTGGTAATGGGGTCTATTACTGTTTTTATAATAAAGAAATATTATCCCCCGACACTGTTGGCACAATAACAGAAGGTACACTTACATTCAAGTCAGATATATCGAATTCAATAAATCTAACAAACCAAACATATATGTTGGATGAAACTGATGTTGATATATCTACTATAAGAATTTATGTTACTCCTTATTCGGGTATTGAAACAGAATGGACTAATGTAAATCGTTTTCCAAATAACAATGAAATGGTTTTTTATATAGAACGAGATGGTGATATTTTCACTATTCAGTTTGGTAAAGAAAACACATTAGGAAAATCTATATCACAAACTGATACTGTCACTATTACATATCTAACATCTTCTGGTATATCTGCAAATGGAATAAATTCATTTAGTTCTAGTGAATGTAATATTACTAGTAAAACAACATCTCTTGGTGGTAACGATGGTCCAGATGTAAATTCAATCAAATTTGCTGCTCCAAAAATATTTTCAAGTCAAGATAGAGCAGTCACAAAAAATGATTATTATGGATTATTAACAGAAAATAGTATGTTTCTTACTACTAATGATTTTATAATATATGGAGGAGATGAACTATATCCCCCAAAATATGGTAGAGTTTTTGTTTCTTATGATAATACAATAGCAAATGCTCCATCTGCAACCGATATTGTATCGTTTCTTAAAAATAAAAACACACTAACAATAATTCCAGAATATACTATACCAAAAAAAATTGATATTGATATCATAATAAAAATTGTGTGGAAATCAAACGCAACACCACCAGATATTGCTAATATTAAAACTAATATAACTAGTATGTTTAGTAACCAATATGGTAATAATGCCTATAAATTCAACAATAAATTTAGTTATAGTGAATTCAGAGAATCTGTGATGAACAAGTATTTCAATTTTATATCAAATTTTATATTCGTTAATACCGTATTTAATACACAAATAAACAAACTATCGAATATAAATGAATTTTCTATAGAAAACCCTTTAAATATAATTCCAGGTATAACACAAGATATCATATCAGATAACGGAACCACAATAAGTATCGAAAGTGGTACATCTGTTCTTACAACAAATAGTACACTAGATGTAGATGCTGGTGTTGTTGATATGGATACTGGATATTTTAGAATAAATTCAATATATTCATCACCATCTGTGTTTGTGAATATAAAAACAGAAAATAGTTTTATATCTACAATAAAATATTCTTTGTCCAAACTAAGTTTAACTTTAGAAGATTAAAATGAACTTTTTTCTTCCTTTTATTTCAGATAGTGTTCTAGATACTGGTGAAGCAGAATTAGCTGCATTTTTTACAACTTTATCTTCAACTTCAAGTGCTTCTAATGGAACCTGTTGCGAATCTGGTACATTGAACATAGAAAAATATATACCATATTGGATTATCAGAGAAAAAATAGATCGAGGCGGCAATACTTTAACAATATTTGATTTTATTCAAAAATATTATGATTGGTTGTATTGTACTTCTAATGAGTGTGGTGGTTCTGGATATATTCTAGAAAACAAACTCATGGATATTATAGACATAGATAAAACTAAAGAATTATATTATAAAAAATTATTTTTTAGTTATTTTGGAGATTTCGATCAAGATGAACAAGTAAAAGATGCAAATGGTCTTGTGATAGACAATCAAACTGTTGCTTCGTTTATAAAAAATATTAAACCTAAGTTCAATGAAAGAAAAGGATCTATAGAATCTTTAAATTTATTTTTCAATAAATTGTTTTCTGTGGAAATGGGTGACATAAAAATAAGTTACCCCAAAGAACAAATATTCCGATTAAATAGTGGTGTATTTCCGAGTCAATATTCTGGATTTACTGGTCAGAATAGTGGTAGTGGAACCTTAAACAAATACAGATTTCAGGATGGAAATTTCTTTCAAGACTATTCATATACAATACACACAGGTATTACATTAGCAAATTCAGGTTATGGTCCGTTATATATACGATCATTGCACCCAGCTGGACTACGGTGTATGTTAGAAGTTAATATTGACGATTATGTGATTTTCGGGGAAGAACAAGAAGTAGACGTAACACAGGCACAATCATTAAAAAACTATTCTCCATACATTATGGGAATAACATACCCAGAATTATCACCGGATATCTATGGTTTAACTTACACAACAGGATGTAAGACTACTTTTTTTGCTGGGCCCAGTCCTACGTTTGTGTTTCCTTCTTGGTCTACGGGAATGGGTTCCTATACAACATTTGGCGAAATTCCTATAAATAAAATGTTTAAGCTTAATTATACTATAAATATTACAAATCCAAACTCTACACTGACTTGTCCATGACCATGAAAACACCAATAACAAAATATACACTATTAGCAATGGAGTTGCCTTATTGGTACAGTTCTAGTAGTTCATTTCCTTCCTCTGAAATAAGTAAACATCCGAGAGTTATGAAAGAATTAACAGACGTAAATGAAGCTATTCTTATATATGATTGGTCTAAAGGAACTGTATATTCTTCTTTCGGCAATCAATTAGGAGAAGGTAACAAGTCTATAGTTAAATATAATGGATTTGTCTATGTTTGTTCTTCTAATAATATTAAAAATCTAAAAAACCAATCAAATGTTTCAAATTATCCTCCATCTTCTGGAATTTTAGAAGACGGATACGAATGGATTAAAATATTTGAAATAGATATTTCTAACACAGGTAATTATGTAAAAATACCATCATATAGTAAAATACTCGACACCATTAAAACACATCAAGATTCATTTTGTAACACAGAAACTATTGGAAAAATGGGAAATTGTTCTTTGTATCTTAGTAACGGATCTGTTGGTAAACTAATCGGATCGATAGAAACAGACTGTAATTCGTGCAATAAAATTGCTAACTCTTTATCCGGCGATTCAGTCTCTGCAAAATTTTCTATTGTGTCGGATATATCAGATATCCCAATAATAACCAATAAAGAAAAACTGAATAATATTTTAAACACATATGTTTCGACTACAGATTTTAGTTTATCAAATTATAAAAATAATTTAAATAGCGGATTTAGCGCTGGATGTATTTTTTCTGTAAACATAGATCCGAATTACTTATATACTGGCGTTCCTATAAATCTTGTTATTAATATAGTGGGGTCGGGTTCAGGTGCAGAGGTAGAATTAGTTTATAGTAATATTGTTGGATCTACTGGAAACATTTCTGGCATTAAAATAACAAACAGAGGAACTGGATATCAATCTAATACAACTGTTACTATTACAGGTTTAGATGACACCACTGGACAAAATCTTGCAAATGCTATTTCTTTAGTAATACCTTCGGCGGTATCAAATATATCTGATATTTCTAGTATATTCGATTTAAAATCTAGTTTTCCCACTGAGGTAGTAACTCATATCAGTGGAGAACTAAATCCTAAACTAGAATCCATTTCTTGTAATGCCTATACTTTACTTATAAATCAAATCGACAATAATTTACCACCAAACATAACTGGTGTAAAGTTTTTTACTCCAGATACGGTAAACGCTTCTCCATTACTTGATCAAAAATATAAATTTAACTTTATAAGAGCATAATATGAAAAATCCATTTGTCAATTCTCCTTTAAAAGCGTTTCCTTATAATAGTAGAGTATATACGAACGAGTTTAATACTACATTTTCATCAAAAAATTATGTACTTATTGCGTTTACACCTGGATCTGCTTTACAGGCATCTGAATTAAACGAAGTACAAGAAACTTTTTATAAAAATACAACACTGTATAATATAATGTTTAAAAATTGGTTATTTATTGGGGGAACAGGATTTACATCAGGCGGAAATGGATATCCGATAAGAGGGCCCTCTTGGGTTGGAGCAATACCATTAGATCCCGTAGGAGGAATACATGTCTCGACAGACGGAATAACATTCAATAAAGATTGGTATTTAGTCGACGATAGGAGTGGTGTAAAATTCTGGATATATAATAATTCAGAATTGTACATCAAAGCAATAACTGCAGGATATTATGGTGTGGGTATAACATACGGATATGTTTCTGGTACAACTTCAGATTTGACTGATAATTCTGGAGGATACCCTGGATCGATAATAAGTGGCGCTGACAGATACTATATAAATATAACGGAACCACAATTTCATGGCGGAGATTCGGGTGCAATAGATACAAATCAAAGATCAATATTGGTTAAAAGTGGAATAACTTTCAATTATTTAAATAATTTACTTAAAAGGGGAGAATAGTATATGTCATTTGCAGATATAACTGGATTAACGGCGTCCAGTACATTTAGTGATTTATTTAATAAGAATAATGATATGATCACGCGATTAAATCAACTGGATATAGGTTATATTATTGCTGGTACTGGTCTGTCTTTATCTTCAATAGGAAGTACTGGTGGTATAACATTGTCTGTCGATTTATCTTCTTTAGTCACGGATCTTTCTATTAATAATACTGCTATTACTATTACTGGATCTTTGCCATCTGGCCTTACATTGGGTGGTATTGTTGGTTCTGTTCTTATAGCAGGAGACACTTATGGGTGGACTTCTTGTAATAATTCTACCTTGAGTGCCTCAAACAGAATGATTGGAATTATAAGTGCAGTTAATGGAACTTCTTCTTGGAAAATTTCGACTGCTGGAATAATCGGATTAACCGGAAGTATAACAGGACTAACACAACACTCTTTACACTATTTAAATGATGGTGGTACCTATACAACTACAGTATCTACCACAGAGAACACTGTTATCAAACCAGTATTATATACATTTGGTACCACCACTAATCGTATGGGATTGGTGGTAAATTCACCAGGAACACTTATACCAGCTGCAACTACAAGTAATACGTCTTCTTCGAGATCTGTTGCGGAAATATATGGAGGTGGATTGAGTGCAGGTAATGCAATATATTATAATGTAACTGGTGCAACTTGGAATAAGAGTATTGCAAATGACTATGCTAAAGCAGAAGTTTTTGGAATAGTAGAAAGTATAACAGGATTAACTGCAACAGTTGTTATACATGGATCGATTAAACTTCCAACCACAGAAATCTACGATATAGGAGATGGTGGTTCTGGTGGAAACGATATATATTTCTTATCTGGAACAACAGCAGGAGCAATCCAAAATATAGGTCCAACTCTATCTGGTACTATTGTTAAACCACTTTATACAGTAGCTCCTCATAGTCTTTCTGGTATTACATTCACAGGAATAGTAGTAAATTATATCGGATATAGAAATATTTAATAAATAATGTCCAGTTTTTTTTCTCCATTTTCTCTGACTATTGGTCCAACAGGGCCAACAGGGCCAACTGGATTGGATGGTCCAGTTGGAGTCATAGGGCCGCGCGGCCAAACGGGATCTCCTACCACAGGACCAACTGGATCTAATATAACACTAGTATCGTTAGTGCCGGATGGTATTTCATTTCAGTGGACAAACAACCAAACATTAGTCGACCTTCCTAAAGGTCCGACTGGTTTTTATCAGGTACTTGTGAAAGGGGCAACTGGATTAACAAACTCTATAGTATCTGTAACAACACAAAATCAAAATGTAGTAGCAAATACTGATGGTATTGTAACCAGTGGAAGTGTTCTGACTTTAAAGAATTTAAGTACTACTTCATCAGGGATAACATTAATCTATAATTCAAGTGTCGACGGTATTGATATAAGATTTATTAATTCTGGAGACACATTTACTGGATCCGATGGTCAAATTTTAGGAGGGGGTTCTGGAAATACAATACGCGGTATTACCTCGACATTCTATAACGAAATACCAAATCAAACAATTTTGCCAATTCGCGGCTATTATGAAGGTCTTACCCACATAGATTCCGTCACCGTCACGGACACGGACACGGACACGGTAGAGTGGAATATTGATATTAGTGGTCCATATCGAAATTTTCAACTAAAACCCAGAACAGATATGTGTATATTATGTACGCAAAGTATTATTATATCTATCAACGATACTACTACTACTGCTATAACTATTATTATTCCAAAAGGAATTACTAATGGAATAGAGACAACATATACGCTTCATGAATCAGATGACTCTATTGATGTATTATTTCCTATTGGTATACCACCAAAATTAACTGATGGCTTGGATATTATTAATATGATTATTTTACCAACCCCATCATTAATAGCATACGCTACTGTGTCTACATTGAATTCCTCAGTTTCTATATCCTCAGAGGATCTGGTAAATGAAGATTATTCTCAAGTGAACTATAGACCATTTACAGACAATCGATCTTGTGTTCCTCCTATACCCACCATCTTGGATATCACGCCTAGTATAGGTGGTTACGGCGGGGGAAGTAATATTATAATATCTGGTAGTGATCTACAAGGATCTACTCTTACTATTGATGGTATAACTCACATTTGCGTAAATAATAGTGCTGGGTTTACAACGTCTACAACGACTATTGGAGGAACTGTAGGTTCTTGGCCTGTAATAGTATATACTACTGGAGGAACTGCAGGTGGAACCTTTACTTATATTTCTATGAGTCTGAGTTCAGTAAAACCTAATCGAGGACCAACTGGCGGTGGTTGAGATTCTAGAATTTATAGATATAAGTATATGGCATCAATAACAATAGTAGGTTCTGGGTTTACCGGAGCAACACAATGCTTCTTTGGTAGTGTTGGTGTTACTATTAATCTAAATGCAGCGGGAACATCATTTACGTGTATCCCCCCTGCTGGCACAGGTACTGTTACTATTGGTATTACCTCTCAATATTTTGCGACTATAACTGGTACGGGACCTCTTGGATACACCTATGTAGGACCACCGACAACTACCGCACTTGGTACTACTATGGGACCAGTCGCAGGTGGCACGTCAGTAGTTATTACTGGAACTAATTTTTATGACAGATCTAGTGCAACATTCCCAGGATCAACATTACCTGTTGCATTTGGTCTAACAGCATCGACTGGTGGGGTCATTACTTCTACCACGTCGGTAACTGTGCTAACACCTGCATTTTCAGTAAATGGTGGAATTGTTCCAGTTAATCTTAATACACCCACTGGAACTGCTTCTACTCTTAATTATACTTATATTGCTCTACCAACACTAACTAGTACCTCACCTGCAGGTTCAAGTGGACCATTGGTTGGAGGAACTACTTTACGTATTATTGGAACAAACCTGTCAACTACTATTGGGGTTACTATGGGAGGCACGATTGGTGCAACATTAATAACAATTGATTCACTTGGTGTTACTTTATCTTCTCCTACTTCTACTACAGAGGGAATTAAATCTATTGTAGTGACCACCGCCGGTGGAACAGCATCAGGTATCAGTTTTACTTATGTTGCTGTACCAAGTATTAATACTATATCACCTGTAGGAGGATTAACGGGTGGAGGTACAGTAGTAACTATTACTGGAACTAAATTATCAAACCCACAATATGTATTATTTGGTATTACTGCAGGAACTGGTCTAGTATCAAATGCTACAGGAGTTACCCTGATAGCTACCAGTCCATCATCTCTGTCAACAGGACTAGTCGATATTAGTGTTCGTACTGCAGGTGGAACAGGTACTCTTCCAAATGCTTATACGTATGTTCCACCTATGGTCATAACATCGGTAATTCCCAATCGTGGTCCGACTGGTGGAGGCTAATTCTATCTACAATCTCATCCAGAAGATGAGTATATATATGATATGGCAGCAGCAAACTCGAGTATAAATAAAACCGATAAAAGTGTCCCATCAAGGTTTCCATATTCTTATATTTCTTCATTAAAAGAAATTACTGGTGCGTGTATGTCATTTTCGTTTGATCCTGGTATTTCAGGATGTACTTGTACTGTTTCTAATGCATATTCTTGTAAAAACGGAACATTTTATGCTGGATTCACATGTGCATCTGTAATTTCCACCAAAGGTGCGTGTTGTCTGACAGATAGAGAAAATAAAACACAAATACCTTGTCAGACATCCACGTTCTGTGGGTGTTATGCCATAGCAGATTCGTTTAATTTTAATTTTTCATGGAATCCGTTCACAAAAGACAAAACTTCATGTGAAGATTTTTCTTGTAATAATTCAATTAAGACCATAGGAGCCTGTTGTGACGGACGAGGTGACTGTAGAGAAACCACTGAAAAAGAGTGTCAAAGCACTAATCATTTTTTTCAAGGTATCGGAACTATATGTTTAGAGGGTGATAAAAATATTTGTATTTCTGGTACAGGAGGATGTTGTGAACCTGGCGTTACATGTATAAATGGAATATCAGGAACAGATTGTATAAATTCTGGTAAATTATATATTGGTGCATCCAAACTTTGTTATGAATTTAATACAGAGTCCATTCTATTGCCGTGTCTTTCTTTGTTGCCTGGGTATGTATTAAATGTAGGTGATATTGTAGAAAACAGTATGGTCGTTGGAGTATATAAACCACACGAAACAGTATGTACAGGAAATCCTATTTTTGCTGGAAATGCCCAGTTCGATGCTTTAGTGGACGGAAGTGAAACTTTTTGTGTATCATACTTATCTTCTTATGATTATAATGGTTATGGAAATATTAACGAAAGATTTATATGTGATGCTACAGATTCTTATATTATACTAATGTCTTTGACTCCTCTGTCTTATAATAATAATTATAATTTTACATGGAATAATGGAGGTATGGCTTATGGGCCTCTTATTGGTCCTAGTGGTAAAATAGTAGAAACAGAAACAGAACAAATTAATTTAAAAAAAGAAGGGTACATATATAACACACAATTATCTGATGCTATAAATAGAAATATAATTTCTTACAATTCTACATCGAGATGTTTTGAAAAAAGAGAAGATCAAGATACACCCGAACAAAGAAGTTTTAGAAACACTGAACAAAATTTCAACGGAAGATGGTCTTCGGACTGGGGACTTCATAATACAATCCGAATGGTAAATGCAGAAATATTTTATGAAAGTGGTATTACCTACGATTCATATTTGTATTCTAGTTTATATTCACCTTCTGTTGCTTTTGAGTCTGATGATATTTCAGCTATCACAGCGTTACGTAAATTAAATAAAAATACAATTATAGTTTCAGATAATATATCTTCTTGGTTTATTCCGAGTATAAACGAATTGTCCTTTTTAGTAGATCGGTGCATTAATAATAATCTAAACAATACAATAATAAATAATGGTGGAGTGCCGTTAAATGGAGAACATTGGTCTTCTACTGGATCTTTTAATTTTAGTGGATTAACATCTGGAGAAGGTATGTTTAATGGATCAACTGCGGAACAGGGTTCATATGCTTGGTCTATAAATTTCAATGGTACACAATCTACAATCAAAAAAGAGAATAGATTGATTGATAAACAAATACGGCCTATTAGAATAGTAAGATGTGATGGGTTAAATCTAAAAAATTCCAAAAATAGATTGTGGTGGAGAATAAATACATAATGCCATACAATTTTGGAAGTTCTTCGATTAATATTGATATAGTAATAGGACCACTAGGACCTAGTGGTCCTACTTCAGGCATAACAGGTCCATCTGGCCCAACAGGACCAACTGGTAATACAGGAGACGGACTAACAGGAGCAACGGGTATTGGTGTAATTAATATTGCAATTATAGGAACAACACTAGGTATAACATATGGTACAGGAAACACATTATTTTCAATATCAAATAGTTCTATTAAAGGGCCTACAGGTACTACTTATAGTAACGTTACAGAGTATGTTATAAAAGGAATAACTACTAATAAAATTTCCATATTAAATACAAGCAATCCCACGGAATTTTATACAAATTCTATTACTTATGGTATTTCTGGTGGAGTAGCTTTACCAAATACAAAAACTAATTTTAAATATTTAACATTCTATGGTATCACCTATACAGACACAAATATTATTACTTTAACTGGTGTTAGCGCTTCTGATGTTACGCCGGCAATACAAACAAATCAATTAATTTATATAAAAGATAATATATTAGCAGGAGTAACGAGTGCTTTTTGGGACAATACTAATAGAACTCTAACTTATAATCCTCAAGTATTTGTAGAAACAAATACGATAAATTTTGGTATTACTGGAGATAATTATAGAAATAGTTTAAGTGGAATGTCTGCAATACCAGCAACTGGTTGTAATATTTTATATAACCTTACAAGACCTTTGACTGTATTCACTTCAGCTTCCAGTGGATTATCAGCTGGGTTATACATAGACGGAATTTCTGGATCTATAACAAACACTGGAGTATTTTTAGAATTTGGACAATCAACAACTGGAGATTATGGTTATACATTTGGTCCACAATATGCTGCAGCAATAACTTACGGATCGTGTTGTCTTCCTTCTGGAAAATGTATCGAATATTCCACTCAACAATATTGTAATACCTTTACTGGTTCAACCTTTTCTGCCGGAATATCGTGTGAAGTAAGTAAATGTGGATTTAAGTCTTGTTGTCTATATGACATAGAAACTGATGGGTTTACTTGTATAAATACACACCCATCTGAATGTATTGCATTTCTCGGTGTTACAGGAACCAGTATGTGTGATCGTAATACATGTAATAGTTCTAAATTGTGTTGTACATCAAGTTATCAATTTACATCAAAAAATACAGGTTTGAGTAATTCTGATTTTGAGAATCAATATTCAACAAATGGTCGGTGTTGTTTTGGCGGAAAGTGTTATTATGTAAAAACTAATTCAACAAAAACAGGATATATACCAACATTCAATGAGTTGGTGTTTGTTGGGTATGATACTTGTGCTAGTTTTATTGGTGCATGCTGTACGGCTAACGATTGTTATAATACAACATTTATAGGATGTGAAGATCTGCAAGGAACGTTTAAAGGTGCAGGAGTAAATTGCTCAGAAGGATGTACCTCATGACATCTATATCATCTAGTTTCATTTCATATAATACTAGTTCATTTAGAGGAAATACCGGTCCTACTGGGGCTGATGGTCCTATAGGACCAGATGGACCAACAGGAAACACTGGAGTAACACAAGCCGGAAATACAGGCCAAAATGGAATATATGTAAAGTCTTTAAATATATCGAGTAGTACTAACAGTTTGGGTTGTACTTTAAATTACATTCTTGGATATTTAATTGACCCTAGTACTACGTCCGGTGAAATCTCTGGAGCAGAAATATTCAGAGGATCTTTGTTGTTATCATATGAAGGAGTATCATATCAGGGTTCAACATTAGGAGTTAATATTTGTAGGGGATTATCTTTTGATGATTCTGGTATTACAAAACAAGCAATATTTAAATTTAAAGATATAATATCATCATCTGCAGCAATATCAGTTACATCTGATTCTGATTTCATTTATATAAATGCAACCGGCGGACAATCTACATATACTTCTACTAATAACGGGTTAGTTTATAAAGATATAAATGAATTGAAAACAACAAATCCAGATATAATAGGATTAGGATTTAGTTTTAGTTCAAATTTTGGTATAACTTCTGGCCATTATTTATATATTAATGGTCTAACTGGATCCACAAATTCAATAATTGTTAACAGAACACCTAAAATTAGACCGCCGATTCTCAAAAATAATAATCCGACTTATTTAGATCTAAGCTATTATGGTGTTCATAGGATACTGTCTCCAAACGAATTTGCAGGATTTACGGGTATACCAGGAATACCCGGCACAACGGGTACTATATTATCCGCTACTTTGATCTTTGATAGCGAAGATGTTTGGCATTTTCCACAAAATATATTTTTCAAAAATAAACAAAATTATTTAACACCAGGAACCACCATAATCGGTGTACATTCTTTAGATGGTGGTACTACCTGGAGAGCTGATATTTTTGGAAGAGGATATCAAGAAGGAGTTCTCACAAAATCACTGAAGAATCGTTGGCCAACCAATATAATGGGTGCGATTGAAAGTGCTAACTTATGTCGAGATTATAGTACAGATTCGGCGGCCGCGGCCGCCTTTGGCTATGCGTATAATTTCAAACCACTACAATTATGCAGTAGTAGAATAACCGATTGTTGTATAAAGGGTATGCTAAACGATGTACCAGAACATTTGTGTATAAAATATAAAGGAAGAACGTTCGAAAGTGGAAGTGGAGTAGAATGTTTTGATCCGTGTGGAACAAATCTGCCAGGCACTACAGGATCTTGTTGTATTTCTGGGATATGTAATAAAAGATACACATCATCTGAGTGCATAAATCGAAGTGGTATCTTTGCCACAGGGGGGACTTGCGGTAGCGGATGTATTACTACTATGGGTTCGAGTATATCAGGTCCATTAGGAGCATGCTGCAATATAAATCTTCCACAAAACTGTTCTTATATATCACAACCAGAATGTAATTTATTGGGTGGAGTATTCACTTCGGGGTTATCGTGTGCTGATGTTAATTGTAGTACAATAACAAATTTCAATCCAACAATCAACACTCAATATATTCCAGATATAACCAAGAACTCAGTTACAAAAAATATTAGACTAGATTTGGGTGGAGGTAACTTTGATTGTATAACTATAATAGGTACACCAGAGTATCTAAGCCAATTTAAGGAATGTTAATATGTCCATAGAATTCAGATCAAGAATAACATCTTCTATAGATTATAAAGAATTACTTGTTAATGGAATTTGTTGTCAAGGAATCACATTGGTGAAACCAGAAGATTATGACTACGATTATAAAAAATGTTACTTAGATCATAATGGGTATTTTATACCAGGAACATTAAATATTCACGGTGTAACGTGTCCAAATGATCATATATAATTATTGACAAATACTCATATATATACTATAATAAACTATGGCGTGTGGATGTAATAAAAACAAAAATAATGGTCCGTGTGTTGGTAAAAATTGTCCTTCTAAGAAAGAATTTAATATGAGTGATGTGCCTGAAATTCAAAAACCAAAAATATCAGAATCGAAACAACCAGAATTTAAAGATAGAGAAGTAAAAGAAACATCAAATATATCTAAAAAAATAGAAATGGCACAAAGTTTTATTTCAGCAATTGCGTCCAGGGGTGCATCTAATAACAAGGTAAACGTACCACTGAAACAACTGAGAGTGTTGAGTTGTTTTGGTAATAAAGACAAAGGAGGACAATTGCCTCCTTGTGAATTTTTACGAAAAAGTAAAACAGAAGGAAAGTTTTTCTGTGGTGGGTGTGGTTGTGGGGATAAATCTCTTACTTGGCTTATGGGAGAGGGCGAAGAATATAGTAAATTAGACTATCCAAAATTAAACTGTCCATTACAGATGCCTGGATTTACTAATTATAAACCATCTGGTCCAGAAGAAGCAATTTCTCCTATAACTAGAAGGTATTATATAGAAAACATAAACTATAGTGATCTAGAACAAGTACAAGTATCTATGCACGATTTACCAGAATTACCAACGGAACCTCCAAAGGCGACCTAATTCATAAAACAATTTCCTTATAAATAAATAAGGAGATAATATATGGGAAACGTTAATTCTAAAGATGCTATTATTAAATATGCATTGAGAAATCTAGGATATCCAGTAATTGAAATAAATGTCGATTATGAACAATGCCTAGATAGAGTAGATGATGCTTTAGAATTATTTGCAGAACGACATTTTGATGGTGTTGAAAAGGTGTATTTTAAACACCAAGTCACATCAGATACAATCGTAAATAAAATTATACATACAGATACGTTATTAAATCCTAGCGGTGTCACAGGAGATGGTCCTGACGGTACAACTATTGTTAGTGTAATTAAACTATTTCGGTTTGGTGGATTTGCAAACATTAGTATGTTTGATGTTAGATATCAAATGGCCTTGACTGATTATTTCGGAATCAATCGTGGTCTAGGATCTCAGAGTGGATTAGGACTTGCTACCTATAATAGTACCAAACGATATATTAATATGATTGAACAATTATTTGCACCCGAAAAAGCAATAAGATTCAATAAGGTATCAAATAAAATTTATATAGATGGAATTATGTCAGATACAGCTGTCGGGGAGTATCTTATAATAGAAGCATATGCTGCATTAAATCCCGAAATATATACTGAAATATACGATGATCGGTTAATGAAGAAATATGTTACAGCTTTAATAAAACGACAGTGGGGTGCTAATATGTCAAAATTTGATGGTGTTCAACTTCCTGGTGGTATTACAACTAAAGGCGCACAGATATACGGAGAAGCTGTTCAAGAAATCCAAGCAATTGAACAAGAGTTAGTAAGTACTCACGAAATGCCAAGTGACTTTTTTATAGGTTGAAACTGACATAGAAAGAATAAATGGCAACAAATCCATATTTTAAAAGTTATGATTCTAAAGTAGAACAGAGTTTAATAAACGATCTGACTATTGAGACTATTAAAGCTATGGGTAGAGATGTGATCTATATTCCCAGAGATTATTTAATTATAGACAATTTGTTTGGAGAAGATCCAGAATCTAAATTTACACAAGGTTATCCTATTGAAATGTACATGTTAGATACTGATAAATTTCAAGGTAATAGAGATATAATTGCAAAATTTGGAATTCAACTTACAGATAGAACAACTCTGTCTGTTTCTAGAACTAGATTTGAAAACGAAATAACATCGCATAGGAATGAAATAAAAAAACCAAGAGAAGGTGATTTAATTTATTTTGCTTTATCTGGTAGTTTGTTTGAAATAAACTATGTAGAAGACGAAGCACCATTTTATCAATTGGGTGGGTTGACCACATATACTCTAAATGTCGAACTATTCACTTACGAAGGAGAAAATATCGATACTGGTATTTCCGATATAGACAGTGTTGAAGATTCAAGAAAATCGTATGCCATACTTGCTACTCTACCACTCAACCCAATAGCAGGATCTACCGGAAATATAATAATCGATGGCGAACCTCTGTATCAAGTTCTCGGTGTAACTGGAGTTGGTGCAACTCTGAGTGCTGCAACATCAACAGCAGTTTCATTACAGTTTATCAAGGGAACTACACAGAGTCAGTTGTATATAACAGGTATAAGTGGAACGATTTCTTATGCTGCAACACAAACCATAAAAGGTGCAGTTTCTGGTGCAGAATATTATCTCACAGGATATTCTTCTGTTTCTAACATAGTGGCACAAAAAGATCCAAACACAGGATTAAATGTTGTTGACAACGATCAAATACAAACATCCGGAATTGATATATTCGACTTTACAGACATAGATCCTTTTAGTGAAGGTAAATACTGAAACGAACGTTTTTATATATATTATGGAGGCATACAGGAAAATTCAAAAATATGGATTTGTGTATATTTGGCGGGATAAAAAGAAGAATCGTTATTATATTGGATCGCATTGGGGCACACCAGATGATGGATATGTATGTAGTTCCTCGTGGATGAAAAAGACTTATAAAATTAGACCCACAGATTTTTGTCGAAAGATTTTATACAAAACAATGGACAGGCCAACCCTATTAGTAGAAGAAGAGAAATGGTTACACCTAATCAAAGACGAAGAGTTAGGGAAAAAATACTATAATCTAAACAACAAAGGAGTAGGTCATTGGTCAACAAACGAAAATAGTCGAAAAGGTATAAAACAGAAATTATCAGAGAGGCATAAAGGAAGAATATATAAAAGAGGATGGCACCTCACAGAAGAACAAAAACTACATTTATCAAAAATAAATAAAGGAAAACCATTAAATTACACACGGTCAGAAGAAACAAGAAAGAAAATATCTGAAAATAGTAAGAGACTTATCACAGAACGTCGGATTTGGATGTGTAGCAAAAAACACTCAGAAGATACAATATCAAAAATGAAAAATAATAATTCTATGAAGAATCCAATTCACGTCCAAAAAGTCACCGATTCTAAAAAGGGAATCAAATGGCTTACCAACGGCGTAGACAAAAAAATGGCGGTTCCTGAGACAGAGAAATTTTCTATTCTCATCTCCAACGGGTATAATGTAATAATTAGAAAATCAAAGAAATCGACCAGATGTTCAATCAAATAATAGAAGACAGTTTCAACAACACAGTCCGAAAACATGTTATTGCATTTGGATCTTTATTTAATTCAATTTATGTTCAAAGTGTGCGTAGTACTGGTGTAGAAAAAACAAGAGTTCCGTTAAGTTATGGTCCAAAAGAAAAATTTATTCAAAGAATAATATCCGAAAGTGGTATTAGTGATAATACACATATTCAGATGTCTTTGCCAAGAATGGGATTTGAAATGGGTGGACTTCAGTACGATCCAGCAAGAAGAATAAACAAATTAAAGAAAATAGAAAAAAACACAAACGGAAAAAAATTAATAAGTTACTCTGAATCTCCATATATTTATTCATTTAATTTGTATATTTTCACTAGAAGTTCAGAGCATAATTTTCAAATTGTCGAACAAATTGTTCCATTCTTTACACCAGATTTCACGTTGACTATGAATATGAATGAATTATTCACTAAAGTCGATGTTCCTATTATATTATCAAATACAACAATAAATGAAGAATATGAAGGAGATTTTGACAATAGAAGAAGTCTTATAAGTGTTATGAATTTTGCTATGAAGGGGTATATTTATTCTCCAGTTAAAGAAAATGATCAGGTTCTCATTGATGAAGTTGATATTAATTTCTACGATGGATCCGTCACTCCCAAGAAGTTCTTGGGAGATATAGGATACACTGGAGATGTTGCAGATTATATTGCAACGGGATCTACTGGATCTATTACATGGTCGCCAGGAAATACAGGATAATTATGAAAAAATCTGATTTAAAAATATCAAATGCACTTGGTGTTGATTTTGAAACTCTACCTTTAATAGTAACTGACAAAATAGATATATCAGAAAAAAATGAAACATTACAAGGAGATTTTGTTTCTGCTAGAAAAAATATACACAGTCTTATAAGTACTGGAATGGATGCAATGGAAGGTATAGTTAAGGTTGCAACCGAAAGTGATTCTCCTAGAGCATATGAAGTTCTTACTAATATGATGAAAACTCTAAGTGAAATGAATAAAGATTTAATTGATATACATGATAAATTAACAGATGCAGAATCTAAAAAAGTAACAATTAAAAATACCACAAATAATTCAATCTATGTTGGATCTACTTCCGAATTACAAAACTTAATTAATCGAGAACGCAGTCCTGTGAAAGAAACGGAAGATTAAAATGGGAAGAAAAAGTGGATATCTTGGAAACTCTAATTTAAAACCAGAAGGTCAGTCTCTGAACTTCACAAAAGAGCAAATCACAGAATATATTAAATGTGCAAACGATCCTGTATATTTTATTAAAAAATACATAAAAGTTATTTCGTTAGACAAAGGTCTCATTCCCTTTAATCTTTTCGATTATCAGGAAGAGATGATAAATAAAATTCATGATAATCGGTTTATTATAGCTAAACTTCCTCGACAGAGTGGCAAAACTACTACCGTTACATCGTATCTTTTACATTATATTTTATTTAACCAAAGTATGAATGTTGCAATACTTGCAAATAAACAATCTACAGCAAAGGATATTCTTGCTAGATTAAAACTAGCATATGAATATCTTCCTACTTGGTTACAACAGGGAATAAAAGAATGGAACAAATATTCAATTGCACTAGAAAATGGTTCTAGAGTGTTAGCAGCAGCAACGTCCTCCAGTGCAATTCGAGGAGGAAGTTATAATTTTTTAGTTCTAGACGAATATGCACACGTTCCGACCAACGTTGCAGAAGAATTCTTCAGTTCAGTCTATCCTACCATTACATCTGGTCAAACAACTAAAGTCACTATGATATCAACACCAAAAGGGTTGAATATGTTTTATCATTTTTGGAAAGGTGCCCAAAGTAAACAAAATGAATATATACCAATCGAAGTAAAATGGGATCAAGTTCCGAAGTATCCAGGTGGTCCTCTTAGAGATGAAGAATGGAAAAAAGAAACAATAAGAAATTCTAGCGAACGACAGTTTCAAGAAGAATTTATTTGTGACTTTATAGGTTCCAGTAATACTCTTATATCTTCAGAAAAACTTAATACATTGACTTGGGTTAAACCAATATCAAAAACAAACGACGGGTTAACATTATTTGTAGATCCTATAAAAGAAACCGAAACAACACCCCTACACACATATTACATAGTAGTAGATGTTGCTCGAGGACAAGGAAAAGATTATAGTGCATTTACTGTAATTGATATAACTCAGATGCCATATAAAATTGTAGCAAAATATAAAAACAATATAGTATCTCCTTTACTGTTTCCTTCTATTATACGTTCTTTAGGAAAACGATACAACGATGCTTATGTGATGGTGGAATTAAATGATATTGGAAGTCAAGTTGCTGATATTTTACACAGAGATTTGGAATATGAAAATTTAATAAAAAGTAACATGAGGGGAAGAAAAGGTCAAATTATAACAGAGGGGTTTGGAAGCGGCAAATTTCAACAACTAGGAATTAGAACCAGCCAAGTTGTAAAAAAACTAGGGTGTTCTGTTTTAAAGAATTTAATAGAAAATGATAAACTTATCGTAGAAGATGCTGAAATCATAGAAGAACTTACCACTTTTATTGCATCAAATACATCATTTAGTGCGGATAGTGGTTATAATGACGATTTAGTCATGACTTTAGTTTTGTTTGCGTGGTCTACTAGACAAGAATTTTTCAAAAATCTGACAAATACCGATGTTCGTTTAGAAATGTACGAACAAGATATTAAAAAAATAGAAGATGAACTATTGCCTTTTGGGTATATAGCGAACGGTAATCCTGAAATAGATTTAATCGACGACAAAGAATGGAGTGACAAGGACAAATGGTTAATAATCGACACAAAAACACAGAAATGGAACGATTTGTACAAACAAACTGGTTTTTTCTAAATATGCAAAGTTATAAATAAAACATAATAGGAGAAATAATGGCAAATATTACATTTACGGTATCAGACAATCCAATAACTTTACCGAGCACAGCTGGTGGTTCTAAAATCGCAGGATGTTATTCTCGCAGTGGATTACATTTATTGGCATCAAAAGAAGAATTAGCACAAGGATATATTATAGAAAATAGTGGGCCAAATTGGTATGAAAGAGTCCGGACTCTTTCCCAACGAACATCTGGTGCTACTACCGGTAATGTCAACTATACGGCTATAATAAATAATGGAGCTGCTGGAGGATCTGGTGGAGCAATACAATTATTACAAAAAAAAGATGCAGGATTTGTTCTTGCGGCTTTAGCCGGAAGTTCTGGTGCCACCACTACCATTCCTGATAATTTTCAGGATCAATGGTGGTCCGTTTATAATTATTTACAATATGGAAATACAGTAAAGATAGGCATACAGAACGGAAACGGATTTACTGGACAACTAGGACCATTAGGTGCAGTGGGTCAAGTATCTCCTTTTCCTGTAACTTCTCCGACCGCTACCGGCGGATTTCAGTTCTATGGTACATCTAGTCTTGATGTGTTATTTCAAATACAACATAGTTCAGGTGTGTCTAACGGGTGGGAAGGAAACACATATACCTCTCCCATATCTGTACAGGATGTTGTAGACATAACAGAAATTCTTGAAGACTCCGAAAGTCCAACAATAGGTGTGGTCAATATTGGATTGACGGGAACAATTGTTTCATCAGCCGAGTTGGGGCTACCAACTTCTAGTTCTCATACTTTTTATATAACAGGAAGAAAAAAACACTTAACTATAGATGAAACTTACCTTACAACACTAACTACTCATCTTGCTCCAGATGTCGCAGGAATGTTGGTAAGCGGAGATTTTTGGCAATCTCCTGCAGGAACGATAAGAGGTCGAGTCCTTAATGTAGTTTCTCTTGAAACAAATATCAGTCCTACTCAACAAGCAGTACTTGATACGGACCATGTTAATTATTGCAAAACTATAAACGGGGTTGGTACTATATTACTTCAAGACGATATATCAAATTCTGATGATGATATTAGAATATCCAGAACTATAGATAATATCAAAATAAATCTTATTCCTTATGCCTATACTGCATTGTTCGAAATAAACAATGAAATAACTAGAAATACTTTCAGACAAGATGCAATGGTTGTTCTTAATAACTTAATAACTAAAGGAGCAATCACCACCTATACATTAACATGTGATGATACAAATAATACTGAAGAAAGTATAGAAGCTGGTAAATTTATTGCAGACGTAACGATTCGATTTGGAACAATAATCCGAGAAATAATATTGTCTGTCACTAAAGGCCTCGATCCGGACCCTGTATAAATGTTTTTAAAGGAAAACAAATATGAATATCTCCACTTTTCGAACATCATTTAGCTCTTCTAGATCTAACCGATATAAAATAACAGGTACAATACCAGCAGGAGATAATCTCGACGAGACATTCACTTTGTATGCTAAAGCTGTTTCGTTTCCTGGATCACAAATAGGTATGATTCCTGTTTCGTATCAGGGTCGTGTGGTTAAATTTACAGGAGAACGTCAGTTTACAGAATGGTCTATACAAGTTTATGACGTTGCAACTATAAGCTCCGTTGATATAAGAACGAAGTTAGAAGCCTGGATAGAAACACTTGATGCTGCCAACACACACAAACAAAGATTCGATAATGCAAGTGCCATTCCATGGACGGTCGAATTCGATGATATAGACACTAACGAAAGTGGTGGTGGTGGTGTCTCGTATAAAAAAACGATGAAATTATTTAACTGCTGGCCTATCGATATCAGTGCAATAGATTTAAACTATGAAGCAGCAGACTCTTTTGCTGAATTTACGTTAACGTTTGCGTATGATTATCATCTAGAAGTATAATAAATCAGAAAGTTACCCATATGCCATTTAATAATACTGTAAACGATTTCAGAAATAAATTCAAGGGAACCAGATCAAATAGATTTATTATTACACCTGGCAAACCACCAGTTGGTATAGCCTCTACGGGTTCGGTACCAAATGTTGGACATTTTAAATTATACGCAAAGGCAACATCATATCCTGGATCTGCAATTGGTATGATTCCTGTTTCTTATCAGGGCCGTGTCGTTAAATATAGTGGAGAACGTCAGTTTGCAGAATGGTCTATACAAGTATATGACTCCTCTAGTGTATCTAGTGTTAATCTTAGAAAATATTTTGAAAATTGGATCACTCTTGGTGATCACCCCGAGAATCATACACAACAGTATAATATTGCAAGTAAGACTCCATGGCAAGTTGCTTTTGATGATATTATTGATGCTAAAACAAGCGGCGGGAACACAGCTTCGTATAAAAAAAGACTTTTCTTATTTAACTGTTGGCCTATCGACATCAGTGCAATAGATTTAAACTATGAAGCAGCAGACTCTTTTGCTGAATTTACTCTGACTCTTGCATACGATTTCCATAAACCAAACGATGATCTAACTAACTAGTATACATATAGTATGGCATTTGAACTATTTGGATTTTCGTTTGGTAAAGATAATAACCCATCATTAGGATTTAGTTCTGGTAGTGAGTTATCTTCTACTCCTTCTTTTGTTCCACCAGAGAATTATGATGGAACGTATGTAATCGAATCTGGAGGTCTTATGGCCTCCGTTTACGATTTTGGTGGAATGGCATATTCGAATGATAATGCTGTTATTCAACAATACAGATCAATGTCACTTTACCCAGAAGTCGATCAGGCTATCGAAGATATCACAAATGAGTCTATAGTATTTGATGAAGATGGTACTTCCATTAAATTAGATCTGACTAATGTACAACTTTCAGCAAATATCAAACAAAAAATGCATTCAGAATATAAGAATATTCTTAAATTATTAGATTTTAGCAATAAGGGTTATGATTATTTTCGTAGGTGGTATATTGACGGCAGATTATATTTCCATAATATAATCGATAACGAAAGACCAGAAAAAGGAATCGTAGAATTACGAGGAATTGATCCTACTAAAATAACTAAAGTAAGAAAAGTAGAAAAAGAACTAAAAACTATAGATGGAAAACAAATATATGTTGTTAAAAATATAGATGAACATTTTATTTATGTTGACCTTGCATCAGAATCTATATTACCCACAACAACAACTGGTTTGAAAATATCAAAAGATTGTATAACTTATGTTCATTCTGGAATTATAGATCAATCAACTAAAAAAATTATAGGATATTTACATAAAGCAATTAGACCGTTGAATATGCTTCGACAAATTGAAGATGCTGTTGTTATATACAGAATGTCCAGAGCACCTGAACGAAGAATATTTTATATAGACGTTGGTAATTTGCCAAAACAAAAAGCAGAACAGTATATGAAAGATCTTATGGTTCGGTATCGAAATAAATTATCCTATGATTCTAAAACTGGAGAAATTAAGGATGACTGGAATCATAATTCCATGTTAGAAGATTTTTGGATTCCACGAAGGGATGGCGGCAAGGGAACTGAAATCGCAACCCTAGATGGTGGTCAAAATCTTGGACAACTAGAAGATATTGATTATCTATTAAAGAAATTGTTTAGATCGCTCAATGTTCCACTTTCAAGACTTGATGCTCAGAACGGGTTTAACATGGGAAGATCTAGTGAAATTACTAGAGACGAAGTTAAGTTCTTTAAATATATCGAAAGAATGCGAAGAAAATTCGCATACCTATTTGTTGATATTCTTAAAAAACAATGTATTCTCAAAGGAATAATGACTTTACAGGATTGGGATGATATTAACCAAGATATAAGATTTGATTTCAATAAAGATTCATATTTTGATGAATTGAAAAATAACGAAATTTTAAGAGAAAAGGTTGATATGTTGGGCACATTAAGTCAAATGTCTGGACAGTTCTTTTCTATAAAATATATTAGAAAGACCATATTAAATCAAACAGACGAAGAAATGGCAATCATGGACGATGAAATGGCGCAAGAACGAGATGCCCAGATGCAACGACAAATGGAAGAACAAGCAATGAATCCCGATGGCGAAGAAGATAAAAAGAAGTGAAAAAACAAGAAATATCTAAAAATATAGAGAAATTTAATTATTTTGATGATAATTTTTATGGGTTTTTGACCACAACTTCTCGAGGAAAGTCTACTAAAAAGATAAGATTTAAGAGTAAAGAAACTAAAATATTTACTCCAAAAGATGCTTTTATAGTTAAATCTTATATAGATAATAATGATCTAAAATATAAAAATTCAGATATTAAAAGACTTTTATCGAATTCAAGTATCATTCAGAAGATAATAAACGCAATACAGAAATCTGCAATATTATAAATAAATCGGAGACACATATGAGCGAAACATCAGAACAAATAGTATCACTAATAGTTTCTAAAGAATTTAATAAAGCAAAAGCTCTCATCACAGAATCTATGAATGAGAAACTTGGACTTCTATTAGAAGAAAAATTAATGGAATATGCTCCGACATTATTTGAAACAAAAATATTAGATAAAGTCGGCAAAGAAGATGGTGATATTGATAACGATGGCGATACAGATAAATCTGATGGTTATTTGAAGAATCGTCGAAAGGCAGTCAAATCTGCAATCAAAAAGAAATAATGTTTTTAATAACAGAACAATCTTTCGAAACAGTTAAACCTCTTATTGTAGAGGCTGTTGATGGTAAACCAAAGTCATACTTCATTGAAGGTATAATGATGCAGGCTGAAACGGTTAATCGAAATGGTCGAAAGTATCCATCCAATATATTAATGGGTGAATGTACTCGATATAATAAAGAACTTGTTGCAGAGAAGAGATCATTTGGTGAATTGAATCATCCATCTGGTCCTACGGTCAATCTGGATCGTGTATCGCACATGATAACAGAACTCCGACAACAGGGACACGATGTATACGGTAAGGGTAAGATATTAAACACACCAATGGGTAATATTGTAAAGAGTCTTATCGATGAAGGAGCACGACTTGGTGTTTCTACTAGAGGAATGGGATCTTTAAAGAAAATACACGAAGTGAATGAAGTTCAGAACGACTTTATGCTTTCTGCAATAGATATTGTTGCAGATCCTTCTGCACCACATGCATTTGTAAACGGTATATTAGAAGGAAAAGAATGGGTGTGGGATAATGGATTTCTTAAAGAATCCGAAGTAAATGAATACAAGAAGACCATTAAAAAGATTCCAGCTCGTAAATTGGAAGAAGATACACTGATACTTTTTAATAAATTCTTACGTAATCTGTAATGTCAAAAAATTCAAATATATAAATAATTAAAATAACGGAGGATATGCCATTGGAAAACAATACACAAAATCAAGACCCATACGTAGGATTATATGCAGATGCTTTAGGACGAGGAGTTCAAGTAGCTCAACCTGTTGCTGCACCAAATCAAGCTCAAATGAACATGCAGTCAATGCGCCCACAGGGTGGATTGAATCAAGGATTGGTTAATGCTTCTCCTTCTTTCCTCGGCGGACCAAATGGTGCAGTTGCACAGGGTGGTCAAGAAGAACAAGAAGAACAAACAGAAAATTATATGCAAGCACTTTTCAATGGTGAAACTCTTTCAGAAGCATTTCGTGAAAAAGCAAAAACCATTTTTGCAGCAGCATTAAACGAAAAAGTTTCTACTATGGAACAGGCAATTTTTCAAGCAAATCTTGAAGTTCTTCAAGAAGAAATAACAAAAGGTGTTGAAGAAGGAATTGCTGCAGGACTTTCTTATATCACAGAATCTGTTGATTCATATCTCACCGAAGTCAGTCGTGAATGGTTGGTCGAAAATAAACTTGAAGTTGAATCTGGTTTCCGAACTGAAATTGCAGAAAACTTTATAAACGGACTCAAAGATCTGTTTGAGAATAGTTTCATGGAAGTTCCAGAAGAAAAACGAGATATTGTTGACGATTTGTTTAATGCAAATAATGAAATTGAAGCCTCTTTGAATTCAGTCATTGAAGAAAATGTTCATCTTAAATCTGCATTGGGTGCACAGTTATGTGCAGAACAATTTACACAAATCGCAGAAGGTCTTACACAGACAGATGTAGAACGACTTGCAAATCTATCACAGGGTATAGAATTCAATTCAGTTGAACAATACACACAGAAAGTTCAATTACTGAAAGAATCTTATTTTGGTAAGGGATCAACAGTCAATACATCTTCACCAAGATTTGATACAGAAACCACATCAAATCAATCAAATACTACAGCTTCTCCGTTAATGGAAAGTTATGTAAACGCTATCAGTCGTCAAGTTAAATTAACAAACATTAAAAGATAATAAAATATCAAAATATCAAAACTTATAAATAAAATACAAAGGAGAATCAATAATGGATTTCAATCAAACAACACCGTATGACACACTT
>SXGR01391927.1_pt1 | contig 50373 bp, 38 predicted proteins | sample 3174711 | NCBI WGS metagenome assembly SXGR01 (sample SAMN11356860, study PRJNA531348) | freshwater metagenome | isolation source: freshwater sample F1-60 | place: China: Fuxian Lake, Yuxi | collected 2017-12-25 | reverse complement strand
TCAGAAATGCGCGATGACTTCGATCTCGACCTGCGCTCCACGCGGGAGCGCGGTGACTTGGACGGTGGAACGCGCCGGGAAGTCCGCAGTGAAGTAGCGCGCATAGACTTCGTTCATCGCGGCGAAGTCGCCGAGGTTGGTCAGGAAGACAGTGGTCTTCACAACGCTCGCGAAGGTGAGCTTCTGATCGTCGAGGATGATCTTGATGTTCTCCAGCACGCGTTCGGTCTGCGCGCGGATGTCGGCCGGGAAGGGACCGTTCGGATGCGCGGGGTCGATCGGGATCTGGCCGGCGCAGTAGAGCAGGTCGCCGATGCGGACGGCGTGGTTATACGGCCCGAGAGCAGGCGCGGACTTGGCGGGTTTGATGATGGTCTTTGTCATGGGATTGTTTTTAACCGCCGAAGAGAGACACGAATTTCACGGATTATCACGAATCAGAGATTCTGCATTCGTGCCAATTCGTGAAATTCGTGTCCTGCATCGGTCGTTGAATGCTTCACGGGGTTTTCTTTGTCGCACCGGATTCGGCGGCGGCTTTGCGCTTGGCGAGGGCGGAGCGCAGGAACATGTCCGGCCCGGCCTGCTGCCACGCAGTGAGCCAGAGGTCGCCGAGCGTTTGCGCGCCGGCACGAAGCTGGCCGGTGATGAAGTCGTGGCCTTCCTGCGAAAGCTCGCGGCGACCGGAGAGCTTGCCGGCCTTCTCGAGTTCGTAGAGCGGTTCGACCTGCTTGAACTGTTCGTTCAGGAAGGTCATCACGCCAGCGAAAACGTTCGATCCGCCGAACGACGCGGCGGGTCTGAGTTTCGCCCGGAGCTTCGCGGGATCGACGCCGAATTGGTTCACATAGCCGCCGTCGATCCAGGAATGGATCGAGTAGTTCGTGGAGTAGCCCTTGGGATTGGGGCCGACCCAGCCGTGGTGATGCTTGGTGTTGTGGAGCGGCTGGGTGGCGTCGCCGAGAAAGTGGCCCATCACGCCCATGATGTAGATGATGTTCTCGCGCGCGTTGGCGATTTCGTCAGTCGTACCGGCGGTTTCGTATTCCTTGAGGTAGGAAAAGGCGGATTTCAGCTTCGCCTGATATTCCACGATCGTCCACGGCAGGAAACCGATGAGCGCCTTCGTCTTGTCGGAGTCCTTGAGCGCGTCGATGGGCGGCAGGCTGGCGGCGAGCGCGGCGCGGGCGTTGAGGAGTTGCGCGGCGAAATCGTAACGGAAGATCGGAAGCTGCGCGGCGTCGAGCTTGTGGGCTTCGAGCAGGTCGAGGTCGAAGTAATGGTCCGGACCGTTGCAGTGCTTGAACGAAAGATCAGTCGTGTTGCGCCAGCGGTCGGCCTCGCCGCCGAGAAAGCCGATGCGTTCGCGGGCAACGGGCGTCTTCACGAAGGCCGGGAAGTTCGCGGGGAGCGTGTCGAGCGCGAGCTGGTTGATGAGCCGGTGGCCTTCGTAGTCCCACGCGCGAGCCACAGGCGCGACGAAATGGAGGAAGAACGCAAGTGAGGCGACGACGTGGGCAACGGAGTGGATGGTCTTCATCGAATGCCCGTGATTGAAGCGGAACAGCGGCCGGGACTGCAAGCGCGGTGAGGGGGAAGGATGTGATGAAGAAGATCGAGCAGATGACAGGGTGGAACTGTTCGCGCTGCGAACAGTAGCACCGCGCAGAGCGGTGCAAGGAATTGCCGGAACGGTTCAAGATTGTCGCAGCGCGACAATACCCACCACCGATCGCCGCCGGGGACGACCGCACTCCGGCAGCCTGGCAACTAACGGCCGAGGTGTTGGTGGACGGCGGTCATCAAAGCCTCCGTCTCGTATGGTTTTTCGAAGTAGCCGGCCGCACCGAGTTCTAGCGCGCGTTCGCGGAAGCCCGGCTGCTTACTGGCGGTCAAGAAAATGATCGGCGTCTTCGCGGCGGCGGAATGGCGCACTTGTTCCGCGACGGTGAATCCGCTGCCGGCGGGTAGCGAGATGTCGAGCAGCACAAGGTCCGGATTCTGATGCAGCGCGGAGTGGACGCCGCTGACGGCGTCGGGCGCGGTGCAGGTGTCGTAACCGGCCGAGCGCAGACGCAACGAGAGGGCGAGGGCGATCTTCTCGTCGTCCTCGACGATCAAAACTTTCCGCGCCGGTCCCGCACCGGGCTTCACGGCCTGCAACAGGGCCGGCGGCGTATAACGGGCGATGGGCCGGCGGAACATTCCAGTCTCGCCGAGCGCGTGGGCGATGACGGCGAGCAATTCCTCGGCAATATAGGGTTTCTCGAAGATACCGGCCGCGCCGATGTCCATCGCCTGTTCGCGCAGTTCAGGATCCTTGTTCGCGGTCACGAAAACAAACGGCGTCTCGCATGTCTGCGGCAGGCTGCGGAGCTTGCGGCCGATTTGCAGGCCGTCGCCCGCGGGCAGCGAGATGTCGAGCACGACGAAATCGGGCAGGTGCTGCACGGCGCGGCTGAAGCCCGTGGCCGCGTCGCCGGCGGTGATGGTCGCGTAGCCGCTGTCACGCAGGCGAATCTCGAGCGCGGCGACGATCTTCGGATCGTCTTCGATGATCAGGATGGTTTTCATGGAAGCGTGGACTGGCTGTTGCCGGGGCGGGAGTGCTGGCCGGGGAGTTGTGAAATCAGGGCGGGCGGTGCGCCGAGCAGGAGATGGACGGCGGCCATGAGTTCCTCGGCGTCGTAAGGTTTCTCGAAGAAGCCGGCGGCACCGAGTTGCTGGGCAGTCTTGCGCAATCCGGCCCGTTTGCTGGCGGTGATGAAGATGATCGGGATCTCGCCCAGGCCGAGATCCTTGAGCCGTTCCGCCACCGAGAAGCCCATGCCCACCGGCATCATGATGTCGAGGAGGATGAGTTGCGGACGGTGGGTCATGGTCATCTTGAGCCCGCTGAAGCCGTCGTGCGCCATGACGACTTCGTGACCGGCGGCCCGGAGGCGGATGCTCAATGCTTCGGCGATGCGTGTGTCGTCTTCGACGATTAGTACCTTTTTCATGCGGAGATAGTCTCCTTTCGTGGCTGGCTGGCTGACTTGAGAATGGGCACGGCTTTTGAAGCGTGGCTTGTGTCTCCGCTGCGATGGCGGTCGAGGTCGCGGACGGTTTGCACAAGCTGATCCATCGGGCAGGGCTTGGAGAGGACGGTGAAGGGCGCCCACTCGAGGGCGCGGCTCAGGAGCGGCCCATCAACGTGGCCGGTGTGCAGCACCACGGGGAGGGTGCCCCATTCGCGGCGGATCTCCTGCAAGGTCGTCGGGCCGTCCATGCCGGGCATTTCCAAATCCATCAGCACCATGTCCGGCTTCTGTTTGCGGATGTGTTGCAGCGCCTCGCGGCCGTCCTCGGCAGTCTGCACATCGAACTCCGCACGGCGCAGGATGGTGCTGAGAATCTCGCGCATCGCCGGATCGTCATCCACGAGCAGCAAGGTCGATCGATGTTCCTCGGGAGCAGTGACGGGCAGGGTGAAAGTGAAAGTGCTGCCGACGCCCGGCTGGCTCTCGACGCGGATGTCACCGCCGTGCAGGCGGACGAGCTCGCGGCAGATGTAGAGCCCGAGGCCGACGCCCTGCTCGGTGGTCGCGTCACCGGTCTTGATCTGGTAGAGGCGGTCGAAGATGCGCTCCATCTGGCCGGGCGGAATGCCGCGGCCGGTGTCGGAGACAGAGACTTCCACATGGCCGTGCTTGTCCGGAGATGCAGCGACGGCGACGGTGATGCGACCGCCGGGCTCGGTGAACTTGAGCGCGTTGTTGAGGAGATTGGTGACGACCTGGGTGATGCGATTCTCGTCCAGCTCGACCTTCGGGAGATCGGGCTCGATGTCGCATTCGAGCGCGATTGTTTTTCCGGAAGCGGCGGCCTCAAGTGTTTTGAGGACGCGGCGGGCGACATCGCCGACGGCGGTGGGCTTGAGGTCGATGCTCAACTTGCCGGTCTCCAGTCGAGTGGCGTCGAGCAGGTCGTTGATGCAGACGCGAAGCTGGTTGCAACTGTCCAGCGCGATGCGGAGATACTCGCGCTGCGTGTCGTTCGGCGGGCCGGCGAGGCCGTCCACGACGATGGAAATAAACTCCCGCGCGGAGGTCAGGGGCGTCTTCAGCTCGTGCGACAACGTGTGATAGAAGTTCTGGATCTCGTCGTTCTTGCGGCGCAGATCGGCGTTGGTGCGCTCAACCTGGGCCTGGATGCGGCGCATCTCCTCCTCGGCGCGGCGGCGTTCCGTCACGTCCCAACTGATTCCCTGAATGCCGAGCAGGCGGCCGCTGCCGTCGTGGAACGGCGTCTTGAGCACCTGCTCGAAGCCGGTGCGCCCGGCGCGCGTCTCGAATTCCTCGATGCCTTCGTAGGGCTGGCCGCTTTCCATCACATGCCGATCCGCCCGGGTGCTGCGCTGCGCAAAGGCGGTGGTGTAATAGTCTGCGGCGGACTTGCCGAGCATCTCCTCCTGACTCGCGCCAAGCGCGGATGCGAGATGGCCGTTGACGAAGGTGAACCGGCCGTCGGCATCCGTGCGCCAGATGTTCACGGGCAGATTCTCGACGAGAGAATGGTAGAGCGCGCGAGAGTTCTTCAACGCCTCGGCCGTGCGGCGGCGTTCCACGATCTCGCGCTGGAGAACGTCATTGGCATCGGCGAGAGCGCGGGTGCGTTCCGCAACGCGGCCTTCCAGTTCGTTGTGCGCGCTGCGCAAGGCTTCCTCAGCGCGCTGGCGATCGAGCACCTCGGCCTGGAGGGCGACGTTGGCGTTGTTCAACTCGGCGGTGCGCTCAATGACGCGGCATTCCAGCTCGTCCTGAGCGCGGAGCAGTTCGAGTTCGGCACGCTGGCGGGCGTTCATCTCGCGCTGGATGACAAGGGCGACGAGGCCGGAGCTGAGGCAGGCGACGGCGGCGGCGATTTCGCCGAGCCGGTGATACGAAAGGAAGGAGACAAGGATGAGCAAGGCCAGCGCGCCCGCCGCTCCGACCGCCGACTTGTTTGTGTTCGATGCTTTCATGCCCGGTTCCACGAATGCCTGTAAGCATTGGCGGGGCCGAGCTGGCGGGAGGAGGACTATGGTGGATTACGGAACGCGCCGAACCCGCTGGTCTTCAATGCGAACGGGCGGATTTCCGTCGGTGTTTGAGACCCGGAGCCAGAGAAATGTAGAAGGGCGAATCATTCCTGTGGCGGCGATTGCCGGGAAGTTTTCGCCGGGCCGAACCACAAAGCAAAAGGGCGGCCCGGTTTTCCGGGCCGCCCGCGTGTCAGAGTGTCGGAGATGCAGCGTTAGTTCCGGTGCGGCGCGCAGAGCATGCCGTTGTTGTATCGGTCGAGCATCATGGCTTCGCCGCTGATCTCAGCCCACGCGGCGCTGCTTCCGGCGACGCGGCTGCCCACCGGATGGATGGCCATCCAGGCATCGGCTTCGTCGATGGCACCGACGATGCAGCCCGAGGCGTTGCCGATCATGACGTTGAGCTTTGCGCAGACGAGATGGCGGAAGACGGTGAGCGTCTTGTCGCCACGTTCAGCCTGGCCGAGCAGGCGGATGGCCTGGGTCTTCGTATAAGTGCGGCCACCGATGACGATGCTGCGCACCGGCCAGGCCGAGCAGTGGTTCTTCCAATAGCCGGGCGTGCCGGTGCCGGGGCCCTGCTGCTGTTTCTTGAAGCAGAAGTCCGCGTTCATGTAGTCCTCGCCCGCCGCGAGCTTGAGCTTGATGGCGGTGTCGCACACCGGGGTGCTGCAATCACCTGTCACCGTCGAGAGATCGACAGTCACATCGCAGATGCCGGCAGGGACATTGATGAAGAGGTATCTGCCGTTCGCGTCCGTCGTCGCTTCACCGGAAGCGACCGGCGCGCCGTTCTCGTCCGTGCAAACCAGGCGGACTTTCACGCCCTGGATGCCGAGTTCGCCGTTGTCCTGAACGCCGTTGCCGTTCTCGTCGCAATACACCGTGTCACCGATGCTGCCGAGTTCCGGCGGCGGCGTGTCGGAGCAACCCGACAGGACAAAGTGGGCATCATAGAACGTGTTCGGACCGCCGACGCCGCCCGCGAACAAATCGACCGAATACTGTCCGCTCACCGGCGAGACGAGCGTGTAGCCGTCGGGCGTCGCGATGGAGATCGTGTAGGTGTCGGTGATGGCCGGCAGGCTGATGGTAAACGAGCCGTCCATCAGGGAATTGTCGACGATGGTCACGCCGCCGCCGGTGACGGTCAGCAGAGCGCCAGCGACCGGGGTCGGGGGCACGGTGTCTTTGCACATGACGCTGCCCCAGATGTGATGGGCGCTGGCAGCAGCAGTCCAGAGGCTGAGGGCGGAGGTGACGGCAAGGGCTTTGCGGAGGGTGTTCATGTTCGTTTCAGTGACGTGTATCGGGTCGATGTAATGGTTTCAGTTCAACGCCGCCTTCCGGCCAACCCGGAAGGCAGCGGGCGAAACCTCCGCTGCCCGAACAGGAGCCGCAATAGCCTGCGTAGTGAGCCGGGGACGAGTCGGAGATTACGTATTTCTACCAAAGAATGTCTCGCCTGTCGGGCGGCCAACTGATACCAAACTGGGGTCAAATCAGTTCAAAACCCTACTTCTGACCCGAAATGAATGATGTTCTGTTCTCGACCGGGCGAAGCGCTTGCCGTTTCGCGAAACGTTTCTCCACCACCAGCGCCGCCGTTCTCCTTGCTGCGTTCGCGGCTCTCCAGCCTTCGGAATCGCAGGCCGTGCCTTACGCCACGTCGCTGACGAATGACGGCTCCAACATCTCCTTCCGCCTGAATGAATCCGCCGACAGCGTACGCATCATTCACAACGGCGGCGCGAGCACCGAGGATCTCGGCGCGCGTGCGGCCGGCCTGCACGTTGTTCCGCTGACGGTGACGGGCACATTTGAAATCTCGGTCTTCAAGTCCAGCCCCATCGGCTTCTCCGCGCCCATCGGGCCGAACCAGGGCGGCATCCTCCGCATCAGCAACGACGGCGTGACGACGCGCTTCCGTGACCCGCGCGGCCTGGCGATCAACACCGACCCGGCCAGCCCGAACTTCGGCCGCGTCTATGTCGCCCACAGCACCAACGGCACTGTGGCTGCCAACGCCTTCGGCCCCGCACGTACGCTGACAGACGGCATCTACTTGATGAATGCCGACCTCTCCGACGCCGTGGGCCAGGGCGATGTCGCCCGCAATGCCGGCATCAACTTCATCACCGGCGGCGCTGCCGGCGACACAGTTTCTCCGTACCGCCTGAGCGTCGGGCAGGACGGCAACCTCTACATCGCGGACTGGTCTGACACCGGCGGCACGCTCTGGCAGGCCGACGCTTCGATGAGCCCCGGCACCGGCGCGAACGTTCTCGGCGGGCCGATCGGCGGGCCGTTCCCCGTAACGGCCACGCGCTATCATGGCAGCATCGCAGCCGCGATCGTCGAAGGCACGTTGGGTGCCGGCAACTTGACCTCGTTCGTGATCGACGAAGACTTGCAGAACGACCGTGCGGCCACCGGGCGCACTATGCAAAACACACTCTGGCGGCACGACATCGGCGCGACGTTGCCGGGGCCGGAAGTCCTTCCGACTCGCATCGGTACCACGACCCCGTGGATCGGCTTCGCGAGCCAGACGATGGACCTAAGCCGGGGCACCAACGGGAATTTCTACGTGAACGATTATCGCTCCACCGGCAACGATCGCGGTGGCCTCTATGTCCTCGATTCCGCCGGAGTCGAGCTGTGGAACTCCCTTGCCGCGACGCGCACACTGCTCGGCGGCTCGCCGAACGACTTGCTCCGCGCCACCGGCGGCGGCTCCGTCTCCCCGGCTGGTGATTTTGCTGCGGTGATCAATCTCGAGACCAACGCCATCACCGTCCTGCCCCTCCTCAACGGCATCCCGGACATCACCAATCGCCTCGTCATCCACGGCTTTGGCATCATCACCGCGCAGGGCCGTGACGTTGCGTTCGACCTCGCCGGCAACCTCTACGCCATCAGCTCCGGCGCGCAATCGCTGCGCGTCTTCTCGCCCGGCGGCACCACCACGGCCATCACCGGTTCGGACGGCACCTTCCGCCTCAACCGCCCCACCGGCCTCACGGTCACTGTCGCGGATGATGTCGCGACCGAAGGTGCGGCCGACACCGCCGCCTTCACGCTCACCCGCGACGGCGACACCAGCGCGGACCTTGTGGTGAACTACATCCTGACCGGCACCGCTGTGAACGGCACGGACTTCGAGAACAACCTTCTCACCGCGACCATTCCCGCCGGCGAAGCCAGCGTGAATGTCGTCATCACCGCCATCGACGATTCTGAAACGGAACTCGTCGAGACCGTCACGCTCACGCTGACGCCGACCGCGAACTACGACGTGAAGTCACCCCTCACCGCCACCCTCGGCATCGCCGACAACGAACCCGCGACCGTCACCATCCACCCGGTGGACGGCAGCACCTACGAACGTTTTGCCACGGACCTGCTCACCTTCCGCCTCCAGCGCTCCGGGGAGACGAACTCAGAGCTGTTCGTCGTATTCGAGCCGAGCAACGGCACGGCCATCAACGGCGCGGACTTCGTCGGGCAGGATGGCCAGCCCATCTCCGGCATCGTCATCTTGACGGCCGGCCAGTCCACTTCGATCGTCACCGCCATTCCGGTGGACGACGCAGAACCCGAAGGCACTGAGACTGTGACCATGACCCTGAACACCGACCCCGGCTATACCCTCGGCGATCCCGCCTCGGCGACCGGCTTCATCGCCGACAACGACCAACCGGACTTCGGCGTGCTCTACACGAACCCGCTCGACACCGATGATTCCGCGAACTGGATCACCCGCTTCGGCGCGAACAACAGCATCTTCGACGCGGAAGTGAAATGGGCCTTCGACTACAGCGCGCTCGGCATCCCGCCGGCGCCCGCGTCACTCGGATCGTCCGTGGGTGTTCTCGTGCAGGTCAACAAGACGAACAGCACCGCCGCAGGCTCCGCCGGCATCAACCTGTATCCAGCCAGCGCGACCTTCTCCGGCAATTACGCGCTGCGCTTCGACATGTTCCTCCAGGTCGGCGGCGGCAGCACCACCGAGCACGCGCTCGCCGGACTGAACCACTCCACGCTCTTCACCAACCGCGCCACCCAGAGCGCCGATGCCAACGCCACCGTCCGCGGCGGCGACGGCGTCTTCGCGGGCATCGCCAGTGACGCGAGCAACCTGCGCGACTGGGCGGCCTACACGTTCCTCGGAGCGACGAACGCCGTTTCCGTGCTGACCAACCGCGCGGCATCCACGCTGACCGCGTCGCTTCCCGCGCCACCGTATTCCTTCGCCGGCTCCCCGGGCATCACGAGCAACTCCGTCACAAAGACCTGGACCGAGATCGAACTCAGCCAGAGCAACAACGTCGTCACGCTCAAGGCCAACAACAACCACATCTTCTCCGTCCCGAACACCACGCCCTACAAGTCCGGAGCGTTCATGCTCGGAATGAACGACCAGTTCGACTCTGTCGGCGGCGGCGGCAACACCGGCATCCTTGTCATCTACGACAACGTCCGCGTCGTCAGCCTCGACGTGCGCATCACCCACACCGTGCGCCTGCCCAACGGCGACGTGCAGATCGACTTCCTCTCGCCCTATGGCGGAGCGGCCTCGACCTACAAAGTGGAACGCGCCTCCAACCTCACCATCGGCAACTGGTCCGACGACAACACCGCCGTCATCACCGCGACCGACAGCGGCTACCGCGCGGTAATTCCGGCCAACGGCACGGAATCGTTCTACCGCATCAAGCGCTGAACAACCTCTCCTGAGACTCCGACATCCCGCAGGCGGCGCGAGCTGCCTGCGGGATTTTCCGTCTTGACCAGCAGCGGAGGTTGATTGGAAGAAAGAAGCGAAAGAGGGCAATGAAGGAAATGCTTGGAACCGAGCGGTTCCCCCCCCGAATGCCGGCCCAGGAGGAATTCCGCGAGCTCGGGAATGTCCTCGCGCCGCGCGCGCAGCGGCGGCATCTCCATCGCGAACACTTCGATGCGGTACAGCAGATCTTCGCGGAAACGCCCGGCCTGCACCTCGGTGCGCAGCGACTTGTTCGTCGCGGCCACCAGCCGGCCGGTGAAGAGTTCCGTGGCCGCCCCGCCGAGCGCGCGATACTCGCGGCCTTCCAGAAGGCGCAGCAGCTTCGCCTGCATCACCAGCGGCACCTCGGCGATCTCGTCCAGGAACAGCGTCCCTCCCTCCGCTGCGGCGACCAACCCGGCACGCTTGCGATCCGCGCCGGTATAAGCGCCGCGTTCCGCGCCGAACAGTTCCGCCTCGAACATCTCCCCCGGCACCGCCGCGCAGTTCACCGCCACGAACGGGGCTTGAGCCGCGCGCTCGCAGTAGGTCAGCCGGTGCAACGTCCGCGCGGCGACGTCCTTGCCCGCGCCGCTTTCACCGGTGAGCAGCACTGTTGCGGTGGCGTGGCGCGCGGCCTGGCGCAATTCATCGAGCAACGTGCGCATCGCGGCCGAGTTGCCGAACGCGCCCTCGGACTCGGGGGCGCGTTCCTGCTGGCGGATGCGCAGCCGCGCGCGGCGCAGGCATTGTGCAAGGGCGTCGGCATCGACGGGCTTGGTGAGATAGTCGAAGAGCCCGTTGCGGGTGAGGGCAATGGCTTCGTTCAAGGCCGGCAGATCGGTGATCATGACGACTGGCGCGTCGGGATTCCGACGGCTGATTCGTTCAAAGAAGTCGCAGGCCTTGCCGTCGGGGAGATGATTGTCGAGGAGCACGAGGTCGAACTGCCGTGCCGCAGTGGCCGACATTGCCGCCGCAAGCGTGGCGCAACGATGCGGCTCGCCGCCTTCCTAGCGAACGATCTGGCAGACCAGCGCGGCGAACGCGTCGTCGTCCTCAACCACCACGCAGGTGAATGGCGCGGAGCCCGGCCAAGCTGTCGAAGTGGAGCTCATCAGTTTCAACAGCGTTATATCTGCACAGCCGGGCCGTTCCAATCTATTCCGGAAGGTTCCTGGGCGCAGGGGCGCAACCCCGTTCGTGTCCCAACCGCAGTGCCTCACTTACATTTGCCCCACTCTCAACTCGCCCACGCTTCCGGCAAGGGGCTTTACAAAGCGGCGTTCACCGAACAGTTTCAACGCAGCGTGCCGGAGCGTCCGACACGGACAGTTCATCATCTTTTGCCATGAAAAAAGTTGTCATCATCGCGGCGGTTGCCGTGGTTGTTCTCCTCGTCGTCGGTATCATTGTCCTCACCCTCTCCCTCGATTCGTTGGTCAAGAAGGGCGTCGAGACAGTCGGCCCGAAGATTACCCAGACCGAGATGAAACTCGAAGGAGCGAACATCTCCCTGCTCTCAGGATCCGGGACGCTCAAGGGCTTTCTCCTCGGCAATCCCGAGGGATACAAGGCGGCCTCCGCGATCCAGTTCGGCGAGGCGAGCGTTGGCGTGCGGCCGATGTCCGTGCTGTCGGACAAGATTCACGTGACACACGTGCGCGTGGTGGGACCGGAGATTACGTTCGAGGGCTCGCTCGGCTCGAAGAACAACCTGAACAAAATCATGGAGAACGTCGAAGCCGTCACCGGCGGCGCGCAGCCTGCGGACAAGGGCAGCGAGAAGCCGAAGGCCGAACCGGCACCCGGCGGCGCATCCAAGAAGCTTCAGGTGGACGACATCCTGATCAGCGGCGCGAAGGTGAACGTCACGCTCACGGCATTGGGCGGGCGGCAGCTCACGCTTTCGATTCCGGACATTCGCCTCACGAATCTCGGCAGCGGCCCGGAGGGAATCACACCGGGCGAACTCACGAAGCTCGTGTTGAAGGGGATCAACTCCGAGACCTACAAGGCTGTGGAGAAGGCCGTGACGGACTTGGGCAAGCAAACGCTGGACGCCGTGAAGGATGTCACCAAGGGCGGCAGCAACTCGGTGGAGAAAGCGACCCAGACGCTCAAGAGCGTGGGCGATCTATTTAAGAAGAAGTAGGCGGCCTCAGTCGAGCAGGCTCGCGGAGCCGGCGTCGAGGTAGAGGGCGCAGTGGCTTTGCCGACGCAGGAACGACGCGGGGCATCGCTCGTGGATCGGACCCCGCAACGCGTCGCGAACGGCCTGCGCCTTGCGGCGTTCCGGCACGATGCAGAGCATCTGCCGTGCGGAGCAAAGCATTGGGATCGTGAGCGTGAAGGCGTATAGGGGCACTGCGTCGAGGTTCGGAAAATGTCCTTCGCCGACTTGCTGGAGCCGGCAGTCCTCGTCGAGCTTCACCAGCTTGACCTTGTGCGCGTCGGCGAAGTCCGCGACGGGCGGATCGTTGAAAGCGATGTGGCCGTTCTCGCCGATACCGAGACAGCAGAGGTCGATGGGTTGGGCGAGGAGCAGGCGGGTGTAGCGTTCACATTCGGTAAGCGGCAGGAGGGTGTCCCCGGCGAGATAATGAAACTGACGCGGCCGGACGCGGGCTTCTACACGTTCGCGCATGTAACGCCGGAAGCTCGCGCGGTGATGGTCGTCGAGTCCGAGGTATTCATCCATGTGAAAGAGAGTGACGCGCGACCAGTCCACGCCGCCCAGGGCCACCAGCGAATCGAGGAATTGAAGCTGTGAATTACCGGTGGCGAGGATGGCGGCGGCCTGGCCTTTCGACTCGATGGCAGCGCGCAGCAGGTCGCGCGCGGTGAGTGCGGCGTCGCCAGCAAGCGCGGCTTCCGTAGAGTGAACGCGGACGGGCAGAGCATCCACAGTGAAGGCGCGCGCAGGGGTGGAGGGCGATTGGTTCATGGAGGCAGCCTAGCGATCAGCGGGGCGCAATGTGAAGTCGCACGTTGTGTGAGCCGGATGCGCGCGGTTGACCAGTGGCGGGCAGCGAGTTCGTAGAAAATGTTGTTGCGGTGGATTTTCGAGTTCCACTTTTAGTTCGCATCGGTATGCTCGCGCCGTTCCAGACACAAACCATCGGCGTGGCTCCGGCGCTGTTTCCACCGCGCCCTTGCCCGCCCCAGCGCGGAGGCACTGCGGGATGAGAACAATTCTAGTTATCGACGACGACGCGGAGCTCAACGCAGCTCTGGTCAATGCCCTCACTCAACAAGGCTGGGAGGTTCTCTCGGCGAGCGATGGCGAGGCCGGGTTGGCGCTAGCCCGCAGCCGACTGCCAAGGGTGATCCTTTGCGATTTGCTGATGCCGGGAAAGAACGGCTTCCGCGTATGCTCGGCTATCCGCGAGGATGATTCGTTGCGTTACTCGCTGCTCGTGGCGATGTCGGGAAAGGGTTTCGAGGACACTCAACAGGCGGCGATGGAGGCCGGGGCGGACGAGTTCTTCGTCAAGCCGCTGGACTTCGAGAAGCTCTGCCAGTTGCTCAATCGCGTCGCCGGTGAAACGGAAACCGCGCAGGCGTCGCAAGGAACCGCCGCAGCCGCGCGGCCATCGTTGCGATTCTGGGGCGTGCGCGGGTCGATTCCCGCGCCGGGACCAGACACGGTTCGTTACGGCGGGAATACTTCCTGTGTCGAGTTCCGGGGTGGAGGCGAGATTATCATTTTGGATTCCGGCACCGGCATCCGCGCGCTGGGCAATGCGCTGAACGCCGAGTTTGCAGGGCGCCCGATGGAGTTGACGGTTCTGATCACTCATTCGCATTGGGACCATGTGCAGGGGTTCCCGTTCTTCGCGCCGGCTTACGATCAGGCGAACCGGATTCGCATCCTCGGCTTCGAAGGCGCGCGCAATGGGCTGGCAGGGATTTTCTCGGCGCAGATGGAGAGCCCGTTCTTTCCGATCGGCCTGGCGCAGATGCCGAGCCACCTCAGCTTCGAGGAGTTGCGCGCGATGGAGTTCTCGGTGGGCAAGGTCCGAGTGCAGGCGGCGTTCGCGAATCATCCGGGCGTCTGTGTCGGATACCGGCTTGAAGTGCCCGGGTTCTCGGTGGCGTACATCCCGGATCACGAACCGTTCCAGGGATTACGCAATCAGCCCGGCCTTCCGGAGGTGTTGAAGGATCAGGCGCGGGAATTTGCCCATGCCGAGGATGAGAAGATCGTCCGCTTCCTGAAGGACGTGGACGTGCTGGTGGTGGACGCGCAGTTCGACGCTGACGAATACGCAACGCACACGGGCTGGGGCCACAGTTCAGTGGATGCTGCGGTGGATCTTGCGCTGCGGTCCGGGGCGCGCCGGTTATTCCTGTTCCATCACGATCCGTCCCACAGCGACGCAAAAGTGGACGCGATGGTGCAACACGCGCGAATGCTGGTGGGCAAGCAAGGAGCAAAGCTGGCGGTGGCAGGCGCGCGCGAAGGCCTTGGGGTCAGTCCCGAGTAACGCACGATCGCATTTCTACAGCGCGCTGGCGGCGGCTTCGTCCACGAACCAGCGGAGGCGGCCTTGAGTGGGGCGGACGGCTTGCGAGGGATACGTCTGGCCGCTGGGATCGCCGCGCAGGACGTTGCGAAGCATGGCTGCCTTGTCCGGGCCGCCGGTGATGAAGAGGATTTCCGTCGCGTGATTGATGAGCGGGAACGTGAAGGTGATTCGCTCGGTGTTCAATTGGGGGACGGAGTTGCCCGTGACCCAGACCTTGGATTCGTGGAGAGCGCGGGTTCCAGGGAACAGCGATGCCGTGTGGCCGTCGGTGCCCATACCGAGCAGGACGAGGTCGAAGCGCGGTGGTGATTCTCCCGGCGGTAGAAAGGTGGCGCGGAGTTCCTCCTCGTATCGAGCGGCAGCGGCAGTGAAGCCGAGTTCGGTTCGCACGCGATGAATACGCGCGGCGCTGACGGGCACCTGCTTCAACAAAGCCTCGCTAGCCATGCGAAAGTTGCTGTCTGCGTGGTCGGACGGGACATTGCGCTCGTCGCCGAAGAATATCTCCACCTTGTCCCACGCCACGGCGCTCCCACCGGCAGCGTGATCGGCGGCGAGTTGGGCGAAGATGGCCTTGGGAGTGGAACCTCCGGAGAGCGCGATGGTGAACCGGCCGCGTGTGACGATCGATTGCACGGCGAGGCGGCTGATTTCATCGGTCGCAGCGCGGCAGAGAGTCGTGGAGTCAGCGAGAACGAGAACTTCCGCCGGCGGAATGGAGATGGTGCGCATGATTCGCAGGTTGCGGGCGGAGGCTAACCAACCCGCGACCAACCCCGCCAGCTTCGAGTGCCGATGCGGATGCGCCCTGAACCAGAACCGGTTAGTTCGCGAGGTCCGGAACGTCGCTGGGCGCGAGTTCGTTCCAAGCGGTGACGACGTAGCCGCGGGACGGCCCGAGAGTCCCAAGGGCTTCATCGTAGTGAAAGTTGAAATGTCCGTTGAGCCGGACGGTTTTCGTGATGCTCGCTCCGACGAAGTCGATGGTGTTGTTGCCGCCGCCGTTGAGAGTGAAGTCCGCGTTGGGAGCGTAGAGACTGCCGGTGAAGGAGGCATTGCCGCTGAAGCTGATGCTCGTGCAGGTGGGCAGGCCCCAGAAGGCGAAGCTGTCAGCAGTGGCGTCGCTGTTAACTGTGTTGTTGCCCGTCAGCGATGCAGTCGGTGCGGCCGAGTAAAGGTCAAGGTGACGGCTCCATTCGATGGCGAGCGAGGTCACATTGAGGGAATTCTGGACGTAGAGCGTGGCGTTGCCGAGGACAAGCACCTTGCCGTTCAGGCTGGTCAGATGATAGTTGCCGTCGTTGAGAACGTATTCGTAGTAGGTGCCGTTGGCGGCGTTGGTGGCCATGTAGAAATTATAGACCTTGTAGGTGTAAGTGCGGTTCCCGCCGTTGCCATTGGTGGTGATGGGTGCGCCAGCGCCGGAGGGCAAAGAACTGGTGGTCGTCCAGTTGGTGCGCAAGATGCGACCGCCGGTGCTGGCGGGTGGACTCAGGGCGGAGACGACAGCGTAATGGCCACCTGAGGGAACGAACGCGGTGTTGGTCGCCGGCCGGGTGACATCCGGAAAGCTGACGTTCATGTCGTCGCTGCTCCAGCCGCTCTTGATGCCGCTGTTGTTGCCGGCGTGCCACGCGGCATCACCGACGGCACCCTGGCTTCCGATCGAAACCGTTCCGCCGGGACCGGTGGAGACGCGTCCGTAGATGTCCGCGTTGCCGATGGACAGGGAGTTGGTGAGCGAAGCGTTGACCGCGACATGGCCGTTGTCACGGGCCTTGCTCGAGATGTACATGCCGTTGGTGCTGTAGAGGGGGTTGGTGGAATCAAAGCTGTCGGCGCGGATGTTGTTTCCATTCATGTCGATGCTGTCCTTGGCAACCATGCCTCGGGCGAACGTCGCCTGGCGCTGGGTCGCGACCCGGACTCCGCGCTTGAGATAGCTGGTTTGAACAACCACATCGCCAGCCACCCCACCGGCCGTGGCGAAGAGCGGACGACTGGCGGAAGCCACGTTGATCGGCAGTGCCATGTAGCCGTAGGACTCGATGATCGGCGCGCTGTTGGATCCACCGCTCGTCCAGTTCGAGATGCGGACGGTGTAAGTGCCATCGCCAATGGTGCGCGTTTGGGAGTAAACCCCGGACGCGAGGGTCCAGCCATCGACGGCAAGGCTGCCACTCGTCAGGCCGTTCACATTCAAGTGCGCCAGCGCTTCCTCAATGCCCGCCTCGATCACAGGGATGGTGGCGTTCCAGGATTGGGAGCGTGCGGTGGCCGTGTGCTGCCCTTGCACGAACGTCATGTAGGCGATGAGCAGGAAGCCGATGATGCCGGTCGCAAAGACGGTCATGAGCAAGGTGCTGCCGGTGTTGGAGGACGGACGCGACGCGACTTGGATGGTTTTCATGGGGGCCTTCGGTTTGGGGTTAACCTTGCTTGCGGATCACGATTCGGGCGGTCTGGACACTCTCGGTGTTGGCGCGCAGTCCGAGAATTGTCCGGAAACAGTTCCACGAGACGTTGACTACTTTTGCGTTGGCCGGAGTCGCCGTGGGATAAACGTCGTAGCTGCCGCCGACCGGGTTGCGCTGGGCGATCGAGATGCCCATCGTCGCGCACTGAGTCAGAAGCGTCTTCGAGACGCCGTTTTTGCTGCGCACGAAGGTCTGCGCGGAGGAATTGTAAGTGTAAGAGATCGTGGAGCCGTCAGAATCCTGGATGCTGAGAGAATTCGTCGTGCAGGCAGTGACACGATTGCACTCGCGCAAATCACGCGTGAGCGTGTCCATCGCCACTTTGTTCTTCGCATCCAGATCGACGTAGTTGGAGAGCGCGAGGAACGCGCGGCCGCTCGTCATCGAGAGGCCGACCACGGCAACCATGAGGACGCCGGAAATGCCGATCGACACCATCGTCTCCGGCAGCGTCCATCCCGCCCGGCGACGTTGTGGGGAGGAAGGTTTAGTAAACATAGCTTTGTAGGCCGTTCTGCGAGACGTAGGTCGTGAAAGCCCGGTTGCGCGACAACCCGCCGGTCATCCAGCTCAGCGTCACAGTGACTTTTTTCATGCTGGCGGCGTAGCCGGTGGTCAATCCGCTCGCGGCTATTTGAACAGTGCCGGTGTAAGTGATGCCCGAATTCACCGAGTTCGGGTCGTACGGGGCTGTGAATGTGGTGGGAATGAAATTGGAGGTGTTGATCTGATCCCAGCTGTAGAGCCGCAGCGTCTCGGTCTTCTCCAGCATGATCTGCGTCGCACGCAGGTTTTCCCGCGCGAGTTGCATCGTGAAGAACCCGCTGTTGATCCCGGAGAACATCGCGATGGCGCTGATGCCCACGACGACCATGGCAACAAGCACCTCCAAGAGTGTGAATCCGCCGGGGCGGCGATGTCTTGCCGGTCGTGCGGTGTGGCGGGCGAAGTGAATTAACGGGAGCTTCATGCTGTTGATACCATTCGGGCGATTCCAAGAAAGCAGCTGACATGCCCGGCGAGAAAACTCAGCAATTTGCGGAGGATCTCCCGAAGCCCAATCGAAACCGTCCTGAATCGAGACACCGCGCCGCAGTCCATTGTCGTGGAATCTTCGTTCGCCTCCCCGCATAGTCAGTCCGGCCGTCGCCATGCCCAGCCAGATAGACATCGAAGTAGAGGAAGCCACCGCCCAGCGGCGGATGAGCCGCGCGCTGTTCACGCGCCTGGCGGCGTTCATCCGGCCGTACCGGCGCGTCTTCCTCGCGAACCTGCTCTTCACCCTGCTGGCCACGGGATCACAACTGCTTGGGCCCAAGTTCATCCAGATCGGCATTGATCGTTTTCTGACCGACGTCGCCGATTCCGCCGCCGCAATGCGCGGCATCCTCGTCATCAGCGCGATCTATCTCGCGAACCTGCTGCTCGGCTGGTCGCTCTCCGTCGCGCAGGTAAAGAGCGCAATCCGCGTCGGCCAGGGCGCGATGAACGATCTCCGCGTCGCTGTCTTTGAGCACATCCAGCGGCTCTCGCTGAACTATTTCGACAAGACCCATCAGGGCCGGATCATCGCGCGGGACGACACTGACATCGATTCGCTCGACCGCATCATGACCTGGGGTGCGAACCAGATGCTCGCCAGCGTTCTTACCCTGATTGGCGTCGTCGCACTCATGCTCCAATACGACTGGCGGCTGTGCCTCGCAGTGAGCGCGGTGCTTCCGCCATTGTTCGTCGCCACGCGGCTCTTTCACCGGCACGGCCTTGAGGCGCACCGCAAAGTCCGCGCGCAAACTTCCCGACTCACCGCCTCAATGGCGGAGAACATCGCCGGTGTGCGTGTCGTCCAGGCCTTCGCCCGCGAAGAGGAAAACCTCCGCCGTTTCCAGGGCCTGCACGAGACGCACAACCAGCTCGCGCTCGCCGCTGCGAAAGTCTTCCACACCTACATGCCCTTCCTTGGGCTAATGTCCGGCGTCGGCACGCTCATCGTGCTCGGATACGGAGGTTCGCTCGTGGCGCGCAGCGAAATCACCGTGGGCGAACTCGCCGCCTTCGCGCTCTACATCGGGATGTTCTTCGGGCCGATCCAGACGATGGGCGATCTCTACAACGCCGTGCTCTCCACCGCCGCCAGCGCGGAACGAATCTTCCAGCTCCTCGACACCGAACCGCAGGTGCGCGATCACGCGAACGCCACACCGCTGCCGTTCATCCGAGGTCATGTCGTCTTCGCCGATATATGGTTTCGCTACGACACCACGCCAGCGGAGGCGTGGGTGCTCAAGGGCATTCACCTCGAAGCGCGGCCCGGGCAGACGATCGCACTTGTCGGCCACACCGGCTCGGGCAAGACCAGCATCATCAGCCTGCTGGCGCGTTTCTACGAACCGCAACGCGGCCGCGTGAGCATTGATGGCGTTGATCTCCAGAACGCCACCGTGGAATCGCTGCACGGGCAGATCGGCATTGTGACGCAGGAGAACTTCCTCTTCACCGGCACGGTCATGGAGAACCTCAAGTTCGCCAAACCCGATGCCACCGACGCCGAAGTCGAAGCTTCAGCGCGCGCGCTCGGGACACATGAGATCATCGGCCGCTTCACCGATGGCTACCAAACCAAGGTTAGTGAACGCGGCGGGAACTTCAGCGCGGGCGAGCGGCAGTTGCTGACCTTCACCCGGGCGATGGTGGCTCGGCCGCGCATCCTCATCCTCGACGAAGCCACGAGCGCTGTGGACGCACACACCGAGCAGGTGATCCAACACGCGCTGGAGAAGCTCTTCGAGCAACGCACCTGTTTCGTGGTCGCGCACCGGCTCTCGACCGTGCGCCATGCGCATCAGATTCTCGTGCTGGATCGCGGTGAGATCGTCGAACGCGGAACGCACGATGAACTGCTTGCCCATCGCGGCGAATACGCCCGTCTCCATGCCGAGTTCGTCCGGCAGTAGCAGCCGCTTCGGCAAAGGCGGCTCGCGGCGTGCGAGGTTATTCTTCTGCAGCGCACGCTGGCATCCCGTTCAAAGGCTCCAGCGGCATCGGTTGGTCGTGGTCGAGATGTTCGGCGCAGACGCGAAAGAAATCAGTGCGCGTCGTGACGCGGCGGATGTCGTGCAGGAACCGGCCAGTCGGCTCGGAGCCGACAGCGAGGTAGTTCAAATACTTCTTCATCTTCTGCACCTGCGACAGTTCGCGAACGCCGGGGGTGCAGACCGCCTCGAAGAGTTCGTGGACATAGCGGAGAACTTCCCGGCCTGTCGGAAGCGTCACCGGTTCACCGCGTCGGTGCTGGCGAATCTGGGTGAAGATCCACGGGTTGCGAATCGCTCCGCGACCAATCATCAGCCCGCGCGCCTTGGTCTGCGCGAGGACGGCTTCCGCCACCGCGGCGGAATGGACGTTGCCATTGGCGAGCACCGGGCACGGCACGGCTGCGACAGCGCGGGCGATGCAATCGTAGTGGACCTCGCTACGATACATCTCCACGACCGTGCGCCCATGCACGGTCAGCAGGTCCAGCGAGTGTTTCGCGAAGATGGGCAGCAACTCGTCGAAGACCGCCGGCGAGTCGAATCCGATGCGCGTCTTCACGGTGAACTTGATCTTCACCGCGTCGCGCAATGCGCCGAGGATCGCGTCCACACGCTGCGGTTCGCGGAGCAGGCCGCCGCCCGCGCACTTGCGGTAAACAACCGGGGCGGGGCAGCCGAGATTCAGGTCCACGGCGACAATGGGATGTTGCTGCAATTCCTTCGCCGTGCGGACGAGCGCCGGGATGTCGTTGCCGATCATCTGCGCGACGACGGGCCGGCCGGTCGGATTCTCAGTGATGGAACGAAGGATGTAGGACTCCAGATTCGAGGTCGCGTGGACACGGAAGTATTCCGTGTAATAAACATCCGCGCCGCCGTAGCCCGCCATGAGCCGCCAGAACGGGAGATCGGTGACATCCTGCATCGGCGCGAGCGCGAGCAGTGGATCATTACCGCGCAACGCGGTGGCGAATCCCTCGTGATGGGTCATGCGACGGAAGTTTTAATCGAGGCGAGGCTGCGACTGCCGGCGAGCAGCAAGGCAAGTGTCAGCGCTCCATTGAGGATCAGCAATTCGTTGCCAAAGGCGTAGCCCGAGAACCATTGGGCGGAGAACTGGTTCAGCACCCAGCACACGACTGGCGCGATCAGGCACGCGACGACGACCCACGGTTGCGGCACGGAGCGACGGACGAAGAGCGCGAACGCGAACAGGCCGAGGATCGGGCCGTAGGTGAAGCTGGCCACCTTTAGGATGAGGGAGATGGCGGCGTCCTGATTGATGGCGTTGATGAGCAGGATGGCACCGAGCAGCGCCACGGCGAAGCCCACATGGAACAGGTGCCGCAGGTGTGTCCGACGTGCTTCGTCTTTCGCGCCTTTGTCGTCAAAGCCGAGGATGTCGATGCAGAACGAGGTGGTGAGCGTGGTGAGCACTGAGTCCGCGCTGGAGAATGTCGCCGCCGTCAGGCCGAGGATGAAGACGATGGCCGCAGCGGGGCCGAGATGTTCGAGCGCGAGCGTGGGGAAGAGATGATCCGTTTTCTTCGGAAGCTCAATGCCCTTGGCACGGGCGTATTCGTAGAGCAGCACGCCGAGCGCGAGGAAGAGGACGTTGACGAAGAAGACGACGATGGAGAACCAGTTGATGTTCTTCTGCGCGTCGGCGAGCGACCGGCAACTGAGGTTCTTCTGCATCATGTTCTGATCGAGGCCGGTCATGCAGATGGCGACGAACACGCCGCCGAGGAATTGTTTCCAGAAGTTGTTCGCCGGCTTCCAGTCCCAGAAAAAAGTCTGCGACAGCTCGCTGGCGCGAACGCGTTCAACAATGTCGCCCGCTCCCCAGCCGAGTTCGCGGCCGATGAAAAACACGGACAGCACCACGCCCAGGATGAGGAAGGACGACTGAAATGTGTCCGTCCAGACAAGGGTCTTGATGCCGCCCTTGTAGGTGTAGGCAAGGATGAGTGCGATGACGATGGTCACGCTGACGACGAAGGGAATGCCGAAGTGGTTGAAGACAAAAAGTTGCAGCACGCCGACGGCGAGATAGAGCCGCGCCGCCGCGCCGAGCAACCGCGAGAGCAGGAAGAAGATCGAGCCCATCTTCTGTCCCGCCGGCCCCACGCGCTCGCGCAGGAAGCTGTAGATGGAGGTGAGGTTCATCCGGTAGTAAACCGGCAGCAGCACGAAGGAGATCACGAGGAAGCCGACGCTGTAGCCAAGGACTATCTGGAGATAGCTGAACTTCGCCGCGCCGACCTGTCCGGGCACGGAGATGAACGTGACGCCCGAAAGCGAATCGCCAATCAGACCAAACGCCACGGCGTACCAAGGCGATGCCTTGTTACCGAGGAAGTAGGAGGCGTTGCTGGCATTGCGGCTGGTGAACCACGCGATGAGCAGCAGAAACGCGAAGTAACCGGCGATGCAACCGAGGATCAAAGTGGGAGACATGTCTGGAAGGCAAATGACTCTCTAACAACGGATGGAACACGGATGAAACACAGACGGGACGCGCTCAGTGCAGAAGGGGCGTGGTGCCTGTAGCCGCCGAGGTGACGAGGCGGAGCGCGCGGGTCGAAGGCGAGCTTCGGCCTCCTTGCGTCGGCGGCTACTGAATCCACTCACTCCGTGTTTCATCTGTGTTTGATCCGTGGCTTAGTCGCCCAGCAGCTTCTTCAGGTTTGAGCGGGCGGCGTCCTCACGTTTGTCGGCGCCCTTGCCCTTCCATTCGCGGCGGATGAAGTCGAAGTACTCGCAGAAGTTCGCCATGTGTTTTTCCTGAACGAGTTCCGTGCGCTTGTCCCGGCATTGTTCGGCGACCTTCGGATCGTAGCTGATGCAGTTCAGGCAGACCTTGAGGTCCGCGCCGCATTGATGGCAGCACTCGGTGCGGCCGGGCAGTCCGGCAATGGCGTATTCCCAACCGCAGTTGTGGCAGTGTCGTGTCGCGGCCATGTCAGTTCTTTCCGAGGTGTTTGAAGATGTCGCGATAGAAGTCCGGATGGCTCTCCCACGTCTGCGAACTGATGATGCGAGCGTCGGTTACGCTCTGTTTGTCCACCCAGCGCGCGCCGGCTTGTTCGAGTTCGAAGCGGACGTTGCGATAGCAGGTGAGCTTGAGCCCGCGCACGAGATCGGCGGCGATGAGAATCTGAATTCCGTGGCAGATGGAGAAGATCCATTTCCCGCGCTCGTGAAACTCGCGGACGATCCGCAGCACGAGCTTGTCCTCACGCAGGAATTCAGGCGCGCGTCCGCCGATGAGCATCACGGCCTGGTAGTCCGCGACGCGTACTTTGCTGAACGGCAGGTGGCTTTGGATGCGATAGCCGGGACGCTCGACGTAGGTGTTCCAGCCGGGCTCAAAGTCGTGAATCACGCCGTGCAGCAGCTTCTTCTGCGTGGCGGCGATGTGCGCGATGTATCCGGCCTCGGTGAACCGTTGCTGGGCATAGTAAATCTCCAGTGATTCACCAGCGTCGTCGGTGATGATGAGAATCTTTTTCGGCATGGCGGAAGCGTAGCCCAGGCGGGCCGGGTAGTTCGAGAACTTTGCCGTGACTCAACACGCAGAGTGGCACACGGGGTGGAACTGGTCGCGCTGCGACCAGTAGCGCCGCGCAGAGCGGCGCAACGATATGGCGATGACGCTCGTCCCGTCGCCGTTGGACGCGGGCTTGTTTTGTCGCAGCGCGACAAAACCCACCTTCGACGTCACGTTTGGCTCTTCACGTAGCCGTGGGTGCGGAACCAATCCACAGCGTCGGCGAGCGCCTGCTTTGGCGGCGTTTGTGGAATGCCCAGGTCGCGAATCGCCTTCGCGGGATTGAAGAACATCTTGTATCGCGCCATGCGCACACCGCCGACGGGAGCCTTGGGCGGCTTGCCGGTGAAGCGGGAGATGGTTTCGTCCACGTGTGCAGCGGCGAGGGCGACGGCATACGGCACTTGGAATTTTGGCGTGGGAACCCCCGTCACCTCGGCGAGCACGGCGAAGGCTTCCTTCATCGTCCAGTTGCCTTCGGCGTTCCCGAGTATGTAGCGCTCGCCGACATGCCCTTTCTCGGCTGCGAGGATGTGCCCCACGGCGACATCGCGGACGTGGACCCAGTTCAGTCCGGTGTCGAGATAGGCGGGCATCTCGCGATTGAGGAAGTCCACGATGACTTTGCCAGTGGGTGTCGGTTTGACATCGCGCGGGCCGACGGGCGCGCTGGGGTTGACGATGACAACGGGAAGCTCCTGGCCCGCCAGTTCGCGCGCGACCACCTCGGCCTTCCACTTGGACAGCTTGTAGTGGTTGCTCATCTGCGACTCGGAGACGGGCGTGGATTCGTCCGTGGGCGTGACGACTCCGTTGAGTTCCCTGGGCAAACCAATGCAGCCGACGGTGCTGGTGTAAACAATACGAGAGCAGCCCGCCGCTCCCGCCGCCTCCAGCACGTTGCGCGTGCCGTCCACGTTCGCGGCGTACATGGGCGCGTAGTCCGCCAGCCACAGGTGGTAGCTCGCCGCGACGTGAAAGCACCAGTCGCAGCCACGAAGCCCCTTCGTCAGCGCGGAGCGATCACCTACATCGCCATCCACGCGTTCGTAGTCCGCGCCCTCCAGCCCGCGCGTGTCGCTGCCGGGCCTCAGCAGTGCGCGCACGGAATGGCCGCGCGCGACGAGTTCATGAACCAGGTTCGCGCCGATGAAGCCGGAGCCGCCTGTGACGAAGCATTTCATAGTCTGATCGAGACCGACCCTAAAGCGACCCCGCGTTCCCGCCGATTAAAAATCCAGATTGACCACCGAGCATTCGCATCCGGTTATGTTGAACAAAAGTTGCACCAAACGAAAGCTGACCCGCAAGGAACAGCGGGATCTGGATATTGAGATCAGCTTCATGGAGGGCGTCGTCCATCGCGACCCGATATGTATCGATGCCTGGCGCGTGCTGGCCGACGACTACATGCGTCGTGGCAAGATCGAGGATGGCCTACGTGCCGACAAGCAACTCGCGAAAATCCAGCCGGACGATCCCGCCGTCCTTTACAACCTCGCATGCAGCTATTCGCTGACGTGTCATGTCGAGGAGGCAGCCGGGGCGTTGCTCAAGGCGCTGGCGCGTGGCTTCAACGACTACAAGTGGCTGCTCAAAGATCCGGACCTGATCAACGTCCGCAAGGAGCCGCTGTTCAAAACCATTCTCGCGAAGGTCGGAACGCCGCAACCTGACGCAACCTGATCTACGGCTCGATAGCTTTCCCTGCGCGACGGGCGGAACGGACACGTTCCGCCCGTTCTGCTTTCCCGCTTCGCTCTCGGTAGCAGCGGAACTATCGTCCGCGCCATGAACGTAACCATTGGTGGACGCCCGCAGCATTTCCGCACCGTGACCTTCGACAGCGCTAGGAACGAAGTCCGGCTTATCGAACAACGCCTGCTGCCGCACGAATTCAAGATCGTCGCCACGCGGACCTATGAAGAAACGGCGACGGCGATTCGCGACATGGTCGTGCGTGGCGCGGGAGCCATCGGCGCAACGGCGGCATACGGCCTGGCCCAGGGCATCCACGCCTTTCGCGGGAGCGGCCTCCGGCAGTTTGAGCAGCACACCAGGAAAGTCTTTCGGACCATCGAAGCCGCGCGTCCGACGGCCGTGGATCCGGTCAACGCCATGCGCGACGTCCAGGCAGCGATGGCCGCTGGAGAGGGCGTTGAGGAGCGACAGGCGCTGGCTCTTGCGGCGGCGGAGGAATTCGCGAACGAAGACGTGGAACATTGCCGGGCGATCGGCCGGCACGGCGCGAAACTCATCCGCAACGGGATGAAGGTGCTCACGCACTGCAACGCCGGCTGGCTGGCGTTCGTCGATGTCGGCAGTGCCACCGCGCCGCTCTACGCGGCGCAGGATAGCGGCCGGCGCTTTCATGTTTTCTGCGACGAGACGCGGCCGCGTTCGCAGGGTGCGACACTCACCGCGTGGGAGCTTGCACAGCAGGGCGTGCCGCACCAGATCATCGCCGACAACGCCGCCGGGTTGCTCTTCGCGCGGGGGGAAATTGACCTGGTGATCGTCGGGAGCGACCGGACGCTGGGCCGCACTGGCGAAGTGGCGAACAAGATCGGCACGTACACGAAGGCGGTGCTGGCGGCGCGGCATCGCGTGCCGTTCTACGTCGCGATTCCGCTCTCGACGATCGATTGGGAAATGAAGTCCGGGCGGCAGATTCCCATCGAGGAACGAGTCGGGTCCGAAGTGCTCGGGGCGTGGGGCCTGACGGCTGCGGGCCAGCGCGAGTATGTGCGCGTGGCGAATCCGACCAGCAGCGCGTTCAATCCCGGCTTTGATGTCACCCCGGCTGAATTGATCACCGGCATCATTACGCCAGCCGGCATCTTCAAGCCGGCAGAACTTTGGAAGCACCGCCGCAAGCTCGGCGGCCCGGCCTGAGATCGGTCAGACCTTCGGCTCCCAGCCAGGGCGATACTCGCGGCTCCACAGTTTCATTGCCGCGTCGTCGTTTGCGATGCGCCGCGTGGCCGGATCGATCGACAACGTGCGGCCGGTGCGATAGGCAATGTTCGCGAGGTGGCAGAGCATCGTGCTGGCCTGGGCAACGGCGATCTCCGAGTTGGGTTTCGCGCGTTCACGGATCGCGAGCAGGAAATTCTCGATGTGCCCCTTCTCGCCGCCGGGCCCGGTTCCTTCACCGGTGACCTTGCCTTTCTGGTCATAGACTTTGTAGCCGTTGCCGTAATTGGCGAGCGATCCACCGTCGCCGTACCATGCGACGAACGGGAGGTTCTCCTGGTTGCGCGGATGGCAACTGCTGCAATCCCAGATCAACGTCTGCTTTCCGAAATCCACTGTGGCCAGCGACGTGTCGGGCGTCTCCTGGTCATCCTCGAAGTGATAGCGCCCGCCGCTGCACGTGACGCGCAACGGTTGTTCAGCGCCCAGACCCCAGCGTGCGAGGTCGAACGCGTGCGGGCCGTTGTTGCCAATCTCGCCGCCGCCCCAATGCCAGCGCCAGTGCCAGTTGTAGTGAACCACGTTGTCGAGATAGGGCCGTTCCGGCGCGGGGCCCTGCCAGAGATCGTAGTTAATGTTCGCGGGCACAGGTGCGGGCTTTCCGCGCCCGATGCTGCCGCGCGCGCCGATGTAGAAGGTGCGAGCGGAACGCACCGGGCCGATGACGCCGGCGCGGAGTTTCTCGACGGCCTCAATGATACCCGGCCAGCTCCGGCGCTGGTTGCCCATCTGCACGACGCGCCGATGTTTGCGCGCCGCCTCGACGATGAGTTCGGCTTCGCGGGCGTTGTGCGATCCGGGCTTTTCGACATAGACGTGCTTGCCGGCGGCGCAGGCGAGGATGCTGGCGGGCGCGTGCCAGTGATTGGGCGCGGCGATGAACAGGGCATCCACCTCGCGGTCGTCGAGCATTCGCCGGAAGTCCTTCACCGGCTTCGGAGCTTTCTCGGCCCGCGCGGCCAGGGATTTCTGCACTTTGCCGAGCCTCGCCTCGTCGATATCCGACAGGTAGGCGATCTCGACGTTGGCAATTTGTTGCAGCGCCTCGACGTGCGCCGCGCCGCGGCTCAAGCCCATCACGCCGACGACGAGTTTTTCGCCAGGACTTTTCGGAGCCTGCGCGCGGAGAACCAGCGGTGCCGAAAGGGCCAGACCGAAGCTATAGACGGTGGTGCGGGAGAGGAATTGCCGGCGGTCGAGCGTTGGGTGCATGGAGGATTCCGACGCCAACGCCCGTTGATCTAATCAACCGGAATCGCCGCCGTGAATCTCGTGCTGTCGCGCTCAGGCGGCCTTGGGCGCTCCGGCAAGGTGAATCGAATCCACCAGGCCGACGTTCGCGGGCTTGGTTCCGCGACGAGTGCGCGTCCGATCGACGTAACCGAGGAGCTTGCGGCGTTTGACGATCTCCGCGACTTCCGACGGCACCATGCTCTCCCATGAGGGATCGCCGGCGCGGAGACGCTTGAAGACGTCGCGCGAGAAGATGCTCAGGCATTTCTCGTCGTAGTCGCGGATGCTTTCAATGAGCCGGTTCTCGACAAGGTAGGCGTAGAGATGGCGCAGGTGCGGATCGACGCGCAGATTGCCGGCGGTGATGAGCGCACCGGTGGCCTGGTCCAGCAACGGATAGGCGTAGATCTTGAGGTCGTTTTTGAACAGACGGCCGAAGGACTCGAGGATGCCGCCCTCGAGATCGGAGTAGTACTTCTCGTCGAAGATCTGCTTGAGGGTTGGGACGCCCATCACGATGCCGATCATCTTCTTGGTCTGGCGAAAGAGGTAGGAGGCGAGGCGATGATACTCGGCGTAGTTCGAGATGAGCACCGTCTTGCCAAGCGCGCCGAGGATGTCCGCGCGGTCGAGAAAATCTTGGGCGTCAATTTTGTCGCCGTCCGTGAGGTTTTTGAGCGTCATTTCCATGAGGTTGATGACGGGTTCACCATCGACACTTTTCTCCTGAACGAATTGCGCCTGGGCGCAGCGAAGCATGTCGATGGAGACGTTGGTCGCTGGGCGGAAGCTGCCGCGCTCTATGAGGATGGACTTCTTGTAAAGGGCCTCAGAAGGCTGCACAACCTCGCCTGTCGCGGTAAACATCGCCGCGTTGCTCAGGCCGTTTTGCACGAGCTTGAGGCTCATGAGGCGGTTGTCCACTTTCTCGAAGTCCGGCCCGGAGAACTCGATCATATCCACCTCGACACGTTCATTGGTCAGGTTGTCGATGAGGGAAAGGAGAAGCTTCTCCGGATCCTTGAAGTGATAGTTCGCCGCGTGAGCTAGGTTCACTCCCATGATGCCGAGCGCCTCCTGCTCGGTGATGGCGTCCTTGTCGAGCAGTCGGACGTGAATAATGATCTGTGATGGATCGGTGCGGGGCTCGGATTGAAACCGGATTCCGAGCCATCCGTGCGGATCATTTTTGCTCGTGTAGCTCTTGGCTGCGACGGTGTTTGCGAAGACGAAGAAGCGCGTCTTGTCGCCGCGCTTCGCGTCGAGGCGCTCGTAGAGGAGACGGAACTCGTGGTTGAGCATCGCGTTGATACGCTGCTTGCTGACGTAGCGTTCGCATGGGCCGTAGATGGCGTCGCTGAACGTCATGTCATAGGCGCTCATGGCCTTGGCGATCGTCCCGGCCGCGCCGCCCACACGGAAGAACCAGCGGGCCACTTCCTGGCCGGCGCCAATCTCCGCGAAGGTGCCGTAGAGGCTTGGGTCGAGGTTGATCTGCAGCGCCTTCTGGTGCGTGTCGGTTACGTCGTTTTTCATAGCTGGCCGGAGTTCCGGAAAACATGCCCGGCCGGTATTGAGTTCACGGTCGGGCGAATGATCTATGCCCCTTGGATCGGCATCGTGACGGCAATACTTTAGGAGGCGGACGAGTTGACGCAGCTCACAGGCAGGGGGAGGGGGAGGGAAGGTGTCGGAATGGCCGAAGAAAAGAAAAAGGGCGGGCCTTGGTGACACACAGAAAATTTCCAAGCCAAGGCCCGCCATCTTCCCATCCGAGAAGAGTTTATGGAACGCCATATTTCTCGCCCACTGGCCGCCTTCCGTCAAACCCTCTTTGGGCACAATTCCCCGCGCCAGCAACGGAACCGGACACCGCAAATCCCCGGTCGGCACCGCCTGGCGCAGAGCTCCGGCGCAAAGGTTTGACACACTGAACCACGCTCCCGCTATCCTGCGCCCACCATGCCAACGCCACTCGCCAACAAATGGGTTCTCATCACCGGTGCCTCCAGCGGATTCGGAGCGGCCGCCGCCCGAGCTTTCGCGCGCGCCGGAGCGAAGCTGCTGCTAGGGGCCCGCCGTCTCGACCGCCTCGAAGCAGTGGTCGCCGAATGCCGCAAGCTCGGCGCGTCCGACGCACAATTCGCCGCGCTCGATGTCGCCAGCACGGCGAGCGTGAACGGCTTCGCGGACTTCGCCTCTCGCCACACCGCCGCGCTCGACGTGCTCATCAACAACGCTGGCGGTGCCAAAGGCATCGATACCGTGGCTGACGGCAAGGACGAAGACTGGGAATTCATGATGCAGACGAACGTCCTCGGAGTGTTGCGCATGACCCGCGCCTGCCTGCCGCTGATGGTCAAGAATCCCGGCAGTTCCATTATCAACATCGGCTCCATTGCCGGACGCGTCGCGTATGAAGGCGGCTCCGCCTACTGTGCGGCCAAGGCTGGGGAACTCCAGATCACCAAGGCCCTCCGACTCGAACTCTCCGGCACCGGCGTGCGCGTCAGCACGATCGATCCTGGCCTGGCGGAAACGGAATTCTCCATCGTCCGGTTCAAGGGCGACGAGGCGCGCGCGAAGAAAGTCTATGAAGGCGTCGAGGCGCTGACCGCCGAGGACATTGCGGAAACCATCCTGTGGGTCGCCAGCCGCCCGACCCATGTGTGCATCGACGAGATGGTCATCAAATGCACTGACCAGGCAGCGATTCACAAACTGCACCGGCGAACCCTGGCGAAGTGAGCGGGAACTGCGTTTCGGTTCCGCTGCCGCTCACCGGCGCGGAGCCACCACGCCCGCGATCTTCAACGTCTCGCCTTCCTTGAGCGTGGTTCGCGAACCATCCGTGCGGGTCACGACGCCGTCACCCGACACACGGGTGCCGTCGGACATAGCCATGATCTGACCGCGTTTCAGTTCAACACGACCGCCATCCTTGAACAGCACCACCTTGCCGCCCGTGAGCGAAATGGTGTCCGTGGTGGCCACCGCCGCGCCGTCGAGCCGCAACAACTGTCCGTCCATCAAGCGCTGGAGCCGCCCATCAGCCCGGTGAATCGTGCCATCCGCGAGAATTTTGCTTCCATCCGGCAGCCGTTGCTCGCCGGCGATCGGCCGTGCGTCGCCATCGACGGATACCTGCACTCGGCCGCCTCTGCGCGCGATGTGATCGAACACCGGAACCACGCTGCCGTCAGGGCTGCTCAACATCCCCTGAGCGTCGATGCCCTGGCCTTCACGCAACTGCCGCGCCTTGCCCTTGCCAACCGTGAAAACGCCGTTCGTCTTCACCAACACGTCGTTGGGCAGGGATACGTCCACCGTCGTTTCGGTCAGCTTGCCCTCCACCGGCGCGAGGACTTTGCCGGACTTGAAGGTGACACGATCCACTGGCGCAGGAGCTGACGCGAGTGCGGTCATCGCTCCACCGCACAGCAACGCGAGGCTGAGGCACCACATCGAGAGATAGGTCGTCTTCATAGAATTCACTACGGGAACCCCGCTGGGACTTGATCGCCCGCCGTTCGCACCCGTTGCCAGCTATATCGGCAGCCGCGCGACAAACACAACGGCAAAGACCGCGCTCACAGTTTCCGGACGTGGACAAGAGCGCCCGCCGTGCCTAGCCTTGCCGCCGTGCAATCCGGTCTCGTCATCCCGCCCGAAGACTCCGACACGACGTTGCTCCTGAAGGGTTCCCTGGCGCGCGGCTACTTCCGGTTCTTCGGCCGCCGGCTGTTGCGGTTCCTGATCGCCGTCCATGGCATCGGCGCGTTCGCGCTCATCACGTTTGGCGTCATCCTCAGCAAGTTCAACGTCGCCAGCGCGATGATGCGCCCGCTCACGCTGCTTCAAATCGCCCGCTCCGGCCTGCGCCTCCTGCCGCTGGCCACCTTCCTCTCGCTCGCGCTGGGGCTCATCGTGATCGGGCAGACCGTCTCCGTGTTGAGCCGCGTGGGCGCAAACGATCTCCTCGGCACCATCATGGTCACTGTGGTGGTGCGTGAGCTCGGTCCCTTGCTCACCGCGCTGTTGGTGCTCTGCCGCTCGGGCACCGCAACGGTCGTCGAACTCGGCACCGCGCGCGCGATGGGCGAAGTCGAGGCCCTCGAAGTGCTGGGGATCGATCCTGTCCACTACTTCGTTGCGCCGCGCGTCATCGGCATGGCCGTGGGACTGTTTGCGCTCACCGTCTATCTGATCCTCGGCGCGCTCATCAGCGGCTACCTGTGGGCGTTCCTTCAGGATGTGCCCTTGATGCCGGGAGACTACTTCCGCCAGATGGCGATCGCGTTGACCGGGCTCGACTTCGTCCTGCTTGCGGCCAAGACGATGGCGTTCGGCTGCGGCATCGCGGTGGTGACGTGTTACCACGGCCTGGCCCAGCCGCTCTCCATCGGCGAGGTCTCCCGCGCGACCGTGCGCGCCGTGGGCCAGAGCATCGTCCTCTGCGTGCTCATCGAGATGTTCTTCATCGTCGTCTATCTCCTCGCCTGATCCGATGGCCGCCACCCCCTCCAACCCCGAGCCGCCGACGCCCGCGTTCGAGATGCGCAACGTCACCGTGACATCGTTGCGCGACGCGTCCGTCGTGGTGCTGGAGCATGTGAACTGGACGGTGATGCCCGGTGAGTACTGGGCCATCGGCGGGTTGTTGCGCTCGGGCAAAAGCGATCTGCTCGCGCTCGCTGCGGGCATCAGCCGGCCGGCGTGGGGTGTGCATCATTTGTTCGGGAAGGAGCTCGTGCCTGGCTTCGAGCAGGAACATCTCGCGCTGCGGCTTCGCATCGGGCTGGTGTTCGACGGCGGGCAACTGCTGCATCACCTCACGTTGCTGGAGAACATCGCCCTGCCCTTGCTGTATCACCGGGGCGGGGGCGCGGAAGTCTCGGCGCGCGTGCAGGCGTTGCTCGAATTCACCGGCCTGGAACCGTGGGCGGACAGTTCGCCCGCCACCGTGACGCGGAACTGGCAGCAACGCATCGGCCTGGCCCGTGCGCTGGCGTCCGGGCCGGAGGTGTTGCTGCTGGACAATCCCCTGACCGGCCTCGACCCGCGCGACGCGCAATGGTGGCTGGAGACTTTGGAGAACCTCGCCGCCGGGCACGCCATCACCGGCGGCCGGCCGTTGACGCTCGTGGTCACGGGCGATGACCTGCGTCCGTGGCACCGCCGGGCGCGGCAGTTTGCGGTACTCAAGAACCAGCAGTTCATCCCGGTGGGCGCACGCGCCGGGCTGGCGGCGCATCACGAGCCGCTCTTGCAGGAACTCCTGCACGCGCAGAACAATTCCTTCACCACCGCCGGAGCCCCGGCGGAATCCTGACCTCATGGCCCTTCAAGATCTCACTCCCCAACTCCGCACCCGTCTGAGCCGGCTCGAACGTGTGGTCGGCGTCTTCGTCGCCGTGGCCACACTGCTGATGGTCGCCGGGCTGGCGTACTACATCTACCAACGCGCGCAGACCAAGGGCTGGGGCAAACGCCGCCTGCCGTACTATACGTTCGTGCAGAGCGCGGCGGGATTGAAGGTCGGGCAGAAGATCCGGCTCATGGGCTTCGACATCGGAGAGATCACGCGCATCGAGGCGCAGCCGCCGGGATCGTATTACGACGTGTTCGTCGCGTTCGAGGTCGTCGAAAGCTACGACGGTTATCTATGGGAAGATTCGCGGGCCAAGGTGGCGTCGAGCGATCTTCTGGGCAACCGCTTCATCGAGGTCACCAAGGGAACGAACGGCCCGGCGACCTACGTGTTCCATCCCTTCCGCGAATTCACGCTCGAACAGGCCGCCGACCTACCGGAGACGAACACGTTCCGCTTCAGTGGCATCCTCTACGACAGCTACGCCACGAACGTCCTCGTCCGCGCCGGCGATCGCGTGACTCGCGAGAGAATGGGCGTCCTGCTTAAGGAACGCACCGCGACCACCGTGCGGCTCTACGACGCGGCGGCTTCTGGCAAACGCGCCACCGGCCTGTGGGACTTCAAGGACGCGCGCTATCGCGACCCGAACGAAAACGCCGAGACACGCAAAGGCTACTTCCTCGTGCCCGACGAGACACCCGCGCTCAACGAGCGCCTCGAACTCGTCGCCGGCCAAGTGCAAAGCATGGTCGACATCGTCTCCGCCTCGCTGCCCAATCTCCTCGACCTCACGAACCAGCTTCAGCGCGTCTTGGAGAACGCCGCGACCACGGCTGAGAACGCGGACGATCTCATCGCCGACGCGAAGCCCATCCTGGCGAACCTCACGCGCATCACGGAGAACCTGCAGGACGCCGATGGCTCGCTCGGCCAGTGGCTCATCCCGCCGGACCTGCGCGATCAACTCACGCAGGCATTGAGCGGAGCCAACGCATTGCTGACCAATTCCGACGCGCAGATCACCACCATCGCCACGGGGCTCGACGATGTGATTGAGAACCTCGCCGGGCTGACCAGCAACCTGCGCACGCAGGTGCAGTCCAACTCGAACATCGTCACCGAAGTCTCGCGGCTGATCGTGGATACGGACGACATGGTGCAGGGATTGAAGCGTCACTGGCTCCTACGCTCCGCCTTCAAGAAGAAGCCCGCCGCCGAGGCGAACCCGAAGAAGCGCTGATCCTGAAAATGGCGGTTGAGAATGAGGAGAGGCGTCAGAAACCGCGGATGCACACGGATTCAAGGCCGCGGGCTATGATCCCACACGGGTGACCCGGTCCTGCTTCGCAAGCTTTTGCCATCCGTGTGAAGCCCTGGATACGATCAGAAGTGGCGGGCAGCCAACGCCAAGACTTGCGAAGCTCTCCATTGCCGCGGGTTGAAAGCCCAAAGAGATCGCCCCGCGATCTCTTTGCATTGTTTGCCCGTCACTTTTGAGCACACCTGACACGCCGCCGCCTTCCGCCTCGACAGCACGGGGACGGAACCGAAGAGTGTTCCGCATGTTCAGACCGTGCATCGACCTGCATGAAGGCCGGGTGAAACAAATCGTCGGCGGTTCGCTCCGCGACGATGGCGCGGGGCTGCGCACCAACTTCGTTTCCGAGAAGCCGGCGGCGTGGTTCGCCGACTTGTATCGCCGCGACGCGCTCCCCGGCGGCCACGTCATCAAGCTCGGCCCCGGTAACGACGCGGCAGCACGCGAAGCCCTCGCGGCGTATCCGGGCGGGCTGCACCTCGGCGGCGGAGTCGATGCCGCCAATGCCGCCTCGTGGCTCGACGCGGGTGCGTCGCACGTCGTCGTCACTTCCTGGGTTTTCCGCGACGGCAGGCTGGACTGGGATCGTCTGCGTCAACTGGTCGCGGCGATCGGCAGGAACCGGCTCGTGCTCGACCTGAGCTGCCGCAGGCGCGGCGAGGAATACTTCGTCGTCACCGACCGCTGGCAGAAGTTCACCGATCTCACCATCTCCCGCGCGACGCTCGATCAACTCGCCGCCCATTGCGCTGAGTTCCTCATCCACGCCGCCGACGTAGAAGGATTGTGCCGCGGCATCGACTCGGAACTCGTCGCACGCCTCGGCGAATGGTCGCCCAGTCCCACGACCTACGCGGGCGGCGCGAGTGCGCTCGCGGACTTGGAACGCGTCACCGAACTCGGCCGGGGCCGTGTGGATCTCACCATCGGCTCCGCGCTGGATATTTTTGGCGGCAACGGCATTCGCTATGCGGACGCGGTCGCGTTCAATCACCGCGCGCGACAGCCGGCGGGATAAAATCCTACCGCCGGTCAGGTGCGGGTGCGGTAGGGCGAACCTGCTGATTCGCCTCTCCCAACGCATCTCCGCCGCCCCGCTACGGCTCCGCGAGAATCACCACGCTTGCGTTGCGATTGGTGCCGGTCACGAATCCCGCCGCAATCTCGTGCTGTTGCAGCACGACGCCCTTGAGGGATCGACGACGCTCGCGCGCGGACGCTGCGACGCTGCCGTGGAACCGCCCGGTGCTGGTCGAGAAGGAAATCGAAAGCGCATTGGTGCCCGTGTGCGTCAGCTTCCCCTTGTCGCTCCACGTCAGAACACCGGCAAGATCGGCGGCGAGATCGCCACCTGAGAATCGTATGGCTGCCTGGCCGAACTCGAACGGCCCGAGCGCCGTTGAATCGGGCCGCAGGTAGAACGACCCCAGCGCGGACACCGTGTTCGTGAAGCCTTCGCGATGAAGCGCCGACCTGGCCGTGGATGGCTTGGTCCATCGCAACGTGCCAGCGATGCGATTGGTGGACCCGTTCGTAAACGTCAGCCAGCCGAGCGCGCTCCCGTGTCCGCTGTGCAGAAGCGCGTGCGCCGGCCAGCGTCCGCTCGAGGAAACCGGAGTTCGCCACGTCGCCGACGTGCCATCCGCAAAAGTTCCGGTGAACGTCGCCATTCCGCCGGCATCCACACGAGCCGTCCCGTGCGACCAGCCTTGCGGCGCAGTTTCCCCCTGCTCCGCGCCAGGGAACGCCAGCGTGTGCGCGCCAACGAAGGGCGACGGCGAGCGCCGATCGTGCGTCGCGCGATAGCCTTCGAGCACCGCCTGCCAGGACTCGCCGCTGACGCTGCCGATGAGTTGCTCCGAGTCCGCGCTGACGAGATTCAATCCTATCGCGAGCTCGTTCGTGCCGTTGCGGAGAACAAAATTCGTGGCCGAGAGGTTGGGGTCGAACGTCCCGCTGAACGCCAGCGCCCTGCCCTGGTGCAGAATCCGCGCGGAGTAGGCGCCGCGCGAACTGATGGTGAGCCGGAGCGATCCGGAGCGTTCATGGGTGATGCCGTTCGTCTCTGCGAACAGCGCGTGGTAGGTGCCCTGCGCGGCCGGGAACGGATTTGGAACGAAGTACGCCTCGACGCTAAAGTTCGGCTGCATCGTGAAGGTCAGCTTCGGCGCAGTGGACGTGGCGCACCCATGCCAGCCGGCGAAGATCTGCCCGGCCGCAGGCTTCGCGGTCATCGAGTAGGTCTTTCCCGGCGTGAGCAACTGGCCGTCGAGATTCGGCGCGATCGTGCCCGAGCCGTGAGTGCGAACGGTTATCGGGAATTGTTCCGGCGTGAACGGCAGCACTTCGATCTCAAATGCGGTGGCGGCGGCGTTCGGTCCGTCGCTGACCACCAGTTCGATGATCGCCCGGCCCGCTTGTCCTCGAGCCGGCGTGATGATGATGGTCCGGATCGTGTCGCGGCCTGTGAACTTGATGTCAGAGGCCCGCACCAGCGCCGGGTTCGACGAGGTGGCGGAAAGTTGCAGCGCCGCCACCGGCGTGTCGGAGTCGAGCACGGTCACCAGGAACGGCGCGGTCGGAATGTCGCGATACGTCTGCTGCGCCGCCGGCGTGGAAAGCGATGGCGGACGCGAGGCCGCGCCGTTGCAATTCGCGCCATGCGCCGCGAGCGGATCGCTCACCGCCAGGAGCCGATAGCGACGCGAGGGATTCGCGGAGGAATTATCCTGCACGCTGACGGGGCCGCCAGCCGGACTCAGCGGGCTGCTGGCAAGGGTGGACCACGAGCGGCCGTCGGTGGACACCTGGAGTTCGTAGGCCCGCGAGGCCTGCGCTTGAAAGGCGATGGTTCGACCGACGCCCGGCGGACTGGCTTCAATCACCGAAAGCGCATCGGGGCGCTCCGTGAACGGCCCGGCCACACGCGCGCGGTAGAAGCGCCGGCGGCCGGCGGCGATTTGCGCGTCGAGCACTTCGATGACGCCCGCCTCCGCCGTGATGGCGCTGCCGCCCACACGCGTCCAGCCCAGGAAATCCTCCGTCGCCTCGACCTCGTACTTGCGATTGGGCAGGCCTGCGAGCGCGAGCTTGGTGAGATTCGGTCCGAGGCGGATCGGCGTGATGGCAACATCGAAGACCCGGCCGGCGCATGGATCGGCAAAGACAATTTCCTCCGACGGATCGCTCTCGGTGCCGAAGCGGTTCACAGCAGTGACGGTGAAGAAATACGTCACACCATCGGCGAGCTGCTTCACTGTGGCCGTCGTCGCGCCCCGCGTCCTGAGCGACTGCGAATACATTCCGCTGCGCACGCCGTACTTCACGATGTAATCGCCAACGTTCGGATCATCCGGAGCATCCCAAGCGAGCGCGATGCGGCGCTCGGCCAGACCGGTCGTGACGACGACAAGCCAGCCCGCCAGCGCCATCCAGAACCACAGGCGCAACCCGGCCCGCCGCCGGATTGGCGGTGGCGCAACGGTTGCAAAACGATGAAGCATGATGGCGAAACGGGAACAGCCGCGACTTGGATGGCGAAAGGAGCTCGTGCGAGCGGCAACCGGCCGCAGTGAACACGCGCCGGCAGCAAGCCGCACCAGAGCACATCACCATCCCGCCGACGGTCCTCTGGGAGCCACACTGGCGGTATTGAGCTAACGGATCAGGCCGGGAGGCGCAATGGGGATCTTGGCAGGGCTGACGCATACCGACGAAAAGCGGCCCGCTCCACGCCTACCCGCATGACTCTCTAGGAAGAACCATGCGAGTGGTTTTGATTCGCGCGGTGAACCATCCGGCCGGGCGGATCATTTCGGCGGCGGCGCGGTGCTCATCAGGTAGGCGATCAATTCGATGGATTGGGATTCCGTCAGTGCATCAAGCAACCCCTCGGGCATGAGCGACAGCGCGGAGGTCTCCTCCCGCTCGATGTCCTTGCGCCGGAGGGTCATTGTCTCACCGACCATCGTGAACACGGAGGCCCGCGACGTGCGGCTGCTCACGACGCCACTCAACGCGCGGCCATCCAGTTTGGGCGTGGAGGCGGATGCCGGCGACCAAGCCGGCCGACAGCAACTCGAGCGGGAGCGACGGCTTCATGCCCGCGAGTGTGCCGGAACCCGGCCTGCCGAGACTAACACACGGCAGCGGAAAATTGGGACAACGCTCACCGCGTCGCGTCGGCACGGAATTCTTTCGGCGTCCGGCCGAAGGCGCGCTTGAAACGCTTGTCGAGATGGCTCTGGTCCGAGAAGCCCGTGGCATCGGCGATGTCCGCGATGGAGCGGCCTGTCTCGCGAAGGAGGCGCGCGGCGTTGGCGAGACGGACGTGGATCAGGTAGGAAACGAGCGTCATTCCGGCGACCTGCTTGAAGGTCTTCATGAACTGCGGCGCACTCATGCCCACGAGCTTGGCAGCGGCGTTCGTCGGGAGTTTCTGCGCCGGTTGCGCGGCGATGTGGTCGAAGAGTTTCTTCAGCCGGAGGGAGCGTTCCTGTTGCCGGATGAATTCCCACTTCAACACTTCCGACGCGCGGAAGTGCGCGGCGAGGTGATAGAGCACCTGGAGCAAATGCGCCTTCGATCCGGCCTGATGAAACGGCCGGGCCGGGCCGGCGAAATAGCAGTCCAGCAACCGTGCCAGCGCCTCGTGAACTGCCGTCGCCGCCGGATCAATCGTGCACAGGACATGCGGACGACGTTCGACCTTGGAGTAGAACGGCAGGAGGAACGCGTAGTCGTGCGAGGGCGAGCCGAGGCTGTAAACGAATTCGGGCTGGAAGCTGATCACGACCACGCGCGTGTTAAAGCCGGGGAAGTCCACGACGTGATGGAGCTTGAGGTTGTCCACCACCAGCAGATCACCGGGCTGCAACTCCACGTCCTGTTCGCCCATGCGGAAGCGCACCGGGCCGTCCAGTGGCAGGAACAGTTCGAGGCGCTCGTGCCACGTCGCGCCGCGCGTGTGCCGTCGTGATGTGTAGTGGAAGAGCTTGATCGAGAGCGGAAACTCCTCGTCGAGCTTCACGGCGTAGTGGCCGCGCGCGTCGAGTTGCGCCGCGATGTCGTGCGGTTCGAAGCGGAGTCTGTCGGCGAGGGCGAGCAACGGGGAGCTGGGCGACTTCCGCGTTTTCACGCGAGGATCGCTTTCACCACATCGCCATGCACATCCGTCAGGCGGAAGTCGCGGCCGCCGGAGCGGTAGGTGAGCGCTTCGTGATCGAGGCCGAGCAGGTGGAGGATGGTCGCGTGCAGGTCGTGGATGTGAACCTTCTGGTCGGTGAGATAGAAGCCGTAGTCGTCGGTGATGCCGTAGCTGAAGCCGGGTTTCACGCCGGCGCCCGCGAGCCACATCGTGAACGCGTGCGGATGATGGTCGCGGCCGTCCGAGCCTTGCACGGTGGGGGTGCGACCGAATTCGCCGCCCCACCAGACGAGCGTGTCTTCGAGCAGGCCGCGCGATTTCAGATCGCGCAGCAGCCCGGCGATGGGGCGATCGACTTCGTTCGCCAGCCGCCCGTGATCTTCGGTGAGCTTCTCGTGCTGGTCCCAATAACCGTGGGTGACCTGGACGAAGCGCACGCCGCGTTCGCTCAAGCGCCGGGCGAGAAGACATTGCCGGCCGAAGCCTTCGGTCTTCGGATCGTCCATCCCGTAGAGCTTCCGCGTGGCGTCTGTTTCGCCTTCGAGATCGAAGGTCTGCGGCGCTTCAGCCTGCATCTTGAACGCGAGTTCAAAAGACTGAAGGCGCGCTTCGAGATCCGCGTCGGGGCCGGTGGCCGCGAGATGATCGCGGTTCATGCGCGCGAGCAGGTCGAGTTGCGCGCGCTGGCGGGAACGGCCCGAGCGATCGCCGAGATACGCGATGCGCGCCGGGTCGGCCTTGCTCTTGCCGCCGGGGATCGGTGTGCCCTGGTGCGTCGCGGGCAGGAACGCGCTCGACCAGTTGCCGACGCCGCCGTGGCCTTGCGTGGGGTTGATGGTGATGAAGCTGGGGAGGTTCTGGTTCTCCGTGCCGAGGCCATAGCTGATCCACGAGCCGATGCTCGGGCGCACGAAGGTATCCGAGCCGGTGTGCAGCTTGAGCAGCGCGCCACCGTGGGCTTCGTTGGTGCCATGGACGGATTTAACAAAGCACAAGTCGTCAGCCAGCGCACCGACTTGCGGGAACAGATCGCTCACCATCGCCCCGCTCTGACCGTACGGACGGAAGGCCCACGGCGACTGGCGGAGATCGCCGGTCTTCGCGAATTGCACGCGGGGCTTGGCGTAGGGCAGCGGCTTGCCGGAATCGCGCAGGAGCGCGGGCTTGTAGTCGAACGTATCAACATGCGACGGCCCGCCGTGCATGAAGAGAAAGATGACGCGCTTCGCTCGAGCCGCGAAATGCGGTGCGCGCGCGATGAGCGGAGAGGAGGGATTCGCCGAGGCCGTCGCGACTCCGGCCCGGGCCATCAGGTCCGCGAACGCCAGCGCGCCAAACCCGACCGCGCACTGGTGCAGGGCCTGGCGGCGGTTGAGCGGGCGTGGCAAATCGTGAGGCATGGAAGGCAGTGTTGTTAGGTGACAGTATGGAGGCGGGTGACTCGGTCAAGCGGGGACTCAGGTATGGGTTCGGAAATTTTTCCTGCATCAACGATGCGCCGCGCTCTCCGCTTCACAGGGACATGTCTGATGCCGCGAGCCGCGCCCGAACGACCCATCGCCATGAAGATCGAGATCCTCGAGATAATACGCATCAACTCAGGATGCTCTCCCAGCTCAAACAATTCCGTGGAGTTCCAAGTGGAACGGGCGGCCCGCCCAACAGCCGTGCGCACGATACGCGCTTTGATTGGTCAACAGCCATCTTGCGTTCGACTCGGCAGGAGGTTGCCACCGAGAACGGCCAAGCTGGGTGTTCCCACAGAACAACCCCATCAATCCGGCTTATCGCTGCTGGAAAACCGGACGTTTCTGCGGCCGGGGACCGCCGCACGCCGGGATCTATCGGAGCCGCGTACGGTAAAAACGCATGGAGTGATTGGTCGAGTCGGGATCGATGAACTGAAACAAGCCGTTGCCGATGGGTGTGTTGGTGCCGATGGGCAACCACGGCGTCAACTCGGGCGGCATGAGAAGCGAGGGCGCGGCCTCGACGATGTAGGTGAAGCCGGGCTGGCCTTGAATCGTGAGCCGCTTTCCGCCATCGGGCAGGCGCGCGATGCCGGTGAGGTTCGACGGTTCGACGATCGGCGAGAGGGTGATGTCGTTCCCGTCGCCGCCGACGTAGCTGACGGTGTAGCGCACGGTGTTGTTCGTCAGCACTCCGCCTTCGGGCAAGCCGGTGAAGGTCCCGTTGACGGGATCGCTGCCGTCGTTATGCACGATGACGGCGGGAGCGGTGACGGTCGCGGAACCGGGTTGGAACGCGAGCGTGCAACCGGAGATCGTGACGGTCCCGGTGACGCTCATGTAGCCGGGGCCGAAAAGATTGATGGCGGAGACGAATAGGCTCGCGCCACCGGTCAACCGGGCGTTGCCATTCACGGCTATCTCTCCCTCGGGCGAGCGGTTGCCCAATCTCAATGTGCCTCCGTCAACACTCAGGGCGCCGATGGATTGAAAAGTGGAGATGTTGATGACCGAGCCGTTGGTGAGAATGGTCAGTGGCGGAAAGCCACCGAAGAGATTGCGGCTTTGCAGGGCGATGGAGGCACCGTTGGTCGGCATTCCGCCGACGATGAACGGTCCGTTCAGCCGGGTGAACACGAGCGCACCGAAGCCGCTTCGGAACCGGGTTTCGGCGCGATAATCACTAGAGGGCGGCGCACGGAAGCGGAGTCCGCCGTCCACTGTGACCACTGCCGAGGCGGGCGCAGCTACCGGGCCGGAGAGGCTCAACTCAGAGGAGTTCGTGCTGGTGACTTGAAATGCGGGCCCGGGAATTTCGACCGGTGCGCCGATGTCCATGTTGGCACCGGCGATAGGCCCGCCCATGAGGACGTCACCCGTCAACCGAAGCGTACCGCCGACGAGGCGGTAGCCGATGGCCTCGCAGCGAAGTGTTTGCACGGCGAGGTTGGTGAGATCGTTGACCGCGAATTGTTGAAAGCCCAGCGGATGGCGCAGCAGCAGGATCGAGTCACCGTTTACGGGTACGCCGTTGCTCCAGTTGGCGGCGTCGGACCAAAGATTGGTGGCACCCGCGCCGGTCCAAACACGCGTGGCTGCAATACCGGGCGCGGTGAAGGAGAGCAGGAGAACGGCGATCAGGATTCGGATTTTCATTCTAGGTGAGTGGCTGGTGGTGAGAGTTGGGCGGAGAGGGTTTGGTTCCCATGAACACTCAGGCATGGCCGCTTCGGGAGGGACGGCAGCCCGCACGTCCTCGCCACACCGCACGACCGGCACGCCGGGTTGTTCGTTTTCGGTGTCATGGGACGAGCAGGCGGAAGAAACGGAACGCGGGTGTCGTCGGGTTGACTACGAAACCAAATTCGTCCGGGCCGGCGACGGTCGAGCCGAGCGGCGTCCAAGTCACGAAGTCGGTCGTGCCTTCCAGGGCGATGAGTTCGCCGGCGGGGCCGCGACCTTGCAGAATGAGCGTCGTCGCGTTCACGCGCGTGAACCCGGTGAAGCGTGGCGGCGGGCCGGCCAGCACCGTCAGCGTGATGTAAAGCCCCTCGCCGTCCTGGATGGTGTCGGCGTAGCGGACGCGCACGAAGTTTCCGTTGAAGTTCGTCACGCTGCCTTCGGGCAGACCAGCGAAGATGCCGTCCAGCGGGCCCACGTAGTTCGCCACGGTGATGCGCAGATTCCTTTGCAGGCCGGGCGGCAGTTGCGCGTTGAACCGCACGCCGTCGATGCCCAGATCCACGCAGTTCAACGCCGCGCCCGGCAGCGAACGATTTGTCCCGACCATGGTCAAGGTCGTCCCGGCGTCGAACGCGATCGTGTTCGCGGAGAAACCAGAACGGGCCGGCACACCGGAGTCCAGGGCGAGACGCGCGACGACTTCGCCGCCCGCGACGTTCAGCGCCCTGGCACGGCCCTCCGTCGCTTCGAACACGCCCTGAAGCAGATGAATCCCGCCGTTCGTCTCGTTGAGGCCGCCCGAAATCGCGCCTTGATGCAGGAGCACAGCGCCGCCGTTGATGATCAGGCTGCCGGCCATCTGAACGCTGACTCCCGGAAGATGCAGCGTGCCCGCCCCGGTCTTCGTCACATTTCCCAGCGCGAGGATGCCGCCGCTCTCCTCAAGTCCTGCGCCGGCCGCGGCAGGTCCGATGCCCGATTCGCCGCTGATACGCAGCACTGCTGCGGCGTTGCTGACGGCCCATGTCTGCGCGGCGAGCGTGACCAGGCTGCCGAGCATTTCGTTGGTGCCCCCGGCGTGGCCGGCGCGCAGCCCGCCGAGCAACGCCGTGGCGCCATGCTGCGTGTAGTTACTGCCGAGCCAGGTGAGGGTGTCGAGGAACACCGGCTGATCGTTCTCGTTCGTCCGTCGCGCCGCCGTGAACGGGAAACGCACAGCGTCGCCGCTGGTCGGGACGAGGTCGTCGGCCCAGTTCGCCGCAGTGCTCCAGAATTCATCCGCGCCCAGGCCGTTCCACTCGCGCGTCAGGCCGGAGGGCGTGGGAGCGAGGATAGTGAGTGTAAGGTCATTGCCATCGCCGCCCACGTAACTGATGCGCATCGGCAGCAGGAACCCGGCGGAATTCAACGCCTCGAAGACGGCACCCTCCGGCTTGCCGGCGAAGATGCCTACGAACGGGGCTGCGCCGGGCTGGCCAATGACGAGAAACGTCGTGCCGACGAAGGCGAGGTCCGGTGCGAGGACCGAGAGCGCCGCGTTGTTCAACGTCGCGCCACCGCCAACATGCAGCAGAGCGTGCGGGTTGCCGAACTTGTCTGTCGGCTCGCTCAACACCGCCTCGAAGGTGGTCGCGGCATTCAACACCATGTCGCCCAGCACCGCGTTGGTACTGCGCGCGTCCGCAGACAGTGCCACGGCCAGCGTGCCGCTGTTTGCGGGGATGCGCGGCACCACGCCGCCACTGAGTTCCAGTCGTCCACCGTTGAGCAGCCAGTTTCCTGATCCGGTGAACCGACCGGCCGGCACGCGCGTCACGCCGGAGTTCATCGACACGGGAACCGCGCTGGTGGCGTTCGCGCTGATCACGAGCGTGCCGCCGCCGTTCTTCACCAGCACGCCAGAACCGATGAAGTTGCCCACGAGGGTAATTTGCGAACCTGTTTCCGGCGCGAGTGTCAGCGTGTTCCCGCCCAGCGTAAGATCGGTGGACACCCTGAGATTGAGATTGGTTGCGGCGAAGGTCTGCGCGGCCGTCAGGTCAATTTGCGGCGCTCCGAGGAAGACGGACCCGACGGAGGGCGCCGGGCTGGTCGACACGATGCCGCCCAGCAGTTTGAAGGCTTCCCCGCTGAGACTCCACGACTCGCCTGTGAGGTCCCCGAAGGTCAACCGGTTGAACGTCGGGGTGTTCGTGAAGCTGTTCCGCAACACGCGGCGGACCACCGGCACGGAGGCGGGGAACACCAGGTTGTCGCCCTGCGCCGGCAGCGCGTTGCCGGCCCAGTTCAGCGCGTTCGTCCAGTCGCGGTTCGGCTGCGCGTCGCCGTCCCACACGGCGGTGTTGCCCGTGGGCGTGACCGCGACAGAGACGACCGTGAGTTCCACGTCGTTGCCGGTGCCGCCAGTGTAGGAGATTTGGAAGACGACGCCGTTGTTCGTGACGCGCGCATTCTGCGCGAGGTTCGCGAAGGCTGTGCTTTGCGCCGCCGCGCCGGTGTTCGTGATGATGACGAACTTCTGTCCGAGGACGAACGGGAACGAAAAGCTGCGCTGGATGAGCAACGTCGCGCCGGAGAGATTCGGCGACGTGGGAGTTCTGAACTGGTCGTGGCTGAAGCCGGGCGTGAGTCCGTCAAGGTTCGCGAAGAACCGCGCGCCCGTCGTGAACGCGGCATTGCCCGCGCCGGTCATCGTCAGCAGGCCGGGGGCGGAAATGCTGCCGGGGGAAAAGTCGCCGGCACAACTGAACGCGGAGACGCTGCCCGTGCCGGTGAGGCTTGCGCCGTTGGAAATGACAAAGCTCGTCGCCGCCGTAAGCGCGCCATCGACCCGCAGGATGCCATCCGCCACCCGCACTGTGGGAATGGAACTGCTCACGCCGTTGAGTTCGAGGATTCCGCTGCCAAGCTTGTTCAACTGCGCACCACCAGTGCCGTTCCAGTTGCCGTTGCCGACGAGCGTGCCGTCGATGTCATTGGTGAAGGAGAACCCCGCCCAGTTCACGTTGCTGTTCACCGTGAGCATGCTCCGTCCGCTGACCGCCCACGTCTGGTTGCCGCGCAAGGTGAGGCTGGCATTGAGCGTGTTGGCGCTGCCGCTTGCGACGACGTTAGTGAGTCCGTTGGTCAGGTTGATCGGGGGAACGCTGAAGACGTTGTAGCCGTCGCCGGTGAAGCGGATGGAATGGAAGTTGGTCAGGTTAGCCGACGCGCGGTTGGTGTTGATGAGCCGCACGACATTCGTCGGGAAGAAGAGCGCATCGCCGTTGATCGGCGCGACGTTGTTCGACCAGTTGGCGGCGGTGTCCCAGAAGCCCGTGGTGCCGCCGCCATCCCAATGGCGCGTGGCGGCGCAGACATGGGACACGAGCAACGCGTGAAGTGCGAGAAGCAGGACCAGGCGGGGAAGGTGTGGCTTGAACATAGTTGAAATAGGTTTCGGGCCGGCGCGGCAGCGTTACGGCGTCCGCATGCGGTAGAAGCGATGCGGAAAGTTGGTGGCGCGAGAGTCGATGAATTGGAGCACGCCGCTGGAATCCAGCGTGTTCGTCGCGATGGGCACCCAGGAAATCGACGCGGGCGGCGAGAGGAGGTTCGTCGTGGCTTCGATGACGGCGGTCTGGCCGGGCACGCCGACGAGGTCGAATTGAACGGTGCCATTGGGGAGCCGAACGATCTCGCTGTCGATGAATGTCACCACTGTCAGCACCACGTCGCGCGCGTTCAGACCGCCCCGATAGGTAATTCGCATCGGCGCGCCGCTCACGTTGAGGAGGCTGCCTTCGGGCGCGGCGGCGAAAGTGTTCGTGATCGGAGCGGTGGTGCCGCGAATGATGGTGAACCGATCGCCCGCGCGCGGAGTGAAGCCGCCGCTCACCTGCGCGTGCAAACTGATGCCGCCCAGATTGAGGCCGCCTTGCGCCACGAGTTGATCATGCCCAGTGCCGGCGTTCGTGCCGTTCAACTCGATGTGGAATTGAGTCGTCCCGCTCCACACTCCGCCGCGCGTGGTGAGAATGCCGGGACTCGTCCCCGGAGCGATGCTGCCCCCGCTCGCCGTAATGACGCCGCAGGAACCAATGCCTCCCAACTTGCCGCCGGGCATGGTCACAGGCACATCCGGCCAGTTGCCGTTGAGGAGCGTTTCACCGGCTTCGAGCTGCAGGCGCGAGACGCCAACTCCGTTGGCACTAAGAAGGAACCGCCCATCGCCGGTCTTGCGCAGGCCGGTGCCGTCCGCGCTGTTCATGAGAAAGTCGATGGTGAGATCCGTGTTCGTGCCGCCGGAGTTGACCTGCACTTCGCGCAGGCCGCCGCCAGCTAGGAAGAGGGACGCATTGATCACGGAGCCAGTGGTGACGCCGGTCGCCTGGATGCGATTGGTGATGGTGAGCTGTCCGCTGGTGGCCTGGACCCTACCGTCGGTGAGCGCGAGCGTGGCGAAGGTTTCGCGGCCGGCACCAAGGCTGAAGATGGCTCCCCGGCCGACGTTCACCGTAGCTTGATCGGGGATTTGGTTGGACGAAAGCAACTGCACTTGGGCTGAGGTTCCGTTGGAGTTTCCGATGCTCAGACTCGTCGAGACAGCGGGCAGCCCGGCGACTTTCCGCAGGCGCAGGAAGCCCAGCTCCACGAGCGTCGGGCCGGTGTAAGTATTGGGGCTGCTCCCGCCGAATTCCACCGTGCCGGCTCCCGCGACTACGATGGAGCCGGGGCCGGTGATGCCAGCGTTCACGAATACGCGCCCCGCGCCTGGGAAGCGCAGGCCGGCGGCGGATACCGCGATGGCACCATCGCAGATGAATTCACCGTTCGCTTTGCGAATGACTCCGGCCGTCGAGAATTCCATCGGGAAGATCACGCGATTGGTGCCGCCTCCCTGGTCGAACAGTTCGCCCTGGAGAACGATGCTTGCCCCGGCCAGGACGTAGTTGGTGCCGGACACCGTGATGAACGGGAACGCAGTGTTGGGCGGGAAGTTGTTTGTGTTCGCGAGCCGAGCCGCGCCCGGCGGAAAGATGAGTTCCGAGCCGGCCACGGGAACGCCGTTGCTCAACCAATTCTCGGGGGTCGTCCAGAAGTTGTCCGCGCCCAGCCCGGTCCAGATCGAGGGAGGCCGGACGACAGTGACGGCGATGTCGTTGCCGTCGCCGCCCGCGTAGGTAAGGCGGAAGATGTTCCCGTTGTTGGTAACGAAACTTCCTTCCGGAAGGAATCCACCACCTGAAAGACGGAAGTTGCCGTTGGCCGGAGCCGCGCCGCCAACACGCAAGAGCGTCATGGTGTCGCCAATCGGGAGGTTGGAGGTGGGCTGTAGGAAGAGCGTGGTGTTGAGGAGCGCCACGGCTCCGGCCACATGCAGGGCGTCGTGCTGCGAGCCGGGGATGCTGCCGTTGATGTCTAACCGCAGCGAAGTTCCGGTGAGATCCGCATCGCCCGTCACGGTGAGAACGCCGGTGGAATTCGTTCCGGGGGCCACGGCACCGGGCCGACGCAACGCCCGGACGGAGCCGACGCCGGACACTGTGCCCGACCCGGACACTTCGCTGGCACTGAGGTTGCCGTGGATTTCCAACGTGGCGGTGTTCGTCGTCGGCCCGGCGTAACTGGCGTTACCGAGCATGGCCACGGTTCCCGCACTGAGCGTCAATCCGCCGGGGCCGCTGATGGGGGCATCGAGTTCGAGCCGTGCGTTGACGTTCAGACTGATCCGCCCGCCGCCCGAAGGAACCGTGATGGGGCCATTCCAGCGATTGGTGACGCTCGGCGGCATGCTCAACGTCCCTCCGAGTTCGAGCGACTCGCTCACGAGGGAAGGGCTGCCGGGCAGGATCAATCGCCCGCCGTTGCTCAAAGTCGTGCCGCCCGCCGTGCCGCCCAGCGCCAGCGCGTCGAGCATGGTGAGGTCTCCCTCCTCGATGACGGTGGGGCCAGTGTAGGTGTTCGTTCCGCCGAGACTGAGGACGCGCGGGCCGCGCTTGATCAACCCGCCACTTCCCGAATAGCCGCCGCGCATCGACGCGTTCGTCACCGCCACGACGGTCAGTGTGTTCCCGCCATTGGTGATCGCACCGAGGAAATCGACGGTGAAGTTGCTCACGCTGAAGGTTTGGTTCGAGACGAGCAGGAGCGGGAGCGAGAGATCTGGATCGGCCAGCACCGGATTGTTCGTGCTAAAGGTATACACGCCGCCGCTCAGACGAATCCGCGCGCCGCTGATCGCATAGCCGTCGCCGAGGTGCAGCGCGCCGACCAGGCGATCCGCCGCGAAGTCATTGGAGTGGCTTGTGCGAGGCATGCTTGGCGGGAAGTAGATGTCCGCCCCGGCGGCCGGCACCGCATCGCCGACCCAGTTCTGACGAGTGGACCACAGGAACGTGTTACCGCCGCCGTCCCACGCGGCGGGCAGATTGATGAGCGCGATGTCGTTCCCGTCGCCCCCCACGTAGGTAAGCCGGAGGAAGACATTGCCGGTCTTGATGAAGGTTCCCTCCGGCAAGCCGGGGAAAGTGTTCGTGAACGCGCCGGCCCCGGTGTTGGTCACGATCACAAACGTCCGGCCCGGCGTGGGATTGAAATCAATGCTCAACACCTGAAGCGTGACGCTCGAGAGATCGAACGGTCCGGGAACCGATAGCGTATCGTGATTCGTCGTCGTGGTGGCCGCGTAGCTGACATGCACGCGCAAAGTGGCCCCAGCCTCGAACACCGGCGGACTCCCGAGCACCTTCAACTCGCCGAACTTTGGCGCAACCATCCCTCCGGCCTCACACACCACCGAGGACACGGCGCCTGAGCTCCCAGTCAGCGTCCCGTTTGTGGCCACCGTGACAGTGCCGTTCAGCGTGCTGCCGACGAAGAGTTCTCCTGCGTTGACCTCCATCTGACGCACTTGCCCGCCGCCCCGCAGGGACATGAACCCGGATCCCAGTTTCACGAGGCGGGAACCCGCATTGCCGTTCACCGGACCGTCGAGGCTTAATGTTCCCAAGGCGATGACATCGAGGCTGACGTTCGTGATCGCCAGATTGGTTGCGAGTACCAGCGTGCCGTCGATCAACCAGGTCGCATCGCGCGCTGCCGTGACCCGGGAAAAGATCGTGTTCTGGCCGAGCATCGAATTGGTCACGCCGTTGGTGATCGTCAGGGCCGGGCCGCGCAGCTCGTAGCCATTGCGCAGGAGGGTGAGCGACGAGAAGTTCGTCGGCCCGCCGGGGGCGTTCGTCGTGAGCAGCTTGATCGCGTTGGCGGGGAACACAAGCGTGTCTCCATTCACCGGCACGCCGGCGGGAATCCAGTTCGAGGCGATCTGCCACGAGCCGACGGTGGAGCCGTTCCACGTCTTCGTGGCGGCGGAGGTTGGCAGCGCACAGAACTGGAGGCTGGCGAAGATCAGGGCGGTTTGGATCAGAGTCTTCAAAGCGACACGTCGATGAGTGATTGTGATGTGAATGGATTCGAGCCGTGTTCCACCTCACGGCAGCCGCGCGCGGTAGAAGCGGAAGGGCAGGCCCGTGGCGTCGATGAAGGTGAAGACGCCGGTGAGCGCGTTGGCCGTTTCGCCGCTCAGGACGGTCCAGTTCTCCAAATCCTCGCTGCCCTCGATCACGTAGAGCGCGCCGAGGGTGCCGAGGCCGGTGACGGTCTTGAACGCGCCGGGGCCGTTGATCACCGGCAAGAGGATCGGGCGGGCGATGGTTCGTTCCAGAATCACCGAGTCGTGGTTGGTGCTGCTGCTGAAAAT
>SXGR01343216.1_pt1 | contig 50421 bp, 51 predicted proteins | sample 3174711 | NCBI WGS metagenome assembly SXGR01 (sample SAMN11356860, study PRJNA531348) | freshwater metagenome | isolation source: freshwater sample F1-60 | place: China: Fuxian Lake, Yuxi | collected 2017-12-25 | reverse complement strand
GAAAAAAACTGGAAGAACTAGCCTCTGGAGCAGAAATGAGGGAGCTTGTTCGACCACAGATTATTGGTGGGGCGAAACTCCGCATTGACGAGACGATTATTGACGGATCCATTGAAGGACATTTGGCTCAACTGAATCAGGCACTTAGAAACGCATAGTATGACGACAAAAACAGATATCATTGAAGCTCTTAAAGGGGCTCTTCAAAATTTCCATACTGAAAGCAAACAGGAGGAAGTTGGAACCGTTATGGCAGTGGGTGACGGAACCGCCCGTATGAGCGGACTCTCTGGAGCTAAAGCCTCCGAGATGCTTGAATTTCCAAGTGGTGTCTTTGGGGTGGCTCTGAACCTTGAGGAAGATGGCGTGGGAGCTGTTGTGTTGGGAGACGCCAGCAAAATTAAGGAAGGCGACACCGTAAAGACAACTGGACGTATTCTCTCCGTTCCTATCTCAGACGATGTTCTTGGTCGGGTTATTGATCCACTCGGAAATCCGATTGATGGAAAGGGAAAACTGCAGGCAAAGAATTTTTATCCTATCGAGAAAATCGCCCCTGGTGTCATGACACGCAAATCCGTTGGTGTTCCACTTCAGACGGGTATTAAGGCCGTGGACGCCATGATCCCAATCGGACGTGGACAACGCGAGCTTATCATTGGGGACCGTCAGACCGGAAAGACGGCCATTGCCGTGGATACAATCATCAACCAGAAGGGTCAGAACGTGAAATGTATTTACGTCGCGATCGGGCAGAAGGAATCAAAAATTGCGAAGATTGTTGCCAAACTTGAAGAGGCTGGAGCCATGGAATACACAACTGTGGTCGTGGCCGGTGCCTCAGACCCCGCTGCGCTCTCCTACATCGCACCATTTACAGGTTGTACGATTGGTGAATACTTCATGGCAAAGGGTGAGGACGCACTCGTGATTTACGATGATCTTTCTAAGCAGGCCTGGGCATACCGCGAAATTTCGCTCTTGTTGCGCCGACCACCAGGACGTGAGGCCTACCCAGGAGATGTGTTTTATCTCCATTCGCGTTTGCTCGAGCGTGCGGCTCGACTCAACGAGGAAAACGGTGGGGGATCACTCACCGCCCTTCCGATTATCGAAACTCAGGCAGGAGACGTCAGTGCCTACATTCCAACCAACGTGATCTCCATCACGGACGGCCAGATTTATCTTGAAACAGATTTGTTTTATCGCGGTATTCGTCCAGCGCTCAACGTGGGGCTTTCTGTTTCGCGTGTGGGTTCAGCCGCCCAGACCAAGGCCATGAAGAAGGTGGCGGGAAAGTTGCGCCTTGAGCTTGCCCAGTTCCGAGAGCTCGAAGCATTTGCCCAGTTTGCAACTGATCTTGATGCAGGAACAAGACAACAGATCGAACGCGGTCGGCGTCTCACGGAACTGTTGAAGCAGCCACAGTATCATCCGCTTCCCTTTGAAGCACAGGTGGCCGTCTTATTTGCTGCTATCAACGGACTCCTCGATCAAATCCCTGTGGCGAAGATTGTTGACTGGGAGACAGCATTCCAGAATCACCTTCTTTCTTCTGGGGTCGATGTGATGAATGCGCTCAAGAACGAGAAGGCGATCACCGACGAAATCGAGGCAAGTCTCAAAAAGCTTATTGTTGATTTTAATCAGACATTTGAGTCCTAAGTGTGGCAGTTCAAACTCGTGCCATCAAACGTCGGATCAAGTCCGTCAAGAATACTCGCAAGATCACCAAAGCCATGGAGTTGGTTGCGGCTAGCAAAATGCGCAAGGCGGTGAACGCGGTGGCACTTTCCAGACCCTACTCAAAGCTGGCCTGGAACACCGTTCGATCGATTAGTTCCCATGTTGATACGTCCCTTCACCCCCTTCTCAGGCTCCGGAGTGAACTCAAAAGCGTGCTCCTCCTCCTGATCACTTCTGATCGGGGGTTGGCTGGAGGCTTCAATACAAACATCCTTCGGAAGACTCGAGAGACGATTAAAAATTTGGGTGAGGGAGTAGAGATGCAAACGATCTGTATCGGAAAGCGAGGTGCAGACGCCATGAAACGCATGAATCTTCCCATCATGGCCAGCTTCCAGGAGATCACGAACAATACAAAGTTTGAAGAAGTGCTCCCGATCGGACGACTCGTCATCCACGAGTTCACTTCGGAAAAGTTTGATAAAGTGCTCGTGGCGTACACAGACTTTGTCAGTGCCGTGACACAGACACCACTCATCATTGAGCTCCTGCCCCTTGGGAAGGAGGAAGAAACCGAATCCATCGCAGAGGTTGCAGATTACACCTTTGAACCATCGCCAGAGATTGTTCTCAACAAGATTCTCCCACGGCTCGTGGAGACGATGGTCTACCAGGCGGTGTTGGAGAGCGCGGCTTCCGAGCACTCTGCGCGTATGATGGCAATGAGAAGCGCCTCCGATGCCGCAGGAGAGATGATCGATGACCTCACATTCACGTTTAACCAAGCTCGTCAGGCCGGTATCACGCAAGAGATTGCGGAGATCTCCAGCGGAAAGGCGGCACTTGAAGGCTAATATGAAAACAGGAACAATTTCACAAGTTATTGGACCAGTGGTGGACGTTCACTTTGGTGGGGAAGACCTGCCAGAGATTTTGACGGCACTTGAAGTCAAACACCCTTCGACAGGCTCAGGGTCTGCGACAACTCTCACGCTTGAAGTCGCCCAACACGTTGGACGAGGAGTGGTGCGAACCATTGCGATGTCTACCACCGACGGGCTTACACGAGGTATGGAGGTCAAGAATACTGGCCGCGCGATCGCCGTTCCAGTTGGACCACAAACTCTTGGTCGCATGTTCTCCGTGACAGGACAGCCTATCGATGGACTTGGTGATGTAAAGGCAGAGCGCCAGGACGCGATCCATCGGGACGCTCCGGCGTTTGCCGATCAGGCAACCAAGGACGAAGTGTTTGAAACGGGCATTAAAGTGATCGACCTTATTTGTCCATTTCTTAAAGGTGGAAAAACAGGCTTGTTTGGTGGGGCTGGTGTGGGAAAGACCGTGCTCATCCAGGAGCTCATCCATAATATCGCAAAAGAACACGGCGGCTACTCTGTGTTCGCTGGAGTTGGTGAGCGTACCCGTGAAGGAAACGATTTGTATCAGGAAATGAAAGAGTCCGGGGTGTTATCCAAAACCGCCCTTGTATTCGGTCAGATGAATGAGCCACCTGGAGCTCGCGCGCGCGTGGCACTCACAGGCCTTACTCTTGCGGAGTATTTCCGCGATGATGAGGGACGAGATGTGCTTCTGTTTATCGACAACATTTTCCGCTTCACCCAGGCTGGATCAGAGGTGTCGTCTCTCTTGGGACGTATTCCTTCTGCGGTGGGATATCAACCAAACCTGGCTACCGAAATGGGTGCCATGCAGGAACGTATTACTTCAACCAAGAAGGGTTCGATTACATCCATTCAAGCGGTCTACGTTCCAGCTGACGACCTTACGGATCCAGCGCCAGCAACCACATTCGGTCACTTGGACTCCACGGTTGTGCTTGCCCGTTCGCTTGCTGAGCTGGGAATCTATCCTGCAGTGGATCCACTCGACTCGAGTTCTACGATTCTTGACCCCAACATCGTTGGTTCGGAGCATTATGAGACCGCGCGCGGCGTCCAGAAGGTATTGCAACGCTATAAGGACCTTCAGGATATCATCGCAATTCTTGGTATGGACGAGCTTTCTGATGAGGATAAGCTCACGGTTTCGCGCGCCCGCAAAATCCAGAAATTCCTTTCACAACCATTCTTTGTCGCTGAGCAGTTTACTGGTTCGGCTGGAAAGTATGTGAAGCGTGAGGATACGGTACGATCCTTCAAGGGGATCCTAACAGGTCAGTACGATCATCTTCCAGAAGCGGCCTTCTACATGAAGGGATCGATTGATGAAGTTGTTGAGGCGGCAAAATAAGTATGAAAAAGCTCCACCTCTCCATTGTCACACCAGAGCGCATCGTCTATGAGGACGAGGTTGATTCAGTTTCGGTGATGACGGATATGGGAGAGGTGACCGTGCTACCTGATCACATTCCACTCGTGGCCAACCTTCGCGCTGGTGAACTCACATTGCGAAAAAACGGCGATGTGAGTTACTTGGTGGCCTCGACAGGATTCCTTGAAGTCCGCCCAGGAAACAAGATTGTGGTACTCGCTGACACAGCTGAACGTGCAGAGGAACTCGAACTTGAAAAAATTGAAGAGGCTCGGGAGCGAGCTCGACAATTCCTTCTTGAGAAACGTCATATTGACGATGTCGCGTTTGCCGATGCTGCCGCGATTCTTGAGAGGGAACTTGCTCGCCACCGCGTCGCGATGAAGCGGAAGAAGTACCGCGATGTTGGTAAACCATCCATTGAGTAAAATATGTCTTCAGAGTATATGAACCCAGAGCACGAACACGAGGCTTTGCGTGAACAGGAGTGGAACCGACAGTCCTTAACCATCGAGGCTGTATTGTCTCAAGGCATGCAGGCCTACACGGACTCTCTCGAAGGCGTTGAAGCTGCCTTTGAAACCCAGGACCACACCCTATGCTGCATTGACGAAGGAACCCCACAAGGGGATATGCGAAGCGCTGGATCAGGCATCCTTATGGAGGGTGAGGATCGCGCGAAGTTTATCGAAGAGCTCAAGCGTGCGGGTGTGAAGGAAGTCACGAGCCATGCGGGATGTGGAGCCGCGGCACTTTATCGTGAGAAAATGGGACTGACCGACAAGTCTGTCGATGAAGTCGCACAAGAGGGGGCGCAGCGCATTGCGGAAGAATTGGGTGTTGCGTACAGGAGGCATATTACCGAGCTTGCACGACCCAATGAGTTTCACAATGCCCGTGTCGTCTATGTTGATGGAACCGGAGCATTTAACCCATCGGTTGTAGAGGGACTTCCTGCAGGGTTTGTTGTGAGTCGCAAGTTCATGACTCCAGGGCAAGCACGAACAGAGACGGAAATTGCCATGTCGATTGCCTTTGGGGATCACGGATTTGGAAAGAAATTTTCAGATAAGGAACCACTTGTTCTCGTCGTCATTGGAGGGGAAGAAGTCGACGCACAGAGCATCATCGAGGAACTGGGGGATGTGACAGGGGATCGTCCTATTAGAATCGAGAAATGGCAGGCAAGTGAGAGACTGGCAGAAGCCGCATAAACATTGGAGACTGGGCCTGTGGCCCAGTTTTTGAATTGACGAAAAATGAGTAGAGGAGTATCCTAGTGCCGTTCTGGTAGTCACCTGAACATCAACCCTGGAGGAAGAGATGGGAGTTCTGAGCTCCTTTGATCGTGAAGCCGTTTCTACCCTACGCAGCGCTGGAGTGCTGGAGGAGGTCGACGCTCACGCGATCGACATGACCAACGGTGTCATCGTCGTCCGCTGTCCCGACTGCGATCAGAGGTCTGACGCCGAACGTCACGACCAGGTACTCGCGACTGCCAATGGTGGCCGTGATCGGTTCCATCTGCTGCCACATCACGGTGGAGCAGCCGTTGCCGCACCCGGGAGCCCGCTTTACCCCGAATTCGATCTTCCTGGCTATCTGGGGCTCCAAATCCGGGAAGCCGAAGGTCTCAAGAGCATCAAGACTGTCCTCTTGGAGGTCCATGCTCCTTGCGGGAAGGGAGAGGCCTCCGGCTTCAACATCGTGCAACTCATCACGCTGATGTTCTTGGGCAAGCCCAACATCAGGGCGATCGATCCCACCAACGAGATTGTATGTCGCGTGCACATCGACTACGGCGACCGCAAGCGAACCTACTTTGTGAGCCGCGCCAAGTGGATGGCCTTCTGGAACCAGCGCGGCCGTGAACTGTGGGGTCATCTCTTCGAGGTCGATCCCTACCCTCCGACTTCGCTCCGCGTCGCCACTGTCCGTCGCTCGGGCGACCGTTCTTCCGTCGAGGAAGAAGACCTTCATGGTCCGACTCCGATCCCGATGGACGAAGCTTCCGAAGGCGCCATGGCTGCCCTAGTCGCTTCTCGACGTGGCCCCAGCGACACGCAGCTGGCCCTCGAGGCCTCACGCGGTCCCAGGACCGACTGAGGCCTCGCCTCTGCACGCACCACCCCACAAAGGTGGTTTTCTTTTTGTGCTATGATAGCGACGATATGTCTCTGGATTTGCTTGCAAAACTGAACAAAGAGCAACTTGATGCCGTTACGCATATTGAGGGCCCACTTATGATTGTCGCGGGTGCTGGGACGGGGAAAACGACTGTTGTGACTCACCGAATCTCATGGCTCATCGATCAAGGACATGCCAAACCGGAGGAGATCCTGGCCCTTACCTTTACAGACAAGGCGGCAGGGGAAATGGAGGAGCGGGTTGATCGGTTATTGCCGTATGGGTATGTCGATCTTCAGATTTCTACATTCCATTCGTTTGCTGAGAAGCTCTTACGACAGTACGGCGCGGAGCTGGGGCTCTCGCGCGATTTTCGACTCATGACAGAACTCGACGCTTGGCTGCTCGCTCGTCAGCATTTTGACCGATTTACACTCGACTATTACCGACCATTGGGAAATCCAACGAAGTACATTCGATCCCTGCTCACACATTTTTCACGTGCGAAGGACGTGGGCATCGATCCAGATGCGTACTACAAGTTCGTGGAAGCGAGAAGGGCCGATTTGGATTCTGCTCAGGCAGACGAAGCGACAACAAGTGAGCTCGCGCGACTTGAAGAACTGGCTCATGCCTACACAACCTACCAGGCGATTCTGCTTGAACACGATTCGCTTGATTTTGGTGATTTGATGCTCTACACGCTTAAGTTGTTACGGGAGCGACCCGTTGTTCGCGACCAGATTCGTGCTCGTTTTAAGTTCGTTCTTGTAGACGAGTTTCAAGACACGAACGACGCCCAGTACGAAATTGTGAAACTTATTGCTGAGCCTCGACGAAATCTCACGGTTGTAGGGGACGATGATCAATCGATCTACAAATTCCGTGGCGCTTCCCTTGCCAACATTCTCCGATTTGAGGAGGATTTTTCAGACGCAAAACGAGTGGTGCTTACCAAGAATTATCGTTCTGCTCAGGAGATTCTTGATCGTGCGCATGCATTCATCCAACACAACAACCCAAACCGGCTTGAGGCGGCTACAGAGCGCAATCTCTCAAAAAAACTCGAGGCAGGCCAAGAGCTAAACGCACAGATCGAACATATCCATGCAATAACAGCCACAGAGGAAGTCGCACGTGTCGTTGAGCGTATCATTGGGCTTAAGGCTGAAGAGGGAACAGAGTGGAGTGATTTTGCCATTTTGGTCCGATCAAATGCGGCTGGCATGGACTTTGCCGTGGCCCTTGAGCGCCACAAAATTCCATACCAATTCCTAGCGCTGTCTGGACTCTACACAAAGCCGGCCGTGCTCGATCTCATGGCGTACATGCGCGTCATCGATAACCCTTTTGATAGTCCAAGTTTTTATCGAGTACTCACCAACCGCATCGTCGGAGTCCATGAGAGAAGTATCCTCGAACTAAACCAGTGGTCTTTGCAAAAGGGGAAGTCATTGTTCGAGGCCTGTGAGCAGGTGGGCTCTATCTCGGAAGTCCCGATCGACGATCAGCAAAAGATCCAGAAACTACTATCTCAGGTGGCAGATTTTCAAAAGGCGGCCCGAACTCGTCCTGTCGGAGAATTGTTCGTCATCGTTGCAAAAGATTCAGGTTACCTTGAACACCTGAATGCATTTTCAGAGCAGAAAAAACTCGACAGCTTCAGTTACCTCCAACAGTTTTATCAGCGACTCAAGTCGTTTGAGCGACGCAGTGAGCATCCTGTCCTCCACAACTTTCTTGCTGAGTTTGCTCATGAGCGTGATGCAGGTGAAGAAGGTTCTCTAAGTATTGATTTGGAATCGGGGCCTGACATGGTGCGAATTATGACGGTGCACGCAGCCAAGGGACTCGAGTTTAAGCATGTATTCGTTGTAAATCTTGTTGCGCAACGATTCCCAACGAATCAAAAGAGTGATGCCATTCCGTTGCCTCAAGGATTGGGTTCAGGTCCAGGAAGTGATAAAGAGGCACACCTGGAGGAAGAGCGTCGTCTTTTTTATGTCGCCATGACACGCGCAAAGCAGGGTCTTTACTTCACTTCCGCCGAAGACTACGGCGGTTCGCGAGCTCGAAAACTATCACGCTTTCTCCATGAACTCGGATATGAAGCTCCTGAAATTCCGCGTGAAACAATTGAGCTGTTCGATGAGGATCAGGGAACTTCTGCAACCTGCAACCTACAACCTACAACCTTTCCTATTCCCAAACAGTTTTCCTTCACTCAGCTGGCTGCCTTTAAAACATGTCCTTTGCAATACAAGTTTGCCCATGTTCTTAAAGTTCCGGTGATGGGAAAATGGACATTCTCCTACGGGAAGACCTTGCACAACACGCTCCAGAGATTTTTTGCCCTTTGGCTCGAGCGCTCGGGCTCACAACAGGGCTCATTGTTTGGCTCCGTCGATTCTTCAAAAAATCTACCCGTCTCCTGGAAGGAGCTCGAAGAGACTTATCATTCCTGCTGGCAGGACGAATGGTTTATTAATGACCGACAGCGAGCGGAGTATCAAGAGCAGGGTCTGGCTTCATTAAGGCAGCTCTATGACCAATTGTACGTGACACGACCCGAACCGATGACGGTTGAGCAAGGATTTACGATGAAATTTGGAGATGTTGTTTTGAAAGGACGGATTGATCGTATTGATATCTGTGAGGATGGGATCGAGATCATCGACTACAAGACCGGATCTCCAAAGACAGAACTCTCGAAGGAGGATAAGGAGCAACTCTTTCTCTATCAGCTCGCGGCACGGGATGTCCTTGGGCTCGTACCAAAAAAACTGACATATCACTATCTCACAGACAATAGTCGAGTCTCCTTTCTGGGAACCGACGACCAGCTCCTTGATTTGCAGGAGTCCATCGTCACACGGGTTCAAGCGATTCGTTCATCGAAATTTGATCCAACACCAGGGTTCCACTGTCAGTTCTGCGATTTTGCAGACATTTGTGAATTCCGCCAATAGAAAGCTTTCACGGAAGGTGGAGCAAGTTTGATATACTAGTGCTGTATGGGACTCTCATCGATGCGAGATCTTCTTTCAGGATCGGCCTTTAATCGGCCAGGTGTTCGACGATCAATAAATGCGGCCATGGTTGTTGAGTCAGCGAATCGAATGATCCCCGGATATCTTCCAGGAATGCAAGCGTTTGAAGTTGTTGCTATTTCATACAAGAATGGGGTTCTTCGATTGCGTGTGAAGAGTGCCGCAGCTCGATACGGACTCGCTGGGATGGAAAAGGAGCTTCTGGAGAAGCTTCGTCAGGAATTTCCATCGGCCTCTATTGAACGCATCCAAACATTTCTTTCTAAGGAGCCATCGCGATATGAGCTTTCGTAGCTATCTTATTTTCATGACACTTGCGACCATTGCGGCTTGGATTGCATGGGCGTTGGTGATTCACGGTGTTGATCCAGCCCGGTCAGGTTCACTGGGATTTCTGTTGTTTTACCTTACCCTTCTGATGGCATTATTCGGAACGATTTCGATTGTCGGACTCCTTATTCGCCTTTGGCGTTCCCCCTTGGAGCTTCCATCAAGAATGGCCCTTCGCTCGTTCCGACAAGGGATCCTCTTAACACTCCTCTTTACGGGCTCGCTCCTCTTATTCTCACAAGGATGGTTCCGATGGTGGACGATGCTTCTGATTGTGATGATCATCACGTTTATTGAGTTAGTCTTCCTTTCCATGCGGCATTCATGAACACTAAAACTATCCAAGCCCATGCTTGCTGGGGTGATCATGCCCTGGTAGAATCTAGGTGTCTTAGACTCTAGATTTTGTATGTTTAACAAGCTCTTAGGAAGATTTTCAAAAGACCTGGGTATTGACCTTGGGACCTCAAATACGCTCGTCTATTCCCGAGATGGAGGTATTGTAATCAATGAGCCATCCATCGTGGCAGTAAATTTGCGTACAGACCAGATTTTGTCGGTAGGGAAGGACGCAAAGGATATGTTAGGGAAAACACCCCCACACATTCAGATATCCAAGCCGCTTTCAAAAGGAGTTATTTCCGATTTCGAGGTAACAGAGAAGATGCTCAAATTTTTCATTGATAAAGTCCATGACGAATCCTTTACCATTATTCCAAGGCCTAGTGTGGTTATCGGGGTTCCGCTTGAGACGACCGAGGTGGAACGCAAGGCCATAGAAGACGCAGCGCTTTCTGCTGGAGCGAGAAAGGTTCACTTGGTAGAGAATCCACTTCTTGCTGCTCTTGGCGCGCGTCTCCCACTTTCTGAATCCGTTGGGATGATGGTCGTTGATATCGGTGGGGGAACAACAGAAATTGCGGTGATGTCGCTGGCCGGGGTTGTGACATGGAAATCCCTTGATATTGCAGGTGAGGAGATGAATAAAAACATTATTCAATACGCCCGTGATTCATTTAACCTGCTTCTTGGTGAGCGTATTGCAGAGCGATTGAAGATGCGTATCGGGACGGCCATTGAGCCGGAGGAACCTCTTGAGATCGAGATGAGAGGCCGGGATCTCCTTACGGGTCTTCCAAAAGAAATTATTATAAATGACACGCAAGTTCGCGAAGCACTTCAACGTTCTGTTCGAACGATCGTCGATAATATTAAGGCCACTCTTGAGACCACACCGCCGGAATTAGTCGCTGATATTTACGAACGAGGAATTGTTCTGACGGGTGGAGGAGCTCTGTTGCGTGGTATGGACATTCTGATCTCAAGACAGGCAGCCATCCCGGTTCGTGTGGCAGATGACCCACTCACGTGTGTGGTTCGGGGTGCAGGGCTTCTTCTTGAGGACCCCCAGTTGTTAAAGGACATCTCGCTTCCGTCAGCGACAGAGGGCAGCATCATCTAGAATTGGCTATGAAACCAAGCTCGACAGGGAGGAAACGCTTTCGCCGGAGCACCCTGGTGGTGGTTGTATTGCTTCTGGCGATTTTCTTTTCCTTTCAGGGTTTGGTTACAAGTGTGATGGGACCTATTGCGGCGCCTCTCACATCGCTTGGAACATGGATTTCACAAAGGATTTTTTGGGGACATGAAAGCCGTGTCCTTTCAGCCGAGGCCCTTGCGGATTTGTACGATGATCGTCTAGATCTTGCTATTGATGCACAGGAATTTTCCCTCCTAAAGGAGGAGAATAACTTGCTAAAAGAAGAGCTCGACTTCATCACGCGATCGAGTGTTGAATCTCTCTCCGCTCAAGTGCTTGCAAAAAGCATCTCTCATTCCGTGAGCCGATTTATTATTGATGTGGGTACGGAAGATGGGGCAGAACTTGGAGCCGCTGTCGTTTCAGGGGAAGGCATTTTTGTCGGGAAAATTGTTGAGTTAGGGAAGCATTCGGCAACCGTGAGTGCGCTCACAGATCCTACACACTCTGTGGCAGTCAGCCTCTTGAACACAAGTCGCACGATCGGCGTTGCGAGAGGTTCTGTGGGAGGCTTGCTTGAGATCGATTTTATTCCAACGGATGAAACGGTGGTGGAGAATGATCTTGTGGTGACCTCTGGGCTTGATGAGTTGATTCCCAGTGGACTCCTCGTGGGAATCGTAAATACCGTCCAACAAGAAACAGGGTCGCCCTTTCAGCAAGCTATCGTGGAACCTCTTACAGACATTCGTCGCCTTTCTATTGTGTTAGTCCTTAGGTCTCCCGACACTCAACCATGATTCGCATTTTTCTCCATATTGTCTTCCTTCTATTCCTGTTCAGCATTCAGGTGAGTTTCGTTCACTCGCTTCCGTATCCCTTTGATCGCATCCCACTCGTCCTCATCGTGACGATCTATTTGTACCAATACAAAAGTCGAACCTTCTCCTGGTGGTGGGTATTTTGTTATGGACTTGTTCTTGATGTTCTTTCAATATCTCAGGCTCCTCTGGAAGCTATTTCGTATGCGATTATCACAGGAGTGATGATGCTCTTGGTGGCACATGTCTTCACGAACAAGTCATTTTATAGCATGGCTGCCACCTCCGTCCTTTGTCTCGTCGCGCTCACGATCTCAGAGTTTTTGTTGCTGGCCATCGCTCAGGCACTTGTTACCACGGGACCCTTTTTGTGGCAGCCGCTTCTCTGGACAAATGTGTGGGCGATTTGTTTTGCCTGTCTCTTCTTCTTGTTCGTTATCCCCTCATGTCGTCGGGGAGCGGGTTGGGTGCAGCGGTTTTTTCTTGATCGATTCTAGATATGTTTGGATTTAGACGATCATCCTCCAAAACCCTTTTCCATCTCCAGCAGGATGGTCGATATGGGACAGTCGATGGAGATACATCTGATTCAGATCTCGAGCATTTTTTAGCCCTTCCTCAAGAACCGGATTCTTATGCGCATCGAAGCCACGTCCCATTATCTACTTCAGTCAATCGTCGTCGCATTCGTGTTGGATGGACCCTCGTTATTCTTGTTGTCACGCTCTTTGTAGGTCGTTCAGCGCACGTCCAGATTGTTCAAGGGCAACAATATTCAACTTTGTCACATCAGAATAAGGAACGTATTGATCTTCTGCTTCCGGCCCGTGGTCTTGTGTATGATCGATCCGGAACACCTCTTGCCTGGAACGAACCAGCATTCGTGCTAACCATGACTCAAGCAGATCTTCCAGAAAAAGAAGAACGAGTGGCTCTCTTTACCCGCGTCGCTGACCTTACAGGAATTCAACCAACAGATTTAGATCTGCTTTTGTCTGAGTACAGCACACGTCCGTTTGATCCAATTCCCGTTGTGGACGATCTTCCGTATGAGTCGGCCATTCGTCTTGCCATCGAGGTCTCTGAGTTGCCCGGGTTTGCGCTTGTCACGAGAACCAGGCGGATTTACGCTTCCTCTGCGCCATCTCTCTCTCATGTTTTGGGCTACACCGGATCGCTGAGTGAGTCGGATTTTGAGACCTATGAAGAGGAGGGTTATCGCTTGATCGATTCGATCGGAAAGACAGGTCTTGAGAAAACCTATGAATCATTCCTGAGGGGTGTTCCTGGAAAGTTAGTCTACGAGGTTGATGCTTATGGGGATCGACTCTCAATTCTTTCCAAGGAGGATCCTGTGCTTGGATCAAATATTACATTAAGCATTGATTTAGAGTTTCAAAAATTTATTGAGACTGAGCTACAGGCAACATTTGATCGAGTCGGTGCCTCACGTGGTTCTGTGGTCGCTCTAGATCCTAACACAGGAGCCATTCGTGCTATCGTCAGTCTCCCAACGTATGATGCGAATGAATTCACTGATGGAATCTCTACGGAACGATACACAAGTTTAGTGGAGGATGAGGATCTCCCCCTATTCTTTCGAGCCATCTCTGGCGAATTTCCTTCAGGTTCCACACTCAAGCCCGTCATCGCGTATGCAGCCATGGCGGAGGGAATTGTGGGTGAGCATACCTCGTTTGTCTCTTCAGGTGGACTTCGTATCGGTCAGTGGTTCTTTCCTGACTGGAAGGCTAACGGACACGGCGTGACCGATGTTCGCAAGGCTCTTGCGGATTCAGTGAATACCTACTTCTACATCATTGGTGGTGGATTCGATGCGGTTACGGGTTTGGGGGTTGAGCGAATCACCGACTACGCAAAAAAATTTGGGTTTGGTTCCGCTACGGGCATTGATCTTCCAAATGAAGCGGATGGATTCCTTCCCTCAAAGGAGTGGAAACAGGACGTGAAGGGGGAGAGATGGTATGTTGGAGATACGTATCATCTCGCGATTGGTCAGGGAGATTTTCTGACAACACCTCTGCAACTGGCTGTTGCGACAGCGGTGATTGCAAATGGAGGGGCGAAGGTCACACCGTATTTGGTTGAACAGGCAGATGGATTCGCCACGGATCAGATCAATCATGTTCCTGCAGTAGATATTGTTGATCTTGATTCCTATTCTATGTCTGTTGTCAGACAAGGAATGCGACAGACGGTCACACAAGGAAGCGCCCGTTCGTTGAGTACTCTTTCAGAGGCTGTCGCCGGGAAAACAGGCACCGCACAAACCCCTGGAGACAAGCCTTATCATTCTTGGTTTACAGGCTTTGGTCCCTATGAGGATCCTAGCATTACGTTGGTTGTCCTTATCGAAGAAGGAGGTGAAAGCAATGACGCTGCTGTACCACTTGCTCGACAAATTATGGATTGGTGGTTTACGTACAGTGATTAATAAGAAGTGTTCCTTACTCATATGATTGACAAGTAAGGCTGTTCCGGGTAGCCTGTCAAAACCACTCGACATCACGTTCGGGTGGTCATTATTTGTAGATGTATGCCAACGTATTTATCAACAGAAGCCTTCGAGCAGATGAAAATTGAACTCGAGGGTCGGAAGAAGGGGATCAGACGGGAAATCGCCGAGAAGATTTTGCATGCAAAAGAGATGGGTGATCTCTCGGAGAATTTTGAATATCAAACAGCCAAGGATGAGCAAGCCCTCAACGAGACACGTATTATTGAACTTGAGGACATGCTTCATGATGTGGTGATTGTCGAGGACGCAACGGGAGCGATGGAAATCGCTCTTGGGACCACGTTTTTGGTTGAGACAGAGGGTAGGGAAAAGACGTTCTCTCTGGTCGGCTCAAACGAAGCAAATCCTCTCGAAGGAAAGATCAGCAATGAAGCTCCCATTGGGTTGGCGTTTCTTGGTGCAAAACCAGGAGACATGGTCAAATTTCAAGCACCATCTGGAACGATTACCTATCGAATCATCAAGATTCGATAACTTTGACAGTGAAGACTCAGGTAGACTAAAATACAGCATATTCGCTGTATTTTTATTGTGGCATTTCATCCCCAATTATGACGCAGGAAGAACAAGATCGACTCGGTCGTTTAGAGAACATTCGCCAATCTGGCATGGATCCATATCCAACAAAGGGAAACAGAACGCTCATGGTTCAGGATTTTTTAACTCAATTTGAGGCGCTCCAGACCGCTTCAGACTCAGTCACTCTTGTTGGACGATTACGACTTCTTCGTCCTCATGGGGGACTTACCTTTGCACAGATTCAGGATGAAAGTGGTTTGGTTCAGATCGCTTTTAAGAAGGATCGTCTTTCTGAAATCTATGACCACATTCAAGACACGATCGACATCGGAGACTTTCTTGAAGTAACAGGGATCGCATTTACAACAAAAAAAGGGGAGCGATCGCTTGATGTACAGGCCTATCGATTACTCACCAAAACCTTGCTCCCTCTTCCAGAAAAGTGGCATGGCGTGAGTGACGTGGAGACCCGCTTCCGAAAGCGCTATTTGGATCTCATCATGAACGAAAACGTGCGCAAGACGATGCGGACGCGTTCCAAAATTATCTCGGCCATTCGATCGCTCCTTGATCGTCGAGACTTCCTTGAGGTTGAGACTCCCACGCTTCAGCCGGTGTATGGCGGAGGATTTGCTCGGCCATTTACGACACATCACAATGCATTAGATGCAGATTTTTACCTTCGGATTTCTGATGAGATGTACCTTAAGCGTTTGCTCGTTGGAGGGTTTGAGAAGGTGTATGAGATTACAAAGGTCTTTCGAAACGAAGGAATCGATCGCGATCACAACCCGGAATTCACAATGTTTGAAGCACAGATTGCCTACGAGAACTACGAATACGGAATGGACATCTTCGAGGAGTTATTTGAGCACGCGGCGAAGGAGGCCACAGGCTCAACCATTGTTCAACATGGTGACTTTACCGTTGAGCTCGCTCGACCTTGGAAACGCATGAAGCTTATCGAAGCGGTTGAGGAAGTAGGAGGTGTTCCAAGATCAACCTGGGATACCCTTGAAGGGGCTAGGGCTCTCATGGATCAGAAGCTTTCAAAGTCGAAGCGAGGTGAACTCAAGAGAATCACATCGTCTGGAGAACTACTTGCGTTTGCATTTGAGGAGCTTGTTGAGGAAAAGCTCATTCAACCGACCATTGTTTACGATTATCCTGTGGAGGTTTCTCCGCTCGCCAAAAAGTGTGTGGATGATGCTCGATTCGTGGAACGGTTTGAGGCATTCGCTCTTGGTTCTGAAATTGGAAACAACTACTCAGAACTAAATGATCCCGTTGATCTTGAAAAACGATTCCTCGAAGAGAAGGACCGAGAAAAGGCAGGATTTGATGAGGCACATCAAACGGACTACGCCTATTTGGAGGCAATTAAGCATGGAATGCCACCTGCGTGTGGACTAGGTATTGGTGTGGATCGGATGGTGATGCTTCTGACGGGTTCCGCGAATATCAAAGAAGTCATTCTTTTTCCAACACTGCGTCCAGAACGTGAATAACTATGGGCAAGCGCGTGTTGGTGTTCGGGACGTTTGACGGGATTCATCCAGGACATGAATTTTTTCTTCGATCAGCCAAAGGGCGGGGGACCGAGCTTATCGTCGGGGTCGCGCGTGATGTTCATGTTGTGAAGTTCAAGGATCGCAAACCCACCCAGCCCCAAGAAAAACGCATGAAAGCCGTTGAGGGGCTTGCGTATGTTGATGGTGTAAAGCTGTGTGATGAGGAACCATCGACATTCAAGATTATCGATGACGTCGCACCAGATCTTATTGTCTTGGGACATGATCAAACCGACTTGGAACAGGCCCTCATTGCCTGGATGACGACAAGTGGACACTATGTTCCCATGATGCGAACGAAAAAAGTATGAAGCCTCTAAAGGAAATCGAAATTGCTGTGGCAATTTGTGAGCGCAACGGAAAAATTCTTTTGATTCAGAGACGGGACACGAATCCCATTTGGGACAAACGGTGGGAATTTCCAGGTGGAAAGCTCGAAGGAGGGGAGTCACCTGAAGATGCCGTTCGCCGTGAAATTCGTGAGGAAACAGGACTTTCAATCCTTGAGTCGACCTTCTTCCATTTTCATCATCATGATTGGGAGTTGCCAGAAAAGACATTGCGCGTTCATCTGCACTGCTTTCACTGCATCGTTGGAGAAGGGGAGGTAACGATCGAAGAGGAGAAAGCGTATCAGCACGCCTGGCCAACCCCCGTGGAGGCTCTTGCGTACGATAGCCTTTCCGCCAACAACGATATTCTTCAACATTTTTTGCATGTCCGTACACAGAACATGGGTTGAAATCAATGCACGCGCCCTCGCGTCCAATATTGCCTCTTTGCAAGCACTCTTGGATCCGGAGGCGCGTTTTTGTGCCGTCATAAAGGCTAATGCGTATGGTCATGGACTCAAAGAAGTTGCCTCTATTGCCCATCAAAACGGTGTGGACGCATTTGCAGTCGACAACGTCGACGACGCGCTTCGTCTACGGGAATGGTTCCCCTCAAGTCTGCTTCTGGTCATGGGCTATACCATGTTTGACCGGTTTAAGGATGCCCTTCGTGGAGATATCCATCTCACGCTTTATGACAAGGAGGGGATTGAGCGGGCGCAGAGTGTTGGGACAGAACTGGCAAAGCCATTTCTTGCTCACATTAAAATTGAAACAGGAACAAACCGTCAAGGCGTTCTTGTGCAGGATCAAGATGATGTGATTCGTCTGTTGAATCGAAGTTCGATGGTTGAGGTCGCCGGGATCTCAACTCACTTTGCCAACATAGAGGACTCAAAGAATCCTGAATTCGCCACAGAACAGTTTAGACAATTTCAGCAGGCGATTGATCGGTTTGGAATGGCGGGGATCGATCCCACATGGCGTCATTGTGCCTGTTCTGCCGCCATCATTCTGTATCCGCAGACACATCTAAATTTCGTCCGAGCAGGAATTTCGATGTATGGGCTCTGGTCATCTGAGCTTGTCCAAGACACCGTTCGATCCCAAGGGTTTTCGTGCGATCTTCAACCTGTGCTTTCTTGGAAAACAAGAATTGCTCAAGTGAAGACGGTTGAAATGGGAGCCCCGATTGGATACGGACTCTCAGAAGTGATGCGTCGAAGTGGGCGCATTGCTGTCATTCCCGTCGGGTATTGGGATGGATATGACCGTCGTCTCTCCAGCCAAGGAGAAGTGCTGATTAAAGGGACTCGCTGTAAAGTTCTTGGTCGAATCTGTATGAACATGATGATGGTGGACATCTCACAGGTTCCGCAGGCACAGAAAGAGGATGAAGTGATACTATTAGGAACAGACGGTCGACATCGCATTTCTGCAGATGATCTTGGGAAATCCTGTCAGACGATTTCCTACGAGATCGTGACTCGGATCAATCCGCTCTTGCCCCGTATTGTTGTATAAGAGGTATGGCTCAACGAGATTATTTCCAACAGGCGCAGAAGAGGAGATATCAGACGCGGAGCTATCGCAATCCTCATCTTGAAAGCCGCACATCGATCCCATGGAAGGTTGTAGCCTTTGTCCTGGGAGGATTTGGGCTTGTTATTGGTTTGCTTGCTGGAATCTTCGGACACTCCATGTTTCGCATAGACCAGATTGAAATCAAGGGACTTGAGTACATCGACACAACAACCCTTGAGGCTTCGATCTCATCGTATGTCCATGACAATGTCTTTTTTGTTTTTGAACGATCGAATCGTTTTCTCTTTTCATCTGAGGATCTAGCGATCCTACTAAAGGAGCAGTTTGCCCTTGCAAATGTCTCAATCGGTTTGCAGGAGGGGACCTTGTTTATCCAGCTAGAAGAGCGTACCTCGAACCTGTTTTGGAGGACCCAGGGCAAGCTTTTTGTTGTCGATCTAGAAGGTGTCGTGGTTCGAGAAGTTGTTAACGCCGATGATCAAATTCTCCAACAAGCAAACCTCTCCGAGCTCCCGATCTTTATTGATGCAAACGATGTCCTGGTTGATGTGGGCTCACTGGTGCTTACTCCTAAAGAGATCGAGCAAGCGTTTGTCTTTTTTGAATACCTCAATCAAGCGAACATTGGCTATACCTACATTGAATTGGATCGTCTGGCAGGGAAGTGGGTGAGACTCGAGATGGAACAAGGATACAGCATCCTGTTTGATCTCACCGGAGACGTTCATGAACAATATAACAATCTATCTGTGGTGCTTCAGGAACAAGTGAGCGATCCTTCGATCCTTGAGTACATCGATCTCCGCTTTGGAGACAAGATCTATTTCAAGTAGTGTCGTAAAATTTAGATAGGTGAGGGAGGGGCATCGAGGCAGGGTAAGGGATGCAGGAATCGCTGTTCGCTCTCATCCTCCAGGTACCTCCGTGCCCCGTATTTCGTCCTAGCGTAGTCTATTGATTCGTCTATGGCATGATCCATGCATCGTCGGAACAAGAGCGATCTCTAGGTAGTCACTGAAGGATCTAGTGGAACATGTAGGAATCGGCGTGCTCATTTGTTATATACCGTTCAAGATGATCCCTTGCTCAACCCCCGTCTGTGCTCAAGGAACCGATATGTAATGTCGTATAAGGTATATTGTACGACGCAAAGAGAATAGTCCTGCCGAATGTAAAAGAGTCCCCTCCAATAAAGAAGGGACTCTACTGCTTACGGTATCAGATTCAATTAAAAGAAGTTTGTCAGATACACCACAATGAGCGTAATGACTCCCATAAGGAATACAGTTAAGCCAATAAGGGCCAGAGACAAAATAAGTGGATCATCCTGCCCTACCCCCTTGATCAGGTTGATGCTAATGAGGATGAAGGCCGTGAGCGGAACAAGGGTGAACATCCATCCAAGAATTTTCAGTGTGATGATCAATGTCATAACTAGTATGAAATGAGATAATTCAGAGGGTTGGTTGGGATTCCGTTGAGACGCACCTCAAAGTGAAGGTGTGGTCCCGTTGAGAGACCTGTGCTTCCTATGGCCCCAATTTGATCTCCACGTGCAACGAACTGGTCAGCGGTTACGTCCATTCGGGACATATGGGCGTAGAGGGTTGCCAGGCCATTGGTATGGATGATCATGACGTAGTTGCCGTAGAGCGTTCCTGTACGAGCCCAGGCAACGTACCCAGGTGCAGCCGCTCGAACGGGCGTGCCTGTTGGTGCGGGAAGGTCGAGTCCTGAGTGCTCAAAGAGGTGTCGGAATGGGTAGGATGTGTCGTGAAAATAAGCAGAGATGCCACGAATGGTGGGATCAATAGGCCACGACAGGATGGATGAGTCACCCAGCTCGTCGGAGGCGTTCAACTTTCCTTCTATGTCTTCTTGTAGGAGGGCGATTTGTTGGTTGAGATAGGTTTGTTCCTCTCGCAGATCCTCAAGGAGTGCCTGGAACTGAGCCTCTGAGGACTGTGTCGCGGTGAGGAGGACGGATTTCGCCCCTACGGAAGCCTCAAGACGTCGTTCCTCCTGCGCAAGAGATTCACTAAGCTCTGTGAGCTGATCCCTCTTCCCCTGCTGGGCCTCGTGCTTTGCCAAGAGCTGTTCTTTTGATTTTTGCGCTGTTTCTACGGCGGTCTTTAAGTCAGAACTGACCGCTTCAAGTTGTTCGAGAGTGCTAAAAAATTCCGAGAACGATTCTGTTCCGAAAATGAGTTGAAACGGCAATGTATTATCCTGCACCTCAATTTTTTGGAGAACCCGCGCTACAAGCGTAAGATCTCGTTCCATCACTTCCTCTAGCGTGTGAACTTCCTCCTCAATAAGCGCAATCTGCGCGTTTACAAGATCTATTTCGGCCTCAGCAGCCTCAATGTCGAGTTCCGTTTTGGCAATGCGGTTGTCTAGGAGATCCAATTCTCCATAAAGGGTTGCCTCCTCAGCCTGCTTTTGCTCAATTTTATCCTTATACAAATCGATCTGTCTGTTGAGCTGATCGATGGACTGTTGTTTCTCTTCAATCTGTGTGTTGAGGACATCGATTTCATCGGTAGATAGCTCTTGTGCAAACAAAGAAATACTCGATCCAGAAAAGATGAGTCCTCCAAGAATGATGGATATGACGAGTTTTTTGCTCATGATGCGAGCCTGCTGGCAGCTGTTACGAGTCGTTGCTCAGCTTCCTGTCTTCCAAGAACCCATAAAAGATCAAAGGGGCCTGAGGATTGTGCTTGACCAGAAAGGGCAACACGAAGTGGCCACAGCACATTCCCATTTTGATAGCCGTTGTCTCCAATATACCGCTTCATCCCCTCTTCAATCAACTCACGACTGGTGAAATCGATAGAATCTAATTGACCGATGATGTTTTTGAGGTGCATGAGCGCATCCTGTGTATCAGCCTTTTTCCACACAAGTGTTTCCGTGGCATACTCAGGTAGCTTGAGGTACATCTGTGCACGTTCCTCAAGCTCGCCAAGTGTGACGAGTCGCTCCCTTTCGACCAAGAGGATTTTTTCCTTTTGTGTGTCGTTGAGCTGTGCCGCTGTTCCCCAAAACGGTTTGGCAAGTTCGAACAAGCGATTTGAATCAACAGATCGAATATACTGACCATTCATCCAATCAAGTTTTGTGCGATCAAATACCGCACCGCTCTTATTTACACGAGACAAATCAAATGACTCTGTTAACTCTTGGACGGTGTAGATTTCTCGATCCCCAGTTGGGTTAAATCCTAAGAGCGCCACAAAGTTCACCAGGGCCTCGGGAAGATAGCCATTTGCGAGGTAGTCCTCGACAGCCACGTCGCCCTGCCGTTTTGAGAGTTTGGATTTGTCTGCGTTCAAGATAAGTGGGAGATGCGCAAAGATGGGCATCGGGAAGCCAAACGCCTTGTACAAAAGAACGTGCTTAGGGACACTCGAAATCCACTCTTCACCACGGATGATGTGCGTGACGCCCATGAGGTGATCGTCGACAATGACGGCAAGATGGTACGTCGGAAAGCCATCGGTTTTCATCAATACCTGATCGTCGATCTGTCCGTTGTCGATCGTGATGGGACCTCGAATCTCATCGTTGAATGTCGTCTCTCCATCAGGAATCAAAAGACGAATGACGTATGCCTCTCCTGCAGCAAGCCGTTGAGAAACTTCGGCGGCGTCGAGTTTATGGCAATGTCGGTCGTATTTTGTTTGGAGCTTGGCAATGGTCTGCTGGTTGCGTAATTCCTCGAGTCGTTCTTTTGAGCAGAAACAATAGTAGGCACTCCCCTTCTCCAAGAGCTTTTGCGCGTACTCCTTGTAAATGTCAAGTCGATCTGACTGCGTGTACGGACCGTTTGTGCCTTTCTCTGCAAGCTTTCCGTCAATAAGAATCGGTCCCTCGTCATACGTAATACCAACCGTTTCAAGTGTGCGGATCAAGGACTCAACAGCTCCCTCAACAAGCCGCTCACGATCTGTGTCCTCGACGCGCACGAGGAACGTTCCATTATACTTTTTTGCATACAGAAAATTATAAAACGCGGTGCGCAGGGAACCGATATGGAGGTAGCCTGTTGGGGATGGTGGAAAACGTGTCTTTATGTTCATACGGACCATTGTCTATAAATTTCAGTGAAGACGTTCTTTGTTGAGCGAAAGAGGATGCCGCGCTGGATTGCCTCTCGAGCAATAACAAGTGGAAAGACAACCACGGCATTGCTGATTCGACGCCAGCGGCGAGGCTCAATCCAGAAGCGCCACAGCCATTCCAAACCAAGACGAGAAAAAGAACGTGGGGCGCGGCGCTTTTGACCCGAGATCATCTCAAACGCACCACCCACACCGATCCAAATTTTCACGGACGGACACTGCTCCTTGACCTGCGCAATAAACTGTTCCTGTTTGTGTTGTCCCAGTCCGACCGCTACGATAGAGGGGGAGATCTCGTTGACTCGAGCAATAAGTTCATCGCTGACAATGAGTTGACGGTCGTTCCATCCGATACGACCTGGATCCAGTCCAGTGATATCAAGAGCCTCAAATTTCTGTTGCATCTTTAGCTTGGAGGATTCCGCCGCAGAGGGGTCGCCACCAAGCAAGAGAACTCGAGTACCTCGACGCGCAGAGAGCTCACATAATTTCTCAAGCAGATCGACTCCTGGTATGCGGTGTTCAAGACGCCGATCACCCAGCGCCACAACGGCGTATTGAAGACTTACGGAATCCGCAACAGAGAGGTCACTTAGATTCAGAAGATCCAGGAAGGCCCCATTCTTCCTTGCATGCAACAAAAACTCAGCATTGGGTGTGGCAATGGTATGTTTCCCCTCCTCTCGCAGCCAGGTTTCGATGATTGTCTCGAGCTCAGCAAGCGAAATATCGTCTATTTTTACACCCAGGAGTTCATGCCTCATAACCGTCCTCATTATAGCAAATTTAGGACTTTTCCACATTGACATTTACAATTTAGCACTCTACACTTATGAGTGCTAATTCTATAGACGTCACCTGGTGACGTCAGACGTGACCGAGTGACGTCTATCGTATGATGCCAAACAATTTTACGCACAAATCCCAGGAAGCGATCCAGATGGCGCATGGGATCGCAGTCGAGCATGGTCAGCAGGCGCTTGAACCTATTCACCTTCTGGCAGCTCTGTTGGAGCAGGGTGATGGGGTTGTCGGCGCGGTCATCGATAAGGTGACACCTGCGCGAGCGCGTCTACGCGGCGAGGTCGACAAAATTCTTGATGGTCTTCCTCACACACCTGGTCCCGTCCCAGAGGGTGGCATGATGCAAATTTACATGAGTCAGCAGATGGCGGATGTGTTGTCAGCTGCGCACAAGAAGGCCAAATCTTTTTCCGACGAATTTATTTCCACCGAACATCTGCTGCTCGGACTTTTAGGTAACAGGGCCATCGCTCGACTTCTTTCTGGATACGAGATCGTTGAGGAAAAGATCATGGCGGCACTCAAAGAGATCCGTGGCACACAGCGTGTCGATTCTCCAGAACCAGAAGGCCGCTACCAGGCGCTTGAAAAATACGGCAACGATCTCACCCTCCAAGCCCGAAACGGAAAACTCGATCCAATCATCGGACGTGATTCCGAGATTCGTCGCGTTATGCAGGTGCTTTCACGTCGTACCAAAAACAACCCCGTGCTCATCGGAGAGGCGGGCGTCGGAAAGACGGCGATCATTGAGGGACTTGCACAGCGCATTGCCTCCGGTGATGTTCCAGAATCTCTCAAGGAAAAATCTGTTGTCGCGTTAGATTTAGGCTCGATGGTCGCAGGAACAAAGTACCGAGGTGAATTTGAGGACCGTCTCAAGGCTGTGATCAAAGAAATTGAAGCCTCACAAGGCAAGGTCATCCTCTTTATCGATGAGCTTCACACGCTGGTCGGAACAGGCACAACGGAAGGTGGATCATTAGATGCATCCAACATGCTCAAGCCCGCTCTTGCTCGTGGTGAGCTACGTGCGGTAGGGGCGACCACCATCAAGGAATACCAGAGATATATCGAGAAGGACCCGGCGCTTGAACGTCGATTCCAGCCCGTAATGGTTGAGGAACCCACGGTGCAGGACACCATCGCGATCCTGCGCGGCATTAAAGAAAAATACGAGGTACACCACGGTGTACGTATTTCTGATCCAGCCATCGTCTCTGCCGCCGAGCTTTCACATCGTTACATCACTGACCGTCACCTTCCGGACAAGGCTGTTGATTTGATCGATGAGGCGGGTTCCATGTTGCGCATGCAGATCGACTCCATGCCAGAAGAACTTGATCACCTCAAACGCGATTTAATGCGACTTGAGATTGAGACAAAGGCACTGGTTAAAGAGGAAGACAGGGAATCGAAGGCCCGACTTGCCGAGATCGAGAAGCAAATTGCTGACCTAAAGGAACAGTCCGAGGGACTCGAGGGCAAGTGGCAGAACGAGAAGACAAAGATCACAGCCATCCAAGAGATCAAAGCTGAGGTTGATCAACTTAGAGCCTCGGCAGAAGTCGAAGAGCGACGTGGGAACCTTGAGAAGGTGGCCGAGATTCGCTATGCCCGTATTCCTGAACGTGAGAAAGCCCTTAGACAGGCAGAGAAGGAGCTGACCTCGCTCCAAAAAGAGCGAGGACTCCTGAAAGAAGTCGTGGGTGAGGAGGACGTGGCTGGGGTGGTCTCGCGGTGGACGCATATTCCTGTGTCCAAGATGCTCGAATCAGAGATGACCAAACTCACGCGCATGGAGGATGAGCTCGCTCATCGTGTGGTCGGACAAGAAGAAGCTATCAAAGCTGTTTCAAACGCCCTACGACGCTCGCGCGCCGGCATCGGCGAGGAGAAGCGACCGATTGGATCCTTCATCTTCCTGGGACCCACAGGCGTTGGAAAAACCGAACTTGCCAAGGCGCTCGCCGCCTACATGATCAACGAGGAAACCGCCCTGGTACGCCAGGACATGTCCGAATACATGGAGAAGCATTCAACCTCAAAGATCATCGGCTCTCCTCCTGGATACGTCGGCTACGAAGAAGGCGGACAGCTCACCGAGATCGTGCGCCGCAAGCCATACTGTGTCCTTTTGTTCGACGAGATCGAGAAGGCACATCCAGACACATTCAACTTACTCTTGCAGATTCTCGATGACGGACACCTTACCGATGCAAAGGGTCGCAAGGTGAACTTCAAGAACACGATTATCATCATGACGAGCAACATCGGCTCGGAGTTTATTTTGAACGCAGGACAGACCAAGCAGCACATGGGATTCGAAGACGGCGATGGAGTGCAAACGCAGGAAGAAGAAACCCGCGACCGCGTACTCTCAATGCTCAAGGATCACTTCCGTCCCGAGTTCCTCAACCGCGTGGACGATGTGATCGTGTTTCATAGTTTGAAAGAGGAACAAATCGAAAGGATCGTCGAGCTTCAGCTTGCCATCGTGAGTGCACGTCTCAAGGAACAGCGTGGTATCACGATCAGCATTTCCGACTCCGCCAAAAAGTTGTTGGCCGACCAGGGCTTTGACCCGGCCTACGGCGCACGACCATTGAAACGAGTCATCCAGTCCTTGATCCTCGATCCCCTAGCGATGAAGATTGTGTCTGGTGAGATCAAGGAAGAAATGGACGTCGCCATCGGTGCAAAGGGCGAAGAGATCACATTGAAGGCAGCAAAGAGGAAGAACGGTACGAAATAGCATCTCCGGTTCCCCTCCTTTTTATCGTTTTGCAAAACTTCACGAGACGCTCGATCAGGAACTGATCATGCTCCGTAGCAAATACAGCCGACTAGAAGAGCGGATAGAGGCCGTAGAAGCCAAACTCGCAATCGTCCCCAGGACGGAATAAAAACACTCTCCAAAACGGAGAGTGTTTTGTTAGAATTTATGAATTCCCAAACAGGGCCTCAATATTGTTTCCGTCGGGATCCAGTACAAACGCGCCGTAATACTTCTCATGATATTCAGGGCGCAGCCCAGGCTTGCCGTTGTCGATTCCGCCGGCGGAGATGGCGGCTTCGTAAAAGGCGTGAACCTCAAACTCGCTCTTGGCCGCAAAAGCCACATGAACCTTCGACGTCTGCTCCTCCTGCGCAATCCAAAAGATTGGGCGAGCATCGCCGTACCCACAGTAGCCATCAGCGTCAAAGAGACATTTCATCCCCATCGAGGCGAGTGCCTGATCGTAAAATCGCTTAGAGACCTGAAGATCTGAGACTCTCAAGGTAACGTGGTCAATCATATGAACGCATTTTAGCACGTCACTTTTGTGCTATAATATACCCGCTATGAAACGCTTGTTTTTTGGATTTATTGCAGGGATTCTGCTGATCCATCCTGTGGCGACGGCAAAGGCGGAAGAGTTGGCTATTGATACCGACTACCTTGTTTCAGACACAGAAATGCTTGATGTCTACAGCATGTCGCTTTTGGAAATTGAGCGTTTTTTGATTCGTGGCGCCTTGGATGAATACGTCGGCGAGGACGTGAACGATGAGGAGAAATCTGCGGCGGAGATTATCTATGAAGCCGCTCAGGAGTTCGAGCTCAGTCCCCGCTTCTTGCTTGTGCTCCTCCAGCGTGAACAAAGTTTAGTGGAGGATGATTCTCCGACACAGAAACAGCTCGACTGGGCGATGGGATATGCTGTGTGCGATGACTGTTCGATGGATGACCCGCGCATCGCCAAGTTCAAGGGATTCGGCAACCAAGTGTATTACGCGGCCAAGCGCATTCGCGAGAGCTATCTGGAGGACCTCGAGTCTCGTGGGTACACCGAAACCTCTGTGGGTCCTGGAATCGAAATGACGATCGACGGCACATCAGTAACGCCGGTGAACTACGCGACCTCCGTGTTGTATACCTACACACCGCACTTACACGGCAACGAAAACTTCGTCCGTATTTGGGATCGCTGGTTTAATTTTTCCTATCTGACAGGCAGTCTTTTACAGGACAAAGAATCTGGAGGAATCTGGCTCATCCAATACGGCGAGCGCCGACCGATTACATCACGAACAGCATTCTATTCTCGGTTCAATCCCGACACAGTTGTTCAGGTCGGCTCCTCTACACTTGAACAATATCCAATCGGCACGGCTATCAGCTTCCCGAACTATTCCCTGCTACGTTCCCCTCGTGGAACGGTCTACCTAATCGTTGATGATACTCGCCATGGATTTACCTCCATGGAAGCATTCAGATTCCTAGGTTTCTCAACAGATGAAATCGTTGACGTAGAATGGGAGGATCTTGATGCCTATATTGAAGGAGAGCCGCTAACGATTGAAACAAGCTACGCTCAGGGAACCCTTTTGCAGGATAGCTCGACCGGAGGAATTTTCTACGTTGAGAACGGCGAGAAGCACTCCATTTTCTCTCGTGAAATTCTGAACAACCGATTTGCAGATCATCCAGTCACGCCTGTAGACACAGACGATCTTGAATCCCTTACTCATGGAACAGCCGTTCTTTTCCAGGATGGGACATTAACGGGAGTGCCCGGTTCCCCCGACGTTTTCGTCATCTCTGAAGGCAGGCGCCGACCGATCGTGGATGAGCTCACGTTCTATAGCTTTGGATGGGATTGGAACCAAGTCGTTTGGACATCCGAGCGTGCCGTACTTGAGCACCCCTTGGGTGAGCCGCTTAATCTAGACACGCAGTTTGAGCAGGACGTAGAGGTTGCGTCTCTATGATTTGCTTTGCAGCCATCACCCCACACACACCCCTACTCATCCCAGGAGTAGGTAAAGAAAACATTGCCAAGCTGGAAACAACGGTGGCAGCCTTGAAGCATATGGAGGGTGAGCTGTATGCCGCGCATCCTGATGTCATCGTCGTCATTTCAAGTCACGCCGTTCAACACAAGAACGCGTTCTCCCTCAATCTCCATAACGAATACGAACTTCACTTCAAGGATTTTGGCGATCTGGCTACCTCGCGCACCCTGGAACCCGATATTGAACTTGTCTCCACGATCGAGTCCCACATGCACAGGAAGGAGATCCCATTCACTCTAGATTCTAGCAGCACGTTAGATTACGGAACCGGCGTACCGCTCTATTTTCTTACGGAGAATTTGCCAGATGTAAAAATCATTCCTCTTTCCTTTTCGGGGCTTGGAGCAAAGGATCATGTTCGATTCGGAACGGAGTTGAAGGACGTGTTCGAACACTCAAATAAACGCATTGCCGTTGTTGCTTCCGGAGATCTTTCACACTGTTTGAGTTCGGACGCACCGCTTGGTTACAAACCGGAGGGCGAGCAGTATGATCAGAAGGTCCTTGAGGCCGTGAAGAGCATCTCCACCTCTGGGCTTCTCTCCATGAACCCAGATCTTCTTGAAGGTTCAAGTGCGTGTATTCAAGAACAACTTTTGATTCTGTTTGGAATTTTGGAACGAAAGAAAACACGCGTAGAAATCCATTCCTACGAGCATCCGTTTGGCGTCGGATATCTTGTTGCACAAATCCATCTATGATCGCGGAAGTCTATCCACTCCTGCGTCTTCCACGCGGCAAGAAAGCATTTGATTATTTCGTGCCCGAGGGCCAGTCACCCATCCGGGGTTCCTTTGTGAAGATCCCCTATCGACACGAGGAGCTCTGGGGGATCGTAAAGAACGTGAAGGACAAGCCACCACGAGGTATTGTCTTGCGGCCGCTGACTGCAACAAGAACGGACATTGGAATAAGAGAGGAGGAGCTCTCTTTTTTTGAACGTATAAGTCATGACTTGGCACAGTCCGTTTCGTCTGTGCTGAATGCCATGCTGCCGACACCCCCAATACGTCCTTCGACTGAACGCAGGACTGATTTATCCTGGCTGCCCCTCACCCTTCCAAGCTCGGAGGCACCGCACGTCCTGCGCATTGTCCAAACACTCGCCACGCGCGGACAAGCCTTTATCCAGACTCCAGATCTACGCCGAGCTGCGGCGGTTATCCTTGGCTACCTGCAAAAACAGCCTGAGCAAAAAACATTGATCCTGGCACCAACCGTCCGAGATGTACATCTTGTTCGGAGCCGCCTCACGGGTTTTACCCCACTTGTCATGACGGGAGAAGAAACCGACCGAGAGCGATTCGAGATTTGGCAGACCTTTCGTCGGACGCCACACGCCGTCCTCCTTGGTACACGAACCGCTCTTGCGGCGATTGATTCAAGCATCACAACGATTTTCCTTTTACGATCTGGCGACAAGGCACACAAACAGGTCGATCGAAACCCACGCTACGATGCCCGCGAACTTGTCTGGGAACATCGCCTTGCATTTGGATCTAACCTTTTTTGTTTTGATGTCGCACCTCTTCCTACAACCCTCTCACGTTTCAACGAATCCGAACGTCTCAACTGGGGCATGTATCCAGATGTCCAAATCGTAAACGTCAATCACGAACGAGGGGCATCTGAGTCCCCGATGATCAGCCACTCAAGCCTAGACGCGATTGGCACAACCCTTGATTCCGGAAAATCTGTTCTATGCGTGTACAACAAAAAAGAGAACTGGATGGAGTGTTCTCGCTGTCAGTCGCGCTCTGTTGTTGGTGAACATTGTCCAAGCTGCGGAGGGACGAATCTCAAAACCCTATCCTACAATAACCAAGATGTTGCGAAGGAATTGAGCCGCCTCTTTCCCGGTCGAAGTGTCGAGGTGATCGACAAAGAACATGCCCAAGTAAGCTCAGCTGATATTCTTGTCGTTACAACGTTTTATTACGAGACCATCTTTGATCCGTTTCGTACCACCAATCTTGGCCTCGTTGTCCATCTGACCATCGACGCTCCTTTGTACGGACAACGTGCCACAGCGGTCGAGGAGCTTCTCCGTGATCTGTGGCAATGGGCCTGGGTTGGATTTGGACGTCGAGCACCGGTCGTAGTCGAAACAACCAGTCACGAACTCATCGTGGAAGTTTTGAATAAGCCTTTTGATGTCGCGCGGGGGGAACTCTCTGCCCGCGAGCGCTATCATCTTCCCCCACTCTACCGATGGAGCCGCATTGTCTACAAGGAGGATGAACCTCGACGCGCAGAAGTCGCTATGACAGATCTCTCTGTGCAGATTGAGCGACTCCCAGGGGCGATTGTCCATCCGCTGAGTTGGAACAAAAAAGGCCATGCGGTACTGGAGTGCGGGATTGAAACAGCATCCATGAAATCCTTACTCTCCATCTTCACGGCGCTTCCAGACCGGTATATCATTGACACAAACACTCTCAACTAGTATTCTGCACGCCTTATGATGCACCGACCCGTCGTCAAAAATCCAAATGATCTTCTGCGAAAACAGTCCGAACCTCTCACAAAGGAAGAACTTGCATCGCCGGAAATTCAGGCACTCATCGATGACTTGATTGAATCGATGCGTCTTGAAAATGGGATTGGAATTGCCGCTCCACAAGTTGGCGTTCACAAGCGTGTGATCATTGTGGACGACGGTCGAGGACCTGCTCCGTACATCAACCCGGAAATTACCGCACGCTCTGTACGTAAGGGGCACTACGTCGAAGAAGGCTGTTTGTCGGTTCCTGGTATCTGGGGGTACGTCACACGAAACAAGATCGTAAAAGTAAAAGCTCTTGATCGGAACGGGGAAAAGGTTTTCCTGAAGGTGAAGGACCTCACCTCCGTCATTTTTCAGCATGAGATCGACCACCTCGACGGAATTCTTTTCATCGATAAGGCGGATACCTACACCCGCCACCCCAGCATGTGAAGATTGTATTCTTTGGCACGCCAACATTCTCTGTCCCCTTCCTTGAATACCTTATTCGTGATTCTGAAATTGAAGTTGTTGGCGTCGTAACCCAACCAGACAAGCCGGCTGGCCGGGGAGGTGACCTCACTCCTCCACCGGTAAAGATCATGGCTCAGACGGCGGTCATTCCATTTTTTCAGCCTAGCAGTCTCAAGACAGACCAGCACATCGGCAAGATTCTTCAGGATCTGGACACCGATTTTTTTGTTGTCGTCGCCTACGGTAAAATTATTCCAAAAGCCATTCTCGACATCCCAAAACGGGGCTGCATCAACGTCCATCCTTCCCTTTTGCCTCGCCATCGCGGGCCCTCACCAATGCAGTGGGCGATCGCGCAGGGTGACTCGACCACAGGTGTGACTATCATGTTGCTCGATGAAGGCATGGACACGGGTCCCCTGCTCGCGAGTGAACACGTGACAATCGACGCGGAGGAGACATACTCAAGCCTTGTACGCAAGGTTCATGAAATCGGACCACGACTCCTGGACGAAACTCTGAAGCGCTTTGAACGCGGGGAAATCATCCCTCTCAAGCAAGACGAAGCGCACGCAACACTCACACGACTCCTGGACAAAGAAGACGGCCATGTCATGTGGTCTCAGACGATGGCAGAAATCGACCAAAGGCACCGTGCCTACAACGAGTGGCCTGGTTCTTTTATGTGTTGGGAACGGAAGAAGGGCGTCTGCCTGCGCCTCAAGGTAATCTCCCTCCAGCCAGTCGATTTTGTGACAGACGTACCACAGGGTGTGACCACCGTGAAAGAAGGCCGACTATTTATCGACTGCAAAGACGGTACGATCGAAATCCTTGAAATCCAGCCTGAGGGCAAACCAAAAATGAAGGCCTCTGCTTTCATTCAAGGGTACCCTGACATTGCTGGGGCGATGATGAGCTAGTTTATAAGGTCGCCACCTGGCGACTTTGTGTTTATTCTCTGACTGTCGCTGCAACAGCTGTGGGCTGGCGCTTCACGCTTAGAAGTTCCTCGATAAACACGGCACTAGAGGAGGTGGCGTGTTTTTTGTTTGGAAGAAATGGGATCAAGAAGAGGAGGTAGCCTAAGCCGATTGGGTGGTTCAGATAGGGAGAAAAGAAATGGGTTCCGTACAGAAAGATAAGACCGGTCACGAGTGCATATCCCAGCCAAGCCTGATCCGACTTTGTATAAGCCCAGAGGTGTTTGATGAGCTCGTAGGCGATCCAGAGGAAGGCAATGGGGCCCAGGATGCCCATCTTGATCCAGAGTTCCAACCAGCCCCACTCCATGGAGCTGGTGGTCCAGGTGCCGTCTGGACTAATAGCTCGAACACGAGGGTCATCGGTTTCAAATGTCACGGTCGCGCCAAAACCATGTCCCATAATCGGGCTCTCAAGAATCTTATTCACCATTGGGGTTAAGAGCTTCCAGCGGCTAGAGATTCCGGCGTCGCCCGTTTCCGTGGTGCGATCCCGAAGCGAATCCGTCAGGGAGCCGCCACCAAGATTTGGGTTCGGAAACGGAAATAGAGTAACCGCAAATAGAAGAGCAACGCCCAAAACAGCTGTGAGGATAGACCAGCCACTAAACACGACTATTGCGTGCCACTTCGGTCGTTGGGAACGCCAAAGCATGTACAACAGGAACGCAAGTCCGGGCATGAGGCCCACCCAGAAGCTGCGAGAAAGCGCGAGGAGAATCACAGCAATCACCATCGCCCCAAGTCCTACCAACCAACGCTTTTTCTCAATCGAACCAGAAAGGGACAGGATGAACCAGCCGAAAACGGCAGTGAATATCTGCGACTGAACGAACACGCGGTAGACGCCGCCGCCCACGTCAGTAACTTCTGCCACGCGAAGATCGCGAACAAGCTCATAGAAAGGCGTTAAGAGAGCTACCCAGAAGTGCGTGAACACATACAGAATCGTAAACGATACAAGCGCAGCCCAGACGGCTCCGGCGGCCAGTGCCTGAAGCAGATCATGGCGATGTTTATGCGCCCATTCAACAGATAGGATCGGCAAGAGATAGAACAGGTAGAGATAGGCATTTCCGTCCTTAAATGCTGTTAGCGGGTCATGACTCAGAACTCCAAGAATAAATCCAATCGCGATGGCCAACACAAGGAACAAGAAGATATGTCCCCGGCCATCCTGTACATTGAGCTTATATCGTCGCGTGAGCCATCCAATCCCCCACCCTGTCATGATCCCGATAAAAATACCCATCCGCATGGACACGGGGAAGCCTCCAACGTCAACGAGCAAAAGCGCGCCGTGCGGATTGGAAAAAAGCTCAATGAACGCAAGGAGAAGCGCTGCGTCCAATCGTATATAGGCAAGGGATGCTGCGCTGACAGCCAGACCCAGGAGAATCAAGCCGGAAAATTCTGTGTAGTACCCGAGTACACCCAGACCATAGAGGGCAGCCATCGTGGCAAGTGCTTTCCAAAATGTGTGAGAAAAGAATTGGCGCATACTTAGAGACGGTGTTTTTTTACGATAACTTCATGGGCTGTTTCATATCCACGAATGGTTCTTGGAGACCACCCTATCAGTCGCCAGGGAAGACGATAGAAACATTTTGGAACCCAGCGCGAGTATGAGGGGCGACCAGACTCGACAAGAATTCGATATAAACTCTCGTCTACAAATACTCCTGTCTTTCCTTGTTCACTCATCGTCAGCCACAGATCCCAATCTTGAAAACGGACCAAGGACTCATCGAATCCCGGAAAGGCCTCCCGCCGAATGAGTGAGGTTGTGTGAATGTAGTTTTGTGAACGTAGGGTTTGGACATCGAATGGGTGACCCTGGAACAATCGTCGGCCCCACCAAAAACTCGAGTACGACCATGATGCTTCCGGTTGATCATGCAGAGCCACTTCGAGCTTCTCGAGCATGAACGGCTCAGCGATAACATCGGCATCCCAGAAAATGACCAAGCCCCCTGTCGACAATCGGAATCCACGATTACGGGCAACCGGGGCCCCTAGATTTTCTTGGTGAACGTAGGTGATCCTATCGTGATAGGGAGCAAGGACCCGTTGGGTGTCGTCGGTCGAGCCGTCGTCAACGACAATCACCTCGTCGGGTTGACGCGTTTGTCCGAATAAGGAATCCAGCGCCCGAGAAAGCGTTGCGGCATGCTGGTATGTCGGGATGATGACAGACAACATCATAAATACGGATCAAGCTTAGACAGCTGGTTCTGACAGGTAAATGTTTTTGCATGTTCTCGAGCCAGCAAGGAAAGCTGCCGACGAAATTCCGTATTCTTAGCAAGAGTAGCGATCGCGCTGGCAAGGTGCTGTTCGTTTTGTGAGTCAAGCAAGATCCCTGTCTGACCATCGATCACAGCCTCGTCTACACCTTCAACGCGCGTGGCAATCGATGGCAACCCAGCAGCAGCGGCTTCGATATACACCAAACCAAACCCTTCCTTGTCCCGTGGGTTCTGTGAAACAGGCATGACAAAGACGTCGGACTCTTGATACAGACGCTGGCGCTCCTCATCACCTACCCTTCCATGAAGTACGACATGATTGCCAAGATTCAGGGTCTCAATCATCGAACGCAGGCTGGCTTCCATTGGCCCTTCGCCGACAATGTGGTAAACGAAGTCCGTAAGGTCCCCTGTTCCTCGTAGATGGGCTAACGCATTAAGGACATGCGCGTGACCCTTACGTTCAACAAGACGCGAAACCGTGAGGAGGGTGAAGCGATTTGAAGGAGGCAAGGGCACTCCTGTTGTTGTGGGGGCTTGAGAGATACATGGATAGACTACAAGAACCTCGGCAATGCCAAAATCGCGTGCAACTTCGCGAGCCAATGCTTGAGAATTTGCGACAACAAGTCGTGCTCCCTTGAGAACCTTCGTCGCAAGCCTCTTTTTTCGGCTTGAGGATGTGGCCAATCGAATATCCATCCCGTGGACGAATACAACGTACGGAGTGCTGGTAAACTTTTTTGCAAGCCATGCAGCCGAGCCGATGGGAAGGATATGACTTGTTAAAATGAGCGAATATCGCGATCGATACGTCCAAAGATACCACGTGGTCTTGAGCCACCTCGGCCACAGAAATCTACCCAAAAGCGGGGCTCGAAAAATCGGGTACCCTGACGTCAGATCAAAGGTACTCCAGGCAGGGTGTGGATCTGAAAGAACCTCAATCCGGTCCTTGAGATGCTCACAGAGAGCACGAAGGTACCGAGCAACGCCGCCTTCGTTTGGTGGAAAGTCTGGGGTGATGAGGAGAATCTTCTGTTCGCTCATACGCGTCTAAAAAAGCGAAGATCTGTCATCTTAAACGAGCCTATCAGGAAAAGACCACCGAGGTAGACAACACCGCCAATTCCCACGACCGGAATCCAGCCAAGAATAGGCTTAAGAGCGATAACCACCGCAAGCATGATGAGACCGACAACATAAATCGGAACGATGGTGGCAAAGAGCTTCCCAAATGAAAAGTTGGGGACGGCTGAAGGAATGTAGAAAAGCCCAGCGACGAACATGAAGACAAAGCTCACAATGGCAGCGTACGCAGCACCAAGAATTCCCATCTGTGGAATCAACACGGCATTGAGGAAAATGTTGATCACCATCGTCACTCCCATAATTCCCGTCTTGATGGCTTGCTTCCCTGAGGCATTCAGCAGCGCTCCAATGGGAAAATCTAGGAAAATCGGAATGAGAACGAAGATGAGTGTTTGCAGGACGATAACAGATTGTTCGTACCCTTCGCCAGCGAGTGAGATTGCCTCTGGAGCAATGGCATACAGGCCAAAGACAATAGGAGCCGAAAGGATCGCCATGTACCACATGCTCCGCATTAAGATTCGCTCAAGCATGGCCGTATCCTTCCCTGCCACGGCACTCATGCCTGGGTACAGAGCGGCAATAAAGGCAAGCGGAAGAAACTGAAACGCGTAGGTAAACTTATACGCGATCGCGTAAATGCCAACGGAGGTGGTATCGAGCATTTTTGAAATGAAAATCGAGTCAACGTACGAATAGACTTTCACGAAAATCGCGGCCAAAGCAAATGGAAATGCCATGGTGAGGATGAGTCGTGCGTCTTTTGTAGACCAATGAGGAACCAGTGTTGATGATCCCAATCTCGCGGCAACACGAGACGAAGCGACGACGAGATTGATGAAACTTCCAGCCATGAGTGCCACAACGAGGAGTGGCAGAGATGGGGCGAGCCAGAGGACTAACCCCCCAACAACAGCTGTTGTTGTCATTCCAGAAAAAATTCCAATAGCTTCAAATTGCAATGTTTGAAAGCCTCGCAGGACTCCGTAAAAAAATACCTGAAACGCATCCAACACAAGAACCACACAGGCCATTCCGATTAAAAGCTGGACTTGAGGCTCATACCCTAGGGCCCAACCGCACACGAGTGACCCAACAACCGCCAGGAGCATCATGGGTAGCTTCAGGGCGAGGGCGTGAGAAATTAGGGCACGCGCCTGGCTTGGATCCTTTGCAATCTCTCGTGTTGTGACAGAAGTAATCCCAAACTCAGCGATGACTGAAAATATGGTCGTAATGGAAAGGGCAAGAAAATACTGTCCCGTCATCTCCGGCATCATGACTCGAGCCAAGAACAAAAAGTAGACAAAAGCAATGATCTTTTGTCCTACGGAAGCAATGGTCAAATAGAGCGTATTTTTTGCAACCTGTTCCGTCACACGAGGGTCAGTTTACCCTATTTCTTGCAATAAAAAAACGGTGGAGTCGTCCACCGCAAGGTTGTCATTCGATCTGCACGATCGTGAAGGTGCTTCGCCCCTCCTGCTTGGGGAGTTCGCTGGATTGCCCGCCGAACACCGTGCCGCCGCCACGCTCGAAGGGTCTCATAACCCTGTACAATCGTGGATCACGAGCGATCTTTCGGAAGAGGCTTTCGCCCGCCATCTTGAGCGGGCCCGCCTCCAACCCCATCCCCATCATCATCTCATCGATGAGGTCAGAAGTTTCCCTGACCTTCCATGGATCAAAAGGAGGTTCAGACGAGAGCTGGTCGAACACGGGCGCAGAAACGCCCAACACGTAATCCGAGAGCTGGCGCAAAAGACCACGGCTCCTCCACTGACCCTCGGCTCGAAGGATTCGAGCACTGTGCCGACCATGAAGGATCGGCCAACCCGTAGTAGCGGAGCAGCCCATGAAGAGCCGCTTCCCCCCACGTGCCCCGTAGTGCGCGCCGATCAGATCCAGCCGCGCTCCTGGGTACATCTGCGTCTTGGAGAGGGTGGCCACCACCTTCTTCAAAAGGTCACGAGGCGATGACGCCTCACCCACACGCTGTGTGAGGGCCCTAAGGATCGCGGCATCCTTCGGTTGAACGATGATCGAGAAAACACCGGTAGGCGTTCCCTCGTCGTTCTTGATCCCCTCAAACGTGAGGGCGATGTGGAAGCAGATTGGCATCAAGGCACCGTTTGATGCCCACGGCGCCGAGATGATTCCCTCCATATCGATGATCCTCTCCAGGGACGGGACGCCGTAGTCGCTTCTGTCGGCATCGATGATGACCCAGGGTAGACCAGGGTGTTGTTCAGGAATGTACAGCAGTCTATTCATTTCACCTCCCGGCGGGATTTAAGCACTTAGGCCTATAAAAGTCAAAGCCAGGGCTGAAACCCTGGCTTTGCTATTTTCTAACGTTTTGACCACTGAGGTGAACGACGTGCTGACCTATGTCCGAACTTCTTACGTTCGCGGACGCGAGCATCTCGACTCAGGAAGCCGGCTTTCTTCAGTGTGCTACGAAATTCAGGATTGAAATCTACAAGCGCTCTGGCAATCCCTAAGCGGATTCCATCAGCCTGCCCATGAATACCCCCGCCACTCACATGAACGGTTATGTCAAAGACGTTCTCCATCCCCGTTTCCTTTAGGGGAGATACAACTGCCTGTTGCATGGTCTCAAGAGGGAGATACTCTGTGAGCTCACGATCGTTGATCTTGATACTTCCTGATCCGCCGTGGTGAAGGCGTACGCGAGCAATCGCTTCTTTGCGACGTCCGATGGCCTCAATGTATTTTGTTTCACTCATATCAGCTAGTTGTTTACCACCAGGCGCTTAAGGCGCTCACTCCGATGCTTATTCTTTGGCAACATACGAGAAACGGCTCGTCGGAGGACGTCTCCTGGATCTGCAGCCCATACCGTGCTTAGCTTCTTCTGTCTCAAACCAGCTGCATAGGTTGTATGATGGCTGTAAACCTTCTGATTCATTTTCTTTCCCGTCAACACCATCTTTGAGGCGTTCACAACCTGAACATGGTCTCCGTCATCGATGTGAGGGGTAAATGTTGGCTTGTGCTTCCCAAGAAGAATATGAGTGACTTCTGTCGCTAATCTTCCTGGTGCCTTTCCGGTTGCATCGATGGTATGAATCTCGTTAGACATAATAGACATTACACCAATTCAATCTGGACCATCTCGGCCCCATCATTTTTCCTTGATCCAAGTTTCACAATGCGAGTGTAGCCACCGGCACGATTTTGGTAGCGTGGTCCAAGGATCTCAAAAATTTTCTTCACCGGATGGTCCGTGTAGAAAAATCCAAGAAGTTTTCGGCGAGAGGCGAGCGTCTGAATCTTTCCACTCGTGATAGCCTTTTCAACCAACGGCTTCACGGCCTTTGCCTTTGCTTCGGTGGTCTTTACTTTTTCGTACAAAATCACGCTTGCTGCGAGATTTCGAAGCAAGGCCTCACGTGGCGCCTTTTCTCGGCCTAAAATTGTTCCTTTCTTTCGATGACGCATATGGAGGTTAGGACTCGACTTCCGGCTGGGACGACTGATTATTGGTCAAGATCGAAAAATAGTCAATAAGAATTTTCGCGGACTCCTCAACCGCCTCCTTTGGGGAGATGGTTCCATCTGTCTCGATATTCATGATGAGCTTGTCGTAGTTGGTGATCTCTCCAACACGTGTGTTCTCGACACGATAGCCGACATTTCGGACGGGTGAGAACAACGCGTCAATCGCGATCGTTCCGATGTCTCGAGGAGCGTCCCCTGCTCGATCCTCACTCGTTGTGTATCCTCGACCTCGTCGAACGGTAAGCTCCATTTCAAAAACCGTTCCGTCCTCCGTAACCGTTGCAAGTACCAATTCTGGGTTGATAATTTCTACGTCTGCGTTTGGAGCAATATCAGCTGCCGTTACTATTTTGGAACCCGAAACGCTTAATGTGAGCTTAACTGGTTCATCTGAAAAGCACTTCAATCGAAGAGACTTTACATTCAGAATCACCTCAAGAGCGTCTTCCTTCACACCTTTAATGGCCTGAAATTCGTGATGGACGCCCTTAATTTTAATAGCCGTAACAGCCGCGCCAGGGAGGGAAGACAAGAGAACGCGTCGAAGCGCATTCCCAAGCGTTGTGCCGTATCCGTGAAAACAAGGTTCGACAGTGAGAACGCCTTCATTTTGGCGCTCACCGTCGTCATACTGGATACGTGATGGAAGAAGAATGTTCTCCATACAATAATGATAAAAATGATGATTATCGTGAGTAAAACTCTACGATGAGTGTCGGGTCAAAATCCTGTTTCAGATCCTCACCTTCAGGGAGAGCCGTCACCTTACCTGTCATAATCTTCTCATCACGAGAAATCCATGAAGGCAACGTGCTCTGCTTCATTGCTTCAGGTATATTCTTCACGATTCCCTTATCAACTTTTGATGGCTTAATCGTGATGACATCACCGATGGAAACGCTAAATGATGGGATGTCTACACGTGTTCCATTGACCTGGATGAAACCATGACCAACAATCTGACGAGCCTGGCGTCGAGTCTTTGCCCATCCAAGGCGGTAGATCACGTTGTCCAGACGAAGCTCGAGAAATCGGACCAGCGATTCCGCTGTGTTTCCACCTGTGCGGCTGGCCTTTTCAAAATAATTTGAAAACTGACGCTCAAGAATTCCGTAAATCGCCTTTGCCTTCTGCTTCTCCTTAAGCTGCTCACCATAAGAGGAGAGTCGAGATCGTCCAACAGCTTGCTTTGGTCCATGGACACCTGGTGGGTAGGCACGTCGTCGGACGTACTTCTCCTTACCAAGCGTAATACCAAGGCGGCGGGATCGTTTTACAATGGGTGTTCGATAAGTTGCCATATCCTAGACGCGTCGTGGTTTGGGTTGACGGCACCCGTTATGAGGCAATGGAGTCAAGTCCTTAATAGAGAGTACCTGAAAACCGTTTGCGTTTAGTGCCCGAATGGCTGAATCACGTCCTGTGCCAACACCTGTCACAAATACATTAACCTCTCGAAGACCAGTCTCCTTTACTCGATCTGCTGCCGTTTTCACGACGATGCTCGCCGCATAAGGAGTTGATTTCTTTGGTCCCTTAAATCCACAGTTTCCCGCACTCGACCAGCCGAGCGTGTTTCCATTCAAATCTGTGAGAGTCAAGATCGTGTTGTTAAATGTAGCCTGAATATAGGCACATCCCTGAGACACTTGTCGGATGACTTTCTTCTTTGAGCGTGATTTGCTGATGGTCTGCACTGCCATATGAGATTAGGTCTTGGTGAGTGTTCGGCGTCCACTTCCCATCGTTCGACGAGCGTTTCCGCGGACAGTACGTGAATTTGATTTTGTTCTTTGACCTCGAGCAGGAAGTCCTTTCCCGTGGCGTGTTCCCCGATAGGAGCCGATTTCTTTCAAGCGTTTAATGCTGGAGAGCTTATCTCGTCGAAGGTCTCCCTCAAGACGGTAGTTTTTCTCCAACAACGTTCGAATCTCATTCACCTGGTCGTCTGTGAGATCCTTTGTCCGGATATTCTCATCAACCCCTGCCTTAAAAAGAATTTTTTTGGACGTCGTCTCTCCAACACCATAAACATAGGTCAGAGCGATGACGATGCGTTTGTCGTTTGGAATGGTAACACCTGCGATACGTGCCATAGGGTTATCCTTGTCGTTGCTTATGACGTGGGTTCTTACAAATCACAACCACCCGACCTTCACGTCGGATTACTTTACAGTCGCGACAAATTTTTTTTGCAGATGATCGAACTTTCATAATTTTAAACGTCATCGATGCGATCGATGACGCTAATGCGATCAAAAACGATACACAATCCGACCTTTTGTAAGATCGTACGGACTGATTTCCAACTTGACCTCATCTCCCGGGAGAATTCTGATGCGAAACTTACGCATCTTTCCGGAGAGGTGGCCAGTGATCATCTGTCCATTTTCTAGTTTGATTTTGAAGTTCGCGGCAGGGAGAAGCTCTTCTACCGTACCCCTCATCTCAATGAAATCTTTTGTCGCATTTACCATAGTGAAACAGCGACCGCATTCTAGCACCTCCGGGCCAAAACGACAAGAAATCTGTGAGATTTAAGGCGCCGGTATTGTACTGATGGGTGGGATTACTGTCAAGAATAAATAGTGGATAGCTTTTTTACTCTAAAATTGCTTTAATTCTTCGAATTCCGCCTGCCACCGCCTCCTCCTTTGCGATCTTAAAGTGACCCAAAAGACCCGTCCGATCAACATGAGGCCCGCCGCAAACCTCCTTGCTATAGTATTCACCTGTGGGTTCATCTCCAATAAAATACACTTTTATCTTGTCCCCAAGGGTGGCGTATTTATCTTCAAACAACCCAATTGCTCCGCGTTCCTTAGCCTCACCCAGTGTCAGCATTTCGTAATGAACCGGGAGATTTTTTGTAATGTTTTCATTTACTATCGTCTCGACTGCTTGGATCTGATCGGGCGTTAACTTTTCAGGATGAGAAAAATCAAACCGAAGGCGCTCCGACGTGATGTTTGAACCCTTCTGCTCAACATGACCTCCAAGCACAGATCGAAGTGCTTGGTGCAACATGTGAGTTGCTGTATGGAGCCGAACAGTAGCTTCAGAATGATCCGCAAGTCCCCCCGCAAACTTCTGCTCAGAGCCGGATCGAGAAAGGTCCTGATGCTTTTGGAATTCCCCTTGGAACACGATTCGATCGACCAACTGACCCCGCTCAACCGCCATCTCCTCTGTAAGCTCTATAGGAAATCCGTAGGTTGAGTATAGAACAAAGGCATCCTCCCCAGAAATTTTCCCTTTCTGGGTGAACAATCGTTCAAATTCCTTTTCACCTTTTGTAAGGGTTTTCCCAAACTTCTCTTCCTCACGTTGAAGCTCCGCCAAGATAATCTCCTGTCTTGTCGAGAGTTCAGGATAGGAGGTCTCATATTCGCTCACGAATGCAGCACCAACCTTTGCAACAAAAGCGCCCTCTATCCCAAGTTTTCTTCCGAATCGTGCTGCTCGACGAATCAATCGGCGTACAAAGTATCCCTGATCTTTATTTGAAGGGAGAATATTGTCTCCTATCAAGAAAACAGAGGCTCGAATGTGATCAAGAATGACTCGCATGGAACGAGTCGATGTGTCATCAGCTCCGTATGACACTGAACCGAGCTGTTCAAGGATCGTTTTTGGCTGACGGAACACGTCCAATTGGAACACATCAGAATTCTCATTTTGAGCAGCGGCAATTCGTTCGAGTCCCCCACCAAAGTCCACATTCTTCTGGGGAAGTGGCTCAAATCCTGTCTCCGTTTTTTTGTATTCCATGAAGACGCTGTTCCCGATCTCCATGAATCGGCCACAATCACAATTCACGTGGCATGGTTGACGCCTAAATTCGGATCGTTCGTGGATCTGTGCGGCAACACCAAAATCCCAAAAAAGCTCTGAATCAGGTCCACCTGGTTCCCCCACAGGCATGTTGCCTGGTACCCCTGCGCGTGACCACCAGTTTTTCTTTTCATCGTAGTAAAAGATGCGGCCCTGTTGCATCCCTTCTTGTTCTGCAAAATCGACATCCTGTGCCTGGATTCCTGCGTTCGCAAAAATATCCTTCCAGATGCGCACAGACTCCTCATCACGAGGAATCTCTGAATTCCCCCGAAAGACACTCACATACAGATGTTCTGGATCAAGACCTATGTCGTTTGTGAGAAACTCAAAAACCCATGGCAATTGCTCTGCTTTGAAGTAATTTCCCAATGACCAGTTTCCCAACATCTCAAAAAACGTTGTATGTCGATTATCCCCCACCTCTTCAATATCTTGGGAACGAAAACATTTTTGAGAATCTGCGAGTCGGACGCCCTGCGGATGCGTTTCACCAAGCAAATACGAAATCATCGGCTGCATGCCGCTTCCGGTAAACAGGGTTGTTGGATCATTGTCTGGAACCAATGACGCGGACGCAAGAACTGCGTGACCCTTCTTGGAGAAGAAGTCTACGTACTTTGATCGGATATCATGGATAGTCATACGCCAAAGCATTCTACAAAAGCCCAAAGGTCACGTCCACTAGCCATCACTCGCGACCTCCTGTGGTCTGGATTGACGGAGGGTTGCTCGCTTTATACTATCAATCAAACGAGACTGCTCCTCAACATGGAGCAAGCCTGCAAGGACCGCATAGACAACCAGACCGATGCCGCCAGCAAGAACGGCTTGGAAAAAGACACCAAAGAAACTTTCAAGCGAAAGGAACGAGAGAACAACAGGCTTCAGGAGTTGCATCACAAGTCCCGCGGCCATTCCAGCCACACTCAGCTTAAACATCAATGTTAGGATTGTTGACTCGCGCAAGGTTCCAAGTCGTTGCCGGAGGAAGACCCACAACAGGATAGCATTCACGGTCGAGGCGATTGAGTAGGCGATTGAAAGAGCAGCAACACCAAAATCATCTTTCAATAAAAACGCGCTGAGTATTCCGATCAGAGCCGAAACAAGGGCGATAATCAATGGAGAAATTGTATCGTGCAACGCATAAAAGGCTCGCGCAAGAACAAAAATCAGTGATTGAGGAATGAAGGTCAGAGCGAAAAACGCAAGTGTATCAGCGGTCGCAATGGTCGCTGGCCAGTCGAATTCCCCTGCACCAACCACGACACGGACAATCTGAGCTCGGAACACTAAAAACAACAGAGTCATGGGCACAAGCAAGTACAGGAGTTGTCGAGTGGTCGTCACGATTGTATCAATGAAGGTCTGCTCGTCATTCTTGGAAGCAAGCTCGGAGAGACTCGGAAAAATAGCAATCGCAAATGAAACACCTATGATCCCTATGGGAAAGAACTGAATATTATACGCAAATTGAAAGACCGTAAGACTCCCAGCGACAAGTGTTGAAGCAATCACAGTGAGGAGGATAAACATGAGCTGGTTTACGGCCAGTCCAATGGTTCGAGGACCCATCAGCCGGATCATCTCTCTCACATCATGACTTGAGAGATTGAACACCCATGTGTAGTGATATCCGCTTTCTCGAATGCCGTACCACTGAACAAGCATGTGAAGGAAGGCTCCGAGTACAACCCCCCAAGCAAGTCCGATCAACCCCATCCAGTCGACCAACCAAAGAGCCCCGACGATGATTCCAAAATTGTAAAAAATTGGTGCGAGTGAATACAGGAAAAATTTTTTGAGACTTTGAAGAGCAGATCCGTAGATCATGGAAACGGCCAGGAGAATTTGCGACAAAAACATGATACGCATGAACGTAGCCACTCGTACTTGTTTGATCTCAGAAAATCCTGGAGCCACGAGTCCGGCAAGTGGTTCAGCAAACAGCATCAGTAGAAGTGAAAAGAGAATCATTGCTCCCCCGATAAGATGAAGGGCGTTGTTCGTAAATTCCCATGCCTTTTTCTTTCCGCCTACATGCTGGTAGTGCTCAAGAAAGAGAGGAATGAAGCTGGCGGAAAGGGCTCCTACGACAATCAGATTAAACATCAGGTCAGGAATCTTAAAGGCCGCATAGTAGATATCCAGCGCATCTCCTGCACCAAATTGGCCAGCAAGCACACGATCACGAACAAATCCGATCAACCTACTGACAAAAGAAAGCGCCCCAACGATGGTCGCGGCTCCGATGATTGTTTTAAATTCCTTTTGAAAGAGCTTCAGCATGCTAGGAGGACTTTTTTCCAAGTCGAATAAAGGAAGCGATGGCGATCAAAAGGAGAAGGCTGAGGAAAATAACCGATGCAAGAATGAGGCGGTTTTGAAGATGGAAAAATGGGACAAGAACGGTGGTTGATTCTGACGATACGACTCCACTCTCATTTGTGATGGTAAGCTTCACAGGAAAGGCTCCATACATATTATATGTGTGCTGGACGGTCGATTTTGATGAAGTAACTCCATCACCAAAATCCCAAATGGTTACCACTTGGTCAGAGAGAGCCGTTAACACAGTGAAGTTGAACGTATTCCACTCTTCCTGTGTATAGGCAAAAACGGCGTTTGGGGAGAGATGAATTTCCTCATCAATAACAGAAGCATCCTTCGACTCTGCGGTATCAACATCGGATTGATCTGAAGTAAGCACGGTCTCCTGAATCGTCTTTGCGACTTCCTCGACAATTTTTTGAAACGCTTCCGAAGTTGGTGTTGGTACCTGTTCAATCACAGGCTCTGCCTCTTCTTGGATTTGTGTACGGTCCTCGTCCGTTGGATAGGCGTCATCGAGATCATTCACCCCATCGCCGTCCGAATCTTCTTCCGTTGGACTTGTGTTGAGCTCTGCTTCCACGTCATCTGTGACTCCATCGTTGTCATCATCGCTGTCACACGCATCTCCCTGTCCATCTCCATCTGTATCAAGCTGATCATTATTCGACACGGCCGAACAATTATCTTGCGCATTATCAATTCCATCGCGGTCATCATCTATGACAGGGGTGAAGGTAGATGTGAGAGCTGAGTCGTTGCTGGAATTGACATCTGTTGGGTCTGATCCTCGCAAGATGGCCAAAATGTTAAACGAACTGTCGGGTACGACAAAATCGATGTATACCTCCTCTGCATTTCCTCCAGCTGGGAGCGAAATCACGAGTGAATCATCAAGAAGATTTGATCCTTGGTAGAAGCTTACATACCCCGAAACATCTTCGTCCCCCACGTTATACACTTTTGCATAGAGTCGAACTTCGTCTCCCGCAACAAGGAGGTTCGTAGAAAATCGAATATCAACGGGGCTAATCGATAAATCAGCCGCGGCCTGAGCTGTGAGCGGCAAAAGGAAAAGGGCAAGAAGGATAAAGATGCGTTTCATAGAATGATGATATCACCTGTCTGCACCCATCGAGGCGCTGCCTCATCTTTTGTGAGATGGAAGACGGGATTAAATGTTGGATGTACTCGGACCACGACTTGATCAAAGATGATATCTTCGCGATCTTTTACCCGGACAGAAATCACATCATGATGTGTCAGTCCCAATTCCTCCGCAAGACCCGGAGGAAGATGCATGTGCCGAATAGGAATGATGGTGCTCATCTTTGCCTGAATCTCACCCAAGGCTGTTTTCAAGAGAACTGTTGCCGATCGATTAAGATCCCCTGAAATCCTCAGTGGGGCCTCAATGCCGATGGCAAACGCGTCGCTGGAGGAAAGCTCAACCTGTGTCTGTCCTCGTGTTGGTCCAAGCACACAAACCTCAGGAAAGGATCCATTGGGCCCATGGATGGCGAGCGTCTTCAGAGCAACAAATTGGCCTCGCAGTTCGATCGGCTTTTCCTCTCCAAGCATATCGGTTCCAAATAACACACGAGCGTCTTGAGCGGACAGATGGACATGACGATGTTGAACTACAACGGAAATTTCCATAATCAACGTCCAGATCGACGGATAATGGCTACGACAACCAAGACCATCCCCAAAAAGCCGACCAAATACGCAAGTGAAACAAACCGAGCATCCGTCGCGTACGGCAACCAAGGCACATTCATTCCGTAAAATCCAGCAATCAACGTAGGAACCATCAATGCCGCAGAGATAAACGTAAGCAGGGTAACGACCTCGTTGGTGCGATGTGAGAGAAGTGCCTCATTCACATCAAACAGTCCATCGATGATAAGTTTAAGGTTGTCCGTTGACAACCAAATGCTATCCAAGACGTCATGCACGTCATCAAAATAGACAGCCATTTCCTCTGAAACGAACGTTCGCTTCAGGTTGCTGAGACTTGAGAGAATCGCTCGTTGAGGGTCAATCACCTGACGAAGGAAAAGAATATTTCGTCGAGCATGTCCAAGATCAACCGTGAGGCGTTTATCATGCTGGACCTCAATCGCGGCCTCAAGGCGTCGGACTTCTAATGTCAGATCAGCCACGATCGAGAGCGAGTCACGAAAGATCTCACCAAGGATCCGTTGGAGACAAAAAGCTGTGCCCTTCCCCAAAAGCAATGAGCGAAACTTCGTACTCTTTTCAATTCGCGAAATGATATCTTCCAAGGCGGGAATGGGTTTCTGAGTAATCGTCACGAGTCCCTCCTGACTCAAAAAAACGAACAGCTCCTCTCCATAAAGATAGCCCGTATCCTCGTTTACGGCCGGAATATGGAAAACAAAGAAAAGGTAATGTTTATAGGCGTCCATCTTTGAGATGGGTGTCTGAGACCTAATGTCTTCGTAATCAAGATGATGAAACTTAAACTTAGACTGAAGCAACTCAAGGTCTGCTTCGGAAACCTCGCGGATATGATGGAGCTGGATTCCTTTTGCTTCAAAAATGTCTCCTCCCATATGTGTCTTTGGTTCGTTTTTTGCGAGTCTCCGTTCCATGACCGAAGGTATAATTGAACCTGTTATCGCGGATGGGACCAAGCAAGGCGAGGTGGAACTCCGCGAGCATATACTTAATGGCAATGTTCATACGACCATCGCGGTCGAGTCGCCGAATAGAAACGGGAATTTTGGTCGACTTCAAAAAACCGAACTTGCCATGAGCCGTTGCACGCCGCGCGTAGTCATGATCTTCACAAAACGTCACTTCTTCATCAAATCCATTAATCTTTTCGTGTAAGTCACGTCGAGCCAGAACACAGAACCCTGGAGCGTGCGGATAGAGGGAACCCCAGGCTCGTGCGTAGGTGTTATAGGCTTTGTGTAAAAAGTGGTCGATGAATTGGTCAGAGAGTGGAAACACGTCACAGGTCGCGAGATCAAGTTTTCGCTCGAGCATCTCACCAACAGCCTTCTCGAGGAACTGTGGGTCCCGAAGTTCCACATCGGCATCGAGGAACAAAATAAAATCCGTCTTCGCTTCACGCGCTCCCGCATTGCGTCCAAACGAAATAAGTCCGCCATCGACAACCCGTGCCCCGTGCGCGCGTGCAATCTCTCGCGTCCGGTCTGTTGAGTGCGCGTCAGCGACAATAACTTCAGACGGTTGAAACGTCTGTCTCTTGATGGATTCGAGTAAGCGAGGGAGATAGCTCTCCTCATTTTTTGCTGGAATGACGATCGTGAGCATAGGACTATTTTAGCGCGGCGGACGTGTAAGAGCAAACAAGGCAATCCCCGTGGCGACAGAGACATTAAATGATTGTTTCTGACCAGGCATGGAGATCTCTACAAGCACATCACATTGGTCGAGGATCGCTCGGTCGATCCCTTCAACCTCGTTCCCAAGAATGAGTGCGCATGGTTCGCCTGGTGCAACCGTATCGATCGATTGAGCTCCAACACCGTTCTCCAGAGCGATGATCTTGATCCCCTCCTTCTTCAAACGTGTGAGGAGCTCGAAAACGTCATCAACATGCTCCCACGCGACGTGATGTTCCGATCCGAGTGCAACTTTAGCTATTTCCTTTCGCGGTGGTGCTCCCGTGATTCCTGTGAGGTAGAGCTTCTCAACGCTAAATACGTCGCAGGATCGAAAAATGGACCCAACGTTGTGCAATGATCGGATGTTATGTGCGATGACGATCATACCTTGAATTTTCTCACGATTTCGGTTAGTCTTGCGACGCTATGTCTAGCCCCTGCCCTCACAAGGATGTGTGCGGTTCCTGCTCATGGGCCCACATCCCGTACGAGAAACAGCTAAAACAAAAGATTTCCGATATCAATGGTTCTTTTGCATTGAAAAAGCTGAATCTGCGTTGCGAAACTATTCTACCATCCCCGACTACAGAGCATTACCGCAATCGCATGGACTTCGTCATCGACTTCGAGGGGCGAGTGGGAATGCGCGAGAAAGGCAAATGGTGGTGCGTTGTGGATGGAAATTCGTGTTTCCTTGCCGATGAGAAGATCGATGCCCTGTTCGTCGCCGTCCGTGACTGGGTGAAACAGAGCGGCATGTCGTTCTACGACCGCAAAGCACACACGGGACTTTTGAGATACGCCGTGATTCGATCGACAACGCTGGGAGAGACGATGATAAACATTGTAACCTCGACCCCAGATGATGAGGACGAAACTCGAGCTGCGCTCACGTTGGCGGCAAAAGCACTCTCACCAATCACGTTCATCTGGTCACAGAACTCCACGATTACGGATGTCAGTTCAGGTGACAAGCTCGAGACGCTCTTGGGTCCTGGGTACATCGAAGAAAAAATCCGAGGACATCGTTATCGCATCAGCCCCAATGCTTTCTTCCAGACAAACACACAAGGGGCAGAAATCCTGCTCGACACGGTAGAAGAATTCTGTGGCGACCTTTCAGGAAAAACCCTCCTCGACTTGTACTGTGGCTCTGGATTCTTCTCGGTGGCTCTTGGACCACAAGCCTCTCGGACCATCGGTGTCGAGATGGCTCCCGAAGCAATCGCAGACGCTCGAGAGAATGCCGGCCTCAACCACGTGAATGTGGAGTACCACGACGCGAAGACGGAAGACCTTGACTGGAGGCAATTCGGCGCTGATGTCGTCATCCTCGACCCCCCTCGCAGCGGACTGCACGATAAGGCGCTTGCAGACATTCTGGCGAACCCCCCAAAGGAAATCGTGTACGTCTCATGCAACTTCAAGAACTTCGCTCGCGAAATGGTACAATTGCAAAAGATCTATCGAATCGACGGCATGGGAGCTATAGACCTGTTCCCCCACACCCCGCACGTGGAACTTGTGACAAAACTGATTAGAAAATAGCCCTATAACCTATGGCAAAATCTGGATTCGTCGTAATGGTCGGCCGCTCCAACGTGGGAAAATCCACTCTCATGAACTCGATCGTTGGCTCAAAGATTTCAATTACAACCCCAAAACCTCAAACAACCCGTCTTCCTATCCAAGGTATTATCACTCGCCCAGAAGGACAGATTGTCTTTGTGGACACGCCAGGAGTTCTGCGTGGTGAAAAGGACGCCCTTTCAAAACGCCTTGCTGACTCAGTGAAAGCGAGTTTAAAAGATATCGATGTCATCGCCTATATCGTCGATCCTACCCGAGAGATTGGTCAGGAAGAAAGAGAGGTCATCCGTACGATCGAACACATGACGGTACCCAAGGTTCTTGTCATCAACAAGATCGACCTGCGCCCTCCCTACATCGACTTCTACCGTGACCTCGCTGAAAACTACACGGCCGTTGTCGAGGTCTCTGCCTTACGTGGAACTCAT
>SXGR01157201.1_pt1 | contig 50456 bp, 46 predicted proteins | sample 3174711 | NCBI WGS metagenome assembly SXGR01 (sample SAMN11356860, study PRJNA531348) | freshwater metagenome | isolation source: freshwater sample F1-60 | place: China: Fuxian Lake, Yuxi | collected 2017-12-25 | reverse complement strand
TCCCACGCTGCGCAGGCCCTTCGACCTGCGTGCAGCGGGCCTCCTCCTCCCGAAGGAGGGGGATGGTCGGGGCGAGAGGAGTTGAACCTCCGACCTCTGCCACCCCAAGGACGCGCGCTAGCCAGGCTGCGCCACGCCCCGACCCGAGATTGAGGGGGAGATGTTGTACACGGAGGGGCGGATCCGGTCAACCAAAGCCTCGTTTACAGGGACAGGGAGCGGTTTTTCGCGGCTTGAGACCGCGCTGTGCGTAGCGGAGAATGCAGCCATGGCTCGGCCTCTGCGCTCACTGACTCAGGTTCGAACCGTTGTCGTGCGCCGACGGCATCGCACCTGGATGCTGTCGATGATCTGCGCGACCTTGGGCTGGGGCGTGTGGTGGATGGCGCTTGCCCTGCGACGCTGGGCGCCGGATTGGGCGCCCTCGCTGGACGCCGCCGGATGGCTCGCGGGTGCGATTGCCGTGTTCGGCCTGCTCGTGGCGATCTGGACGATCCGCGCCAAGGCCGCATGGTTGCTGATCACGCTGGTGCCGCTGTTCGCCAATGCATCACTGCTGGCGATGCCGATGCTGGTCGAGTCGCTGCGTTCGCGCTGAGTGCGCTTGCTGCTGCGCGCAACGCGCGCTCACGCCACGCGAATCGGTGCGGCGATCAGCATCCATGCACCCGTGACGGCCGAGAGCGCCGTGAGGGCGAGCACGAAGTACGCGGCCTTGCGATGCACTCGCCGCGTCGCGGGCACGAACATGGTGCGGATGCCGGTGATGACCGGCAGCAGGTAGAGCGCAGTGGTGATCTTCGCCAACCAGAGGTGGAAGGGGGTGATCCAGCCCGCGGCCTCGAGATCGTAGATGCTGCCCAGATCGTAGGCGTAGCGCACGGCCATGATCAGGCCGAGCACGGCACTCGCCACGCAAGCGAGGTGCCACCTGCGCATGGCCGACAGGCCCGTGATCACGGCGAGCACGAGAAAGAAGACCGTGATCGCCAGAAAGGTGAGAAAGCCGATGGTCGGTGTCATGCGCCTGCCCCTCCGAGCAGACCTTCCATCTCGGCCGTCGGCGCGCGGTTCATGAGGTCCGTCACGGCCTCGCGCGGATTCTTCCCATCGAAGAGCACGGCATGCACCTGTTCGGCGATCGGCATCTCGACGGAGCCGAGATCGGCCTCCGGACCAAAGAGTGCCTTGGCGGTCCACACGCCCTCGGCGACCATCTTCATGTTCCCGAGCACCTTGTCGATTTTCTCGCCGCGCCCGATCGCCTCCCCCACGGCGCGATTGCGCGAGTGGCGCGAGCAGCAGGTGGTGATCAGATCGCCCATGCCGGCGAGGCCGAAGAAGGTCTTCGGATCGGCGCCGCGCGAGCGGCCGAAGCGAGCGATCTCGACCATGCCGCGCGTCATCAGGGCCGCCTTGGCATTGTCGCCCAGCCCCAGGCCATCGCTGATTCCGGCCGCGATCGCGATGACGTTCTTGAGCGCGCCCGCAAGCTCGGCTCCCAGCGGATCGTGGTGCGTGTAGACGCGGAAGGTCTGCGAGGTGAAGGCGGCCTGCACCTTGGAAGCGAGCGCGCGATCCGTGCTCGCCGCGAGAATCGCCGCGGGTTTCTGCTCGACGACTTCCTCGGCGTGACTGGGACCCGTGAGCACGCAGACCGGGCGCTTGCCGAGCAACTCGACCAGTATCTGGCTGGGCGTCTTGAAGCTCTCGATCTCCAGACCCTTCGTGGCGGTCACAATCGGCACCGTGCCGGGAATCGCGTCCTCGAAGCGGTGCAGCACCGAGCGCAGGAACTGCGTCGGCACCACGCTCACCACAAGATCGGCCTTGTCCGCAGCGCGATGCGGATCGGCGGTGATCGTCATGCCGATGGGCAGCGTGTGGCCGGGCAGGAAGCGCTCATTCTCGCGCTTATGCTGCATCTCGGCGGCCTGCTCGGCAAAGGCGCTCCAGAGCGTGCAGGGAATGCCGTTGCGGGCCAGCACGAGCGCAAGGGTCGTGCCCCAACTGCCGTCGCCGATCACCAGCACTCGGCTCGGTTTGTTCGCTGGATTGCGGTTGTCAGCCATGGCTGGTTGCATCGGGGTGCTTGTGCTTCTCGCCCGCGCGCGGTTCGGTGCCCGCGAGCATGCGCTGGATGTTGGAACGGTGCCGCACGACGATCAGCAGACAGAGCAGGCCCGCGCCGAAAAGCAGTGCTTTGGGGCCATCCTGAATCCAGACGACGACCGGGAAGGTCACACCCATCAGGATCGAGGAGAGGCCCGAGTAGCCCGTGAAGGCCCGCGTCAGCAGCCACACGATGCCGCCGATCACGAACACCAGCGGATCCATCGCCACGATCGCACCGCAGCCCGTGGCGACGCCCTTGCCGCCACCGAAGCGCAGGTAGATCGAGAAGCAGTGGCCCAGTACGCTCGCCGTACCCGCCAGTACCTGCGCCAGCACGCGCTGCTCGGCGCTTTCCAGCAGCCAGAGACAGACCAGCACGGGCAGGAAGCCCTTCAGGAAGTCGAGCGCGAACACCACGAAGCCCCACTTGCGCCCAAGCGCGCGCATGGCGTTGGTCGTGCCGATGTTGCCGCTGCCGAACTGGCGCAGGTCGATGCCCTTGAGCCAGCGGGCCAGCACCAGGCCGAAGGGGATGGCACCCAGCAGATAGGCGAGCACGACCAGCACCCACACCAGGCTGGGCAGGTCAAGCAGACTCGTTTGGGGCGGGGTGGGCATCCGGAAAGACCCGTGCAGCGTAGCGTCTAGGGAGCGGGGGGGAAGGGCGGCAGCTCCCGAGGAGTCGGTTTTCCCGCGGAAGCCGGTTTTCTCGCAGGATTGAAAAAAACCTCCCCGCTCGTACCATATTTCCTCACATTCCGGCCAAGGCCCCCCGGGCGCTGCGGCCACGAAGGAGCCCAACGATGACCTATGTGATTGCCGAACCCTGCAAGGGAACCAAGGACACCGCCTGCGTCGAGGTCTGCCCGGTCGACTGCATTCACCCGACCAAGAACGAGGCGGATTTCGCCAAGCACGACATGCTCTACATCAATCCCGACGAGTGCATCGATTGCGGCGCCTGCGCGCCCGAGTGCCCCGTCGATGCGATCTTCGATGAGGCGGAGCTGCCCGAGAAGTGGGCGCAGTACACCAAGATCAACGCCGACTGGTACGCCCAGAACCGCTGAGCGGCCCTTTCCGCGGCAGACGCCAGCCTCCTCGTGCCTGCCGGCGCCGGGAGGCTGACTCGTTTTCAGGGCTGGGCCCGAGCCCTCTGCTCCGCGGCGCGCAGCTGCGCCTGCGCGTCCTTCTGCTCCTTCGTGTCGTTGGGCAGCAGGCAGCTGGGCACGGAACGCAGCAGCAGCTTGGCCTGCGCCTTGGCCTTGTCCCCGTTGGCAGCCGTCATCGCCACCGCGCGCGCCTTCATCGCGGCGAACATCGACTTGCCGGCCACGGGCTCGCGCCGCCATTGGGCCGCCTCCGCAGGCAACTTGGCAGCCTGTGCCTGCGCCGCCTGCACGCGGCTGGCGAGCGTCGGGTGGTCGCTGAAGGTGTCGGATTCGGTGTCGTAGCCCTTGTCGATCAGCGACTGGAAGAAGTCGCCGAAGCGCGCCGGATCCCAGCCGGCGCGGGCGTAGAACTCAAATCCCCAGCGGTCGGCCTCGGCTTCGTCCTGGCGCGTGAAGCCCAGGGAGAGGAAGTTGCCCGCCAGCATGCCCAGCGCAAGGCCGTAGCCCATGTACTCATCGCCGTGTTCCTCGCCGCCTGCGGCATAGCCGGCGACTCCCAGCGCCGCCGCTGTGCCCAACGTCATGTACTGGCGATTCATGCCCTTGTGCACATGCCGGCAGTAAACATGCGCGAACTCGTGCGCCATGACGGCCGCAAGCTCATCTTCCGTCGCGCAGGAGGCCAGCAACTGCGTGTACACGTACATGTGCGAGCCGCCCGTCGTGAAGGCGTTGAGCTGATCGGAGCTGACGAGGTGGAAGCGCTCGGTGGAGAACATCCAGCTCGTGTCTTCCTTGAAGTGCGCCTTGGGTCCCTTCTTCGCGGCGCTGAGTTCGCGCGCCGACGCCACGATGCGATCCCCCATCGATTCGAGATAAGCCACCAGCTCCTGATCCGCGAGGATCGCCGGTTCGAGTTCGCGGTGCATTTCCTCGGCCTGATTGCGCACCGCCTGATCGGAGGCGCAGGAACCGAAAAACAGCGGGAGGAGCAGGAACGCAAGCCACTTCATGCCCGTCAGCCTAGCGTCCGGGCGCGAGGCTTGCGCCCGCGCTCACAGAGACTAGTCTGCGCGGCGTGAACACCGCGCCCGCGCCCCGAATGAGCCCATGGCTGGCCCTGCTGGCGCTGGGCGCCGTGACACTGATCTGGGGCGGAAGCTTCACCTGGATGAAGCAGAGCCTCGACAGCGCGAAGTCCGTGCTCGGCGAGGGTCGCGAACTGCACGGCACGGCGCTGTTCCTGCTGCTGCGCTTCGGAGCGGCAAGCCTGCTGATGCTCGCGATCCCGCGGGCTCGCGCGGTGCTCGATCCCGGCGTGGCCCGCGGCGGACTGATCCTCGGCGGCCTGCTGTTCGGCGGCTTCGTGCTGCAGATGGCGGGCCTGAGCGAGGTCAGCCCGGCCGTCAGCGCCTTCCTCACGAGCCTGTATGTGCTGTTCACCGCGCTGATCGTCACCTTCCAGCAGAAAAAGCGCCTATCGTGGGTGCTGATCGTCGGTGCGATCTGCTCCACGGCCGGTGCGGCCTTCATCCGCGGCGCGCCGCAGATGCTGCTGAGCTTCGGAGAGCTGATGACGATCGCCTGTGCGCTTCTGTTCGGGATTCACATCCTCGCGACGGATCATGTGTCGCGGCGCGTCGACGCGCTGGCCGTCAGCACGAGCAGCTTCCTGGTGGTGACGATCGGCTGTGCCGGCTGGCTGCTGTGGTTCCAGCTGTTCCGCACGCCGCTGAGCGGCGCCGAGTTCACGGCCCTGCTCCAGCACCGCGATTTCCTGCTCCCGCTGCTGCTGATGACCGTGTTCGGAACCGCGGTGGCGTTGACCTTCATGAACCTGTTCCAGAAGCAGGTCGATCCCGTGCGGGCGGCGATCCTCTACTCGACCGAGCCGGTCTGGGCGGCGGCCTTCGGTGTCTGGATGGGCTATGACCAGCTCTCGGGCTGGCTGTTCTTCGGAGGCGGCCTCCTGCTGGGCGGAAACCTGTTCGTCGAACTCGGTCCGCGCTGGCTCGGGCGCCGCTAGAATCAGCAGCAATGCCGCAGTTCCGACTGGATTACGCCACGCCGCCCGAATGGGTCATGCAGGTCGAGCGCGACCTGCCGTGCCTGCTGTCCGATCACGCACACTGCGAACTGAAGGCCGCCGCTTCGGCCCAGACTCTGATCGTGCGCAATCCGCGCAAGGACGCGCTCGTGCGCGAGCTCGCGGCCGTCGCGATCGAGGAACTGGCGCATTTCCAGCTGGTGGTAAAGGAACTTGAGCGCCGCGGCGGCCGGCTCGAGTTCGCGCAGCCCAGTCCCTACGCCGAAGGCCTGCAGTCCGCCGCCGGAGGCGACGCTCCCGACAAGCTGCTCGACCGGCTGCTGATCTCGCATCTGATCGAGCTGCGCAGCCTCGAGCGGTTCCATCTGCTCTCCGAGCACCTCGCGGATGCGGAACTGGCCGCCTTGTACCGCGGCCTGATGGCCTCGGAGGCCGGACATCAGGCGCTGTTCGTGCGCCTTGCCAAGGAACTCTTCGACCCGCAGCTCGTCGACCGCCGCGAAGCGGTGCTGCGGGCGCGCGAAGGCGCGCTGATGGCGCGCCTTGGCTTCGATGGCCGCATGCACTGCGGCATCGCGGAGGCTCAGGGCGCGCGGTAGACGATGCGGCCGCCGAGAATCGTCAGGTCGGCGCGCGTGTCCCGCAACTGGGCATCCGGCACGCTGAGGATGTCCTGGTTCAGCACCACGAGATCCGCGCGCATGCCCGGGCTGAGTGCACCGAGCTCGCGCTCCTGAAAGGCCGCGTAGGCGCCCGCAGCGGTCGCGGCGCGCAGCGCCTGTTCGCGTGACAGGGCCTCACCGGGGAAGAACAGCGCACCGCCCGCCATGCTGCGCGTCACGGCCGCATGGAAGTTCGCGAAGGGATCGAGCGGCTCGACCGGCGCGTCGGTGCCGTTGCACAGGACGGCTCCGCCGTTCAGCAGCGAGCGCCACGGATAGGCATTGTTGGCTGCGCGCTGCATGCCGATGCGCGCCGGCACCCACGGTCCGTCGGAAATGCAGTGCACAGTCTGAACGGCCGCGATCACGCCGAGTTCGCCGAAGCGCGGCTGATCAGCGCGATCCACATGCTGAGCGTGCTCGATGCGCCAGCGCTGGGCGCGCAGATCGTCGCGCGAGGGAATCACGCGCTGGAAGAGATCCAGCACTGCGCGGTTGGCGGAATCGCCGATCGCGTGGACGCACAGCTGAAAGCCGTGATCGCGCGCCAGCACCGCACTGCGCTCCAGGGATTCCATGGAGATGCTGGGCAAGCCGCGGTTCTCCGGGGCATCGCTGTACGGCTCCAGCAGCCAGGCACCGCGCGAGCCCAGCGCCCCATCGGCGTAGCGCTTGATGCCGCGCACGGTCAGCATGCCATCGCCCGCGCCGATGACGCGCACGCGCGCCAGTTCCGGCGCGATCACCTCGTCCGGCTCGGAGAGCATCACGGACAGGCGCAGCGGCAGCTCGCCCGCCTCGGCCATCGCGCGCAGCACGCGCACCGTGGCGAGCGTTTCCCCCGCCGTGTGGAAGCTGGTGATCCCAAGACGGAGCGCTTCCGCGCCGGCCAGAGCCACCTGACGCCGCACGGCGGCCTCGTGCTCCGCGGTGCTCATGCCGCGCGCGGGGTCAACCAGCTCGGACGCGAGTTCATTGAGCACGCCGGTCGGCTTGCCGCTTCCATCCCGCAGGATCCTGCCGCCGGGAGGATCGGTGCGATCCGCCGCGATGCCGGCGCGCTCCAGCGCGGCACCGTTGACGATCGAGGCATGACCGCTGGCGTGCTCGAGCTTGACGGGATGCCGCGGCGCCACGCGATCGAGTTCGGAGCGGACAGGCCAGCCATCGACCGCATCCGCAGGCACGGAGCTCCACTTCTCCTGATGCCAGCCGCGCCCGCGGATCCAGGTACCCTCCGGCAGTGTGCGCGCAGCCTGCTCCACGGCCCGCACGATCTCTTCCCAGCTCTGCGCGGCTCGCAGATCGAGCATCTCGCGCAGCTCGCCGACACCCAGCAGGTGCGCGTGGCTCTCCACGATGCCTGGAATCACGCGCCGGCCTGAAAGCTCGATCACCTGCGTGTCGGGCCCGATCGAGGAGGCGATCTCCGCGTCAGAGCCCAGCGCGACGATGCGTCCGCCGCGCAGCGCGATGGCTTGGGCCTGCGGCACGCGCTCATCGAGCGTGGCGATGCGGCCGCCGCGCAGCACGAGTTCCGCGTTCTGGGGCGCCTCTGCTGGTTGGGAGACACAGGCCACCAGCCCCCAAAGGAGGCACAACAGCGCGACGACACGCATCATTTCCTGGGCTGAGCTTCGGCGGCGCGGACCAGCTTCTCGATCTCCGCATCGAGCACTTGCTCGCCGGGATTGCCGGTCCACATCTTCACCACGAGACCATTGTGATCGATCAGGTAGAGCGTGGGATAGCCCTTGATCTGGAACATGCGCGAGAGTTCACCGCCGCGGCGGCCTTCCCAGGCCGAGCGCCATGTGACGCCGTTGTCCTGCGCCAGCTTGCGGTACTGATCCTTGTCGGAATCCGTGTTGACGCCGAGGATCACGAAGGGCTTGTTCTTGTAGCGTTCCACGAGCGACCGCTCGTGAGGGATCATGTCCCGGCAAGGGGGTCACCAGAAACCCCAGAAGTCCAGCAGGACGACCTTGCCCTTGTAGTCGCTCAGCTTGAACTCGACGCCGTCGACATCCCTGGCAGTGAAGTCCGGAGCTGGCTTGCCGGGCACCAGATGCTGCAGACGGAAGTCCTCGTCGGCGAGGCGCTTTCCGACCTGCGTCTCCTTGTACTCGCTCTTGAGCTTGTCGCGCAGCTTGGCGGCGATCTCAGCCTGCTCACCGCTGGAGCTGTAACCGCTGCGGATGCCGTAGCACTTCACCAGGGCCTGCGCGGCCGCCTCCTTGTTTTTCGTGCGGGCGGCGAACGACTCAAGCTGCGCCAGCACGAACTCCGTGTCGATCCACGAGCGCTGCAGCGACAGCTGATTGGGAATCTCGATGCACCAGGGCGCATCGGCCTGCGTCTCGACCAGCTTGGCGAAGGCATCGCGCTTGAAGGCGACGATCTTCGTCCGATCCTCCTCACGGTGCTCCATCGTGGTCGCCTGCCACAACAGCGCGCGCGCCTCGCCCTTGTCGAGTTGCGCCTGAAAGCGCACGGCGAACTCGCGCGCGGGGTGCTGCTTCGCAAGCTGCTTGCGCTTCTCGAGATCGGCGGCCGCCGCGCGCACGGACAGTGTCCAGAGCTCCTCGGCCTTGGTGTACTCCAGCCGCAGCGCGTCGAACCCCGAGGCCTGCGCCTGCTGCACAGCAGGCTGCTGGGCGCCGACCGCTGGGGTCGGCGCCTGCAGCAGAGTCAGGATCAGGCCCGGCAGGATCACTTGTCCGCCTTGGCCTTGGCGACGAGCTCGTCGATCGCCTTGTCCAATTCCTTTTCGTCCGGTCCGCCGAGCCAGTACTTCTGGATCACGCCCTTGTGATCAATCAGGTACAGCGTCGGATAGCCCTCGATCCCCCACTTGCTGCTGATGGGACCGCCGGTCTTGCCTTCCCAGGCCGAACGCCAGGTGACGTTCATCTCCTTGGCCTTGCGCAGGTATTCCTGCTTGTCTGTGTCGGTGTTGATGCCGAGCAGGGCGAAGGGTTCGTTCTTCAGTCGTTCCACGAGCGACCGCTCGTGAGGCAGCATGGCCACGCAGGGGCCTCACCAGAAGCCCCAGAAGTCGAGCAGCACCACCTTCCCGCGGTAGTCGCTCAGCTTGAACTCGACTCCCTCGACATCACGGTGCGTGAAGTCAGGGGCGACCATGCCGACTTGCAGGTTGTTCTTCTTGAATTCCTCGGCACGCATGCGGTTGACCACCGACGTGCCCTCGTATTCCTTGTCGAGGCGCGCCTTGTACTCCTCGACGCGCTTCTTGTCGGACTCCGTGGCCGAGGTACCGGAGAGCACCCGCGTCAGGCCGTCCAGGCAGGCGGCCTGCACTTCGCGATCTTCGCTCTTCGAGAGCAGCAGCGACAGCAGGCGATCCATGTCGCCCGAGACGAGATATTTCTTCTCGCCCGCGATCATCTGCGGCAGCATCTGGAGCAGCGGAGACTTGGAGTGCTGCGTGATCAGCTTCTCGTAGCACTCCAGCTTCTTGGCCGTGATCTCCTTCTTGTTGCCGTCGAACTTGTAGGCGGCGTTCTGTGCCAGCCACAGCAGGCTTTCAGAGTGGCCCTTGTCGGCAAGCGCCGCAAAGCGATCCCAGAACTGCGGCGCGGGGCGCGGAGCCTTGGGATCTTCCTGGCGGGCCTTGGACCAGGCCTTCATCGCAGTGCGGTACTCGTCCATCAGGGCGGCGAATTCCGACTGCAGGGGGTCTTGCACGGCGGACTTCTCCTGCACCGCCGCGACCGTCACCGGCGCGGCGGCGGGGGCCGAAGCCGTTCCCGCAAGTAGCAGCATGAGGAATGAGGGAACCATGCCAAGATCTTATCCTCCGAGCAGCTTTCAGGCATCATGTAGGGTCCTGATGGTCCACCTCGATCGTCTCCAGCGGCCGCTGCGCAACCTGCGCCTGTCGGTCACCGACCGGTGCAACCTGCGCTGCGCCTACTGCATGCCGGAGGAGAGCTACACCTGGCTGCCCAAGGGGCGCCTCTTGAGCTTCGAGGAGATTTCGCGTCTGGTGGATGTGTTCCTCGATCTGGGGGTCCGGAAGCTGCGGCTGACAGGGGGCGAGCCACTGCTGCGCCAAGAGCTGGAGGTCCTGATTGCCCAGCTGGCATCCAAGCAGCGTCTCGAAGACCTCGCACTCACGACCAACGGCATTCTGCTGGCCGAGAAGGCGCAGGCCCTGCGCACGGCCGGGCTGCATCGCCTCACGGTGAGCCTCGACACGCTCGACCGGCGCCGCTTCGCGGCATTGACGAAGCGCGACGGGCTGGAGTCCGTGCTGGCGGGCATCGAAGCCGCGCGCCGCGCCGGCTTCCAGCGCATCAAGCTCGACACCGTCGTGCTGCGCGGCACCAACGATGACGAGATCGTTCCGCTGATGGAGTTCGCGCGCGATCGCGATCTGGAACTGCGCTACATCGAGTACATGGACGTCGGAGGTGCCACTCATTGGAAGCGCGAAACCGTTGTTTCGCGCGCGGAACTGCTGGAGCGCCTTCGCGCAGCCTACGGCCCCATCACGCCGCTGGCCGAACACGACAGCGCACCCGCCGAACGCTTCCTGCTGTCCGATGGCATCGTGTTCGGCATCATCGCTTCGACCACTCAGCCGTTCTGCTCGACCTGCGACCGCTCGCGCCTCACCGCCGATGGCATGTGGTACACCTGCCTGTACGCGCCTCAGGGCACCAATCTGCGCGATCCGCTGCGCGAAGGCGCCACGAATGCCGAGCTGGCGCAGCGCATTCTCGGGCGCTGGAGTGAACGCGCGGATCGCGGCGCACAGGAGCGTCTCGCCATGCACGAGCGGACGGCGCTGGCCAGCTCCGAAGAGCTGCGCGCCAACCCGCACTGGGAAATGCACACGCGCGGAGGCTGATGCCATGCGTGCCGCGACACTGCTGCTGCTGTTGCTGACCGGCTGCGGCGAATCCACACCTCCCCCCGTCGAGTCCCCGCCCGCGCAGGCACCGGCGGCGGCACCCGCGCCTGCGGAGCTCGAGGTGGAGGTGCGCACACCCGGGAATCAGCCGCTCGCCGGCGTGCAGGTGCGCCTCACGGAAGTGTTTCGGGGCGCCGCACGCGAAGCGACCAGCGACCCGGAGGGCTGGGCGCGTTTCGAAGCCTTGCCCGCGGGCAACTACGAGCTCGAGTGGCTGCTCACGGATTCGCAGCGCGCGGTGCTCGAGAGCTCAAGCGGCTCCGCCGGCGCGCTCTGGGAGCGCATCGCACCGCGCAAGTCCGTGGAACTGCTCGCGGGCGAGCGGCTGCGCGTGACGCTGGGCGGCGCGCCCGCAGAGGCAACGCGAGTGCTCGGCCGGCTCACCCGCGCAGGCAGCCCGGCCGCCGGCGTGCTGGTGATCGCACAGTCCCTCGAGGGCGAACGCGCCGAGTTCGCGCGCACCCTCTCCGAACAGGACGGGAGCTTTGAGCTGGTGCTGGTTCAGGGTCACTACGACCTGACGCTGCAGCACAGTCTCGGCGGAGCCTCCCTGACAAGGCGTCTGCGCGTGCGCGAGTCGACCGAACAGCGCGTGGACATCGAACTGCCCGGCGGAGGACTGCGCGGCCGCCTGATCGATCGCGATGGACAGCCGGTGGCGGGCCGCCGAGTCGAGCTGAAGCTCCTGCGCGTGCAGGGAATGCCCGCCGTGGACAGCATTCGACCGGCCCGCATTTCCGGCGAGGACGGCAGCTTTCAGTTCCGTGACCTGCCGGCGGGGCTTTACCAGCTTTCCGCTGGTGAAAACGCCAATCCTCTGGATCCCGAGGCCCCGCGCCACGCGCGCATTCTGACGCGCGAGCTGAAGCTGCCGCTGCCGGAAGACACGAATCTGGACCTCGTGCTCGAACCGGGCCGCAGCCTGCGCGGGCTGCTGCTCGGAGCGGACAGCGGCGCACGCGTGATGGTGCACGACACGCGCGGCGAAATGCTGGCGATGGTCGTATGCGAGCGCGATCCGCGACTGCCCGAGGGTCTGGTGGAGTTCCGCGTCGATGATCTCCCGGCGGGTCCGGTGCGCGTGCGGGCCGAGTACCGCACCAGCGCAAGTCCGATGCTCGAAGTAGCACGCCTCGACGAGGACGTGTCCGGGCTGGTGGAGTTGAAGCTCGAGCCTGCGACCATGCTGCGCGTCGACATCGGCTTCGATGGCGAGATTCCGCGCTGCGTCGCCGTGGAACTGCGCACTTCGGACGGCAATCGCGTCGAACACCGCGAGCTGCGCGCCATCGGCAGCGAACCCGCCTCGCTGCGAGCCTACTTCACGGGGCTGCTGCCGGGCCGCTGCACAGTGCTGGCCCTGGACGAACAAGGCCGCCGGGCCGCGTTGGATCATGAATCCACGCAGCCCGGCTCACAGACGCTTGTCCTGAAACTTCGCTAGGCGACATCAGCCGCCGCGGTACAGCTCCAGACGCTTTTCCATCTCCGCCGGATCCTGACCGAGTTTCTTGGCGAGCTCGATCGCCATGCGGGCACGGTCCATGGCCTCGGGGATCTTCCCGGACAGATACAGCGCGCGACCGTAGTAGTCATGAGCCAGCGGCTCGCGCTCAAAACGCCGCGTCATGGCTTCCGACAGGCGCAGGTAGAAGGACTTGTCATCAGCGGAGAGCTCTTCCTTCTGGTCCCAGAGCTGGGCGCAGTACTGGTAGCCCCACCAGTTGAGCGTCTCGTCATCCTGCGGAACGCCGCGCCAGGCGCGCGCGAGGCAGATGCGCCATTGCGTGCGATGTGTCGCCGCTTCGCCTGCGGCACTGCGCCGCGTGGCTTCCTCGTTCCAGTATTTGTACGTGTTCGCAAGGCTCATCCAGCCGTCGTAGATCAGCTCCGGATCGGTCTCATCCTCCATGAACTTGCGCAGCTTCTCGATCTGCTGCGGGTTCAGGGTCTTGGTCTGCGCCCAGTACGTCTCGATTTCCTTCTTGATGTCCTCGTACTGGAAGGTGCGGGCCGCCTGACTGAGGTTGGTGGGATCGAGCTTCTTGATCTCGGCGCGCTGTGCATCCGCGCGCGCGGTCTGCCCGGCGGCCTTGAGGCGCTTGTAGAACTCGAAGCGCAGGGCCAGATCGCCCGGTGTCGCAGCCAGCTTGCGCTCGAACTCGCTCAGCGTGCCGATGTCATTCTGAATGCGCACGAGATTCGCGTGGAACACGGCGGCTTCCTGAAATGCGTCAATGCGGTCGCGCAGGCTTCCGTCCGCATTGAGGAACAGCATCGCGGGGATCTGCTTGATGCCCCAGCGCTCGGCGATCTCGCGCTGCTTGTCGTAGTCCAGGCTGACGCAGATGAAGGCGCTCGCGGCCTGCGCGACCTCGTCCTTGGAAAAGACTTCCTTGGTCATGCGGCGGCAGGGCTGGCACCAGTCGGCGTAGAAGTCCAGGAAGACCGGCTTGCCGCTGGTCTTGGCCTCGGCGAGGGCCGCCTCGTAGGACTTGTCCGTCCAAGGGATCTTGCCCTTGTCGGGCTTGGAAGGCGTCGGGATCGGGCCCTGCGCGCTCCATGCGGTCGTGGCGGGAAGGGTGAGAATCGCGGTCAGGAAGTAGGAAAGCATGGCGTGGATTAGCGTATCGGTTCGCCGCTTGGCGGGCGAGACTGCTACGCAGGGCGTATGGCATCGGTTGGAAAGGGCCTTCAAGATGAGCCCATGAGCCCCGAAGCCCTGGCGGAAGCCCCCCTCGAGCGCTGGAGGGAGGAAACCCGTTCCGCTTGGATGTACGACCGTCTGGCGCAGTCCGAGCGCAATCCCCGACTCGCGGGCCTGTTCCGCGAGCTCGCCGTGGCCGCGCGGGAGCAGGCCGGCATCCTTGCGCGCGATCTCGAGCTTCAGGGCGCGAAAATCCCTGCCTTCACTCCCGGCGCGCGCGCCCGACTGGTGAGCGCGCTGGCCGCCCGTCTGGGCACGCGCCGCACGCGCGGCATGCTCAGCGCGCTCAAGGTCCGGGGACTTTCGGCACTCGATGCACGGTCGGATGGCCATGTGCTCCCCACTCGGACGGAGGAGATCGGCGAGCGTCACAAGCGCGGCGGCGGTTCCCTGCGCGCAAGCGTTTTCGGCGTCAACGACGGCCTGGTGTCGAACACGAGCCTCGTGCTCGGCATGGCCGGCGCAACCGGTGATGCCTCGCTGCTGGTTGCGACAGGCGTCGCGGGCATGCTGGCCGGAGCCTTCTCCATGGCCGCCGGCGAGTACATCTCCGTGCGCTCGCAGCGTGAACTGTTCGAGTACCAGATCGGCGAGGAGCGCGAGGAGCTCGAACGCTACCCCGAGGCGGAAGCCGAGGAGCTGGCGCTGATCTACGCCGCCCGCGGTGTCGACATCGAGCAGGCGCGCGCGATGACCCGCACGCTGGTCAAGGACAAGCAGCGCGCGCTCGACACGCTGGCGCGCGAAGAGCTCGGACTCAATCCGGATGATCTCGGCTCGCCTTGGGGTGCCGCCGGCTCGTCCTTTCTGTCCTTCGTGATCGGAGCCATCGTTCCGCTGGTGCCGTTCATGCTCGGGATCGAACAGCATTCGCTGGTCTGGACCTGCGCGCTGGCCGGGCTGTCGCTGTTCGCAGTGGGAGCGGCGCTGTCGCTGTTTTCCGGCCGCAACGCATGGCTCGGCGGCCTGCGGATGCTCATCATAGGCGCACTGGCGGGCGCGGCGACCTTCGGCATCGGCAAGCTGCTGGGTGTCAGCGTGGCCGGCTGAGACCGGGGCCGTTGCTCACTTCGGAGCGCCTTTGAGCGTGGAGAGCCACGCCACGAGATCCGCCAGTTCCTGCTCCGGAATCGTCTTCCACAGGCCCTCGGGCATCAGCGAGGTCTCGTAGATGCCGCGCTCGGCCACCTCCGCGCTCTCGATGCTCAGCGCATCCCCGTTGGAATCGTAGAGGCGGATGACGCCATCGGTCTCCGAACGCAGCTGGCCGAAGACCACTCGACCGTCGTTGAGTTCGAACCACGCGGTCTTGTAACCCTCCGCGATGCGCTGCGAGGGATGCAGAATCGACTCGATCAGCTCCTCGCGCGCGTATTTCGCGGCGATATCGCTGAGCTCGGGGCCGACCTGCGCGCCTTCGCCGTGAACCCGGTGGCACCGGATGCACATCGCACCCGAGGCGGACTGCTGAAACACGCGCCAGCCCCGCGCCGGGTCCCCGGCATTCGCCGCGAGGAAGGCGCGGATGGAAGCCGTGCCGTCGTCGGCTGCCTGCGCCTCGAACAGCGCGCCGCTGCCCTCGCCTGAGAGCTTGGCGTTGAAGGACCACTGCCCGGCCGCCTGACCGATGCACAGGACGAGCTCGTGCTCGCCGGGCGACAGCTCGAGCTCGAGCTTGTCCGCATCCTCCGTCCATCCGCGCTGCACCTGATTGTCGTGGATCAGACGGCCATCCAGCCAGACCGTCAGCATGTCATCGCTGCCGACGTGCAGCTTGGCGGAGTGTGCGCGCGCGGCTCGCAATGTGATGCGTCCGAACGCGGCAACTTCGCTGCGGGAACCGAAAACCGTCTCGAGGTTGATGAAGCCGTCGCTGCTGCGGGCGTCCACGCTGCGCCAATCACCGGCATCCGTCGACAGCAGTTCCTTCAGCGGCCGCGTGGCGATGCCCTCCAGCGCCTTGCGGTCCACGGGACCGCGCAGCTCCCAGCGCAGCACCGGCTGCGGATCCGTGTAGATCGAACGCAGCGTCTCCAGCTCCGCCTGCTGCAGCCGGCCGCTCTGCGCACGTGCATCCAGCTCGGGGCGGATGGCATCACGCATGGCGGCCAGTGCTCGGGTTGCGCTGGCTTTCTGCGCCGGATCACCCATGTTCAGCACGCTCAGCAGGAAGTCGAGCGCGGCCGGATCCGCGCAGCGTTCCAGCACGCGCGTCACTCCGCCGCGCAGGCCGGGCTCCCCCGCCAGCGGCAGAACGCGTGCGGCATCGGCCTGCACCGCATGCGCAGCGAGGACTTCCAGCGCCGCCGCCCGCACCTCGAGCGACTCATCGCCCAGACGCTCGCGGGCGGCGTCCGCCAGCTCCGCGCCCAGGATCCGCGCGAGTGCGCGCAGCGCAGCCGCGCGCACGGGAGCCTGCGGACTCTGCAGAGCGCGCGTGAAGCCCGTGCGCAGCTCACGATCGCCGCCCTTCGCCAGTGCGCGCAGACAGTCGATGCGCAGCGCGCTCGCCGCGGACTCATCCAGCGCCATGCGCAGCAGCAGGGCCGACGATTCGCGGTCGTTGGCCTGTGCGAGCGCCTCGATCAGCGCGAAGCGCAGGCTCTCGTCCTCTTCCGTGACCACGCGTTCGCGGATCGCCGAGAGCAGCGTGGGTTCGTCCACGCTGCGTGCCAGCGTCAGCGCCTGCGCCCGCACATCGCGCTCGGGCGATTCAAACAGCCGTCCCAGCATCCACGCGATGCGCTCGGTGCCCTCCCACGCGATCACACCGCGCGGCCGCGGCGTCCGGGCCGGCTGGATGCTCCACCACTTGCCATCCCAGGGGGCCGGCTTGCGGCACAGGTCCGCCAGCACCTCGAGCGCTCGCGCGCGCACGCGCGGGTCGCGCGCCTGCCCGTACAGGTTCGTCCACTGATCAAGAACATCGGCCTGATACGCGCCGCGATGCACCTCGAGCAGATCGAGCTGCTGCTCGATCGAGAGCTCGTCGAAGCGGCGGCCGACGGAGGGGTAGCGCCAGGCCGCGGCACGGCTGTTGGCGTGCGTGCGCAGTGCGGTCACGATCGCCTTGCGAACCAGCGGATCGGTCTCGCCGGTGTAGATGTTGAAAAGACCCACGCTCGACTCCAGCGCGGCGAGCTGCGGATCCGACCAGCGGCGATGCGCCGCGACGGCGACCGCGCGGCGCTGTGAGGCGCTCGCCTGAGCCAGAGTGTCAAAGGCCGGCGCCGATGCGCCGGCACAAAGGCCCCAGGCCTGCGCTGCGGCCCGCTGGACGGCCGGATCCGCATCCTGCCAGGGCAGGCTCAGTTGCCCGGGAGTCTGGGCGCAGCGAGCCATGAGCGCATGCACACGCGCGCGCGCATTGCCCTGCGAGTTCACGATCGTCTCCAGCTCGCTGGCGGAATCCAGCTGCGTCAGCGCCCGCTGGGCGGCATGCCGTCGCCGATAGCTCGGGTCCCCCAGCGCGCCCAGCAACTGTGCCTTGTCGTTCGAGAGCGGCTGCATGCGGCTCTGGACGCGCGGGTCATCGTCGGCTCGCCGCACGCGCCAGATGCGGCCGGTCTGCGCGGGATTGGTCCAGCCGCCGAAACCCCAGTCGCTGACATAGAGAAAACGGCCGTCGGGCGACTCGCAGACATCCGTCGGCCGGAACTCGCGGACCTCGCCGGCCCGCAGGAAGTCCTCGTCCTTCTTCACCTTCCATGAGGAACCGTCCGCTTCCAGCTCGAAGCGGCGCAGCGCCTGCTTGGCCCACTCGCAGTAGAAGATCGAACCGGCGAAGGCCGGACCGAAGGCGGCTTCGCGATAGACCAGCCCGCCCGTGGGAGAGCCGCCGCCATAGTCGCGGATGCAGGGCACCATGCGCTCCGGATGCTGCTGGTAATCCCACGGATAGCCGTAGTGCGCCCCGTCGACGATCTCCGTGAGCCGCGTCCACCAGCCCAGACCGTCGTCGGTGTTGTCATGGGTGAAGATGCCGCCGTCGGCATCGATCGAAACATCCAGGATGTTGCGCAAGCCGCTGGCAACCACCTCCAGATCGCTGCCATCCGGCCGCAGGCGCACGATCCCTCCGCCGCGCAGCGTGATCGTCGAGCCATCGGTGCCATGCGCCTTCGGCACGCCCTTGTCGCCCACGGCAATGTAGAGATACCCGTCGTGGTGCAGGCGGATGCCGCTGACGATGTGGTCGTTGAAGCCGCCCGGCCAGCCTGGTGCGGGCGGGCCCATGTCCGTGATCAGTTCGCGCCGCTCCTCGGCCACGCCGTCTCCGTCTCGGTCACGCAGGACCGTCAGGTTGGGCATGTTCATCACGAAGATCGCGCCGTCGATCTGCTCCAGCCCGAAGATCGCGTACAGGCGCTCGGCGAAGACAAGCTTCTCGTGCGTTCCATCGCCGCGGAAGCGCAGCAGGATCAGCCGATCGATCGGCTTGTCCTGCGGGCCGATCATGTCCATCGGATCCTCGCCCACCAGCAGCGAACCATCGTCCAGACAGAGGTTGGCGCTCGGCCAGAGAATCTCCGGGGCCTGCGCCACAAGGTCGACCGCGAAGCCCGGCGGCGCGATCAGCAGCTTGTCTTGTGCAGGGAGTGTGACCGACAGCGCAAGGAGCAGGGGGAGCATGCGCGCTCCAGCCTAGCGCAGTTCGCGCGCGACCATGCGCTGCAGCTCAGCAGAACTCGATCTTGGGAGCGGAGTCGCTCGAGCGAATCGGCTTGGGATTCGGCTGCGGATTCGGCCGTGGATTCGGCTGCGGAACGGGCGGCTTGGGGAGGGCCTTGCTGCGCGCGCGCTGCAGCTCGGTCTCGACCTTGCGCCAGAACTTCAGCGTCGCGCTCTTCCTGTGACCCTCCGGACCGCCATTGTGCACGCGCGCCAGCACCTCGACCTCGCCTTGCGCCAGCTCACGCGGGCAGTAGCGGCGCCAGTAGGCCATCACGACCTCGCGCGCATAGGCTGGATCGCGGCAATCCTCATGCGTGCCCGGCAGGCGCGAGTCCTTCCAGTACGAGCGATGGATCTGGTACGGGCCGATCGCCTTGCCGCCATCGCCGGTCGCATGGCGCCCTTCGTGGCGCAGGCCGCCGGTCTCCACGAGGCGCAGTGCCGCCAGCAGCTCATCCAGCGAATAGGACGCAGTGTTGGCGGCAGCGGGCGCCGATTCAGGAGCAGGGGCCGCCGCCGCGGATGCCCGCACCGGAGCTGCGAGGGCGCTCGCCGACACGGGCTCGGAGGCCCCGATGCGGGTGAGCGTCAGCAGAACGGCAACAAGCGTGACCATGGCAAGCGCAGGCGCGGTGGGCATAGGGTAGCCTCCAGCCGCCGGCATCGCGCAAGGGAACGGGTCGCTCTGCAAGCTTCCTGTCAGTTAGAGTGTCCGTGTGAGACCCGTCTGGCTGCTTTTCCTTCTGCTGGGCTCCTGCGCGGTGGCCCCCTCCGGCGATCCGGGGGGCGCCTCAGGGAGCGCCCAAGGCGCCGCCCTGCGCTCTCAGTACGAGCGCCCGCCCGATCAATGGCCCGCCCCGACCCTCGATGCGGGCATCGAGCACCGCGAGCTCGGCCCCGTGCCGGCGCGCGTGCGGCCAACCGATCCGCGGACCGATCCGCAAATCAAGGCCCGCGAGAAGCTCGGCGAGCTGCTCTTCTTTGACGGACGACTGTCCCCCGGCGGGCAGATGGCCTGCGTCAGCTGCCATGATGCGGAGCTTGGCTTTGCCGACGGGCGCGCGACGAGCTTCGGCAGGGACATGCGCCCGCTGACGCGCAATGCGCCCTCCCTGCTCAACACGGCCCTGCGCACCAACTGGTTCTGGGACGGGCGCGCCGCCTCGCTCGAACAGCAGGCCGAGCTGGTGCTCACCAACCCGGATGAGATGCATAGCTCGAAGGAACACATCGAGCGCTTTCTGCGCTCCTCCGATGGCTACCGCAAGCACTTCGAGGCCGCCTTCGGCCCGGGCGAACCGGGCCTGGAGCAGGTACTCACGGCGCTCGCGGCCTTTGAGGCGACCCTCGTTTCCGACGGCTCGAGCGCCTTCGACGGCTTCCTCGCCGGCGAGTACTCCCGCCTCGATGACTCCGCCGTGCGGGGCCTCCACCTGTTCCGCACGCGCGGTCGCTGTCTCAACTGTCACAGCGGCCCTCTGCTGACCGACGATCGCTTCCACAACCTCGGCCTGACCTACTACGGGCGCAAGCAGGAAGATCTCGGGCGTTACAGGCAGACCGGCAAGCCTGAGGATGTCGGACGCTTCCGCACGCCCTCGCTGCGCAATGTCGAACGCACGGCCCCCTACATGCACAACGGACTGTTCGAGCTCGACGGGGTGCTCAACATGTACGACGTCGGCATGCCGGACATCCGACCCGACGAGCAGCAGGCCTCCGACCCGCTCTTCCCCGTCAAGTCACCGCACATCCAGGAAACCAATCTGAGCGCGCAGGACAAGGCGGACCTGCGCGCGTTCCTGCGGTCGCTGACGGAGCGCAAGCGGCGCATCGCGCCGCCGACGCTCCCCTAGTGCCAGCGCACGTCCTCGATGGGCCAGGCCTCCGCGGCGTGCTCCAGATGCCGCAGCAGCTCACCGTGCTCCTGATGCATGGTCTGCGTGAGGCCTTCTTCCCACGAGAACAACCCGTCGCTGCCCTCGGCGAGCTGCTCCGCCATCGGGAAGAGTGACTCCTCCTCGCGGCGCATGTGCCGGCTGTAGGCGAGACACAGTTCTTCGGCCTGTCTGGAGAAGCTCTGCGCGTCCTGATCGACCAGCTCCGCGTGGCGCGCCATCGCGGAAAGGTGCCGGAAGAGATCACGCAGGTGCTGGTGATCCTCCTGAAAGCGGTGCAGCGGGCCGATCTCGCTTGGGATGCCGGTGCGGGTCATCCAAGGCAGCAGCAGTTCTTCTTCCTTGCCCTGATGCACGACTTCGACGAACTCGCTGAAGAAGCGCAGCAGCGCATCGATGACCTCCGGATGGGGCTCGCCGCCGCGGCGGATGTGCGCCGCAAAGCGAGCCAGCACGACAAGCCCGGATTCGATCATGCGGTGCTCTTCGATCAGCACCGTGGTCAGCTTGGCCTGGGTTGCGGTCATGTCACTCCTCCTCGGGATAGGACAGGGTGAGCTCGGTGTGCTGAGACTGTGCGAGCGTGGCGAGAGCGCGCAGGGCATCCGTGGTCGTGAAGAGACCGAAGATGCGCGAGCCGCGCATCACAATGGCGGCGCCGATGCGGCGATCAGCCATGGTGCGAGCCACCTTCCAGACCGGCTCTTCGCACTCGGCGCTGAAGACGTCGCGGGTCATCGCTTCCTCGACCTTGATGTCGTGCGGGCTCGCCTGTGTCAGTGTCTCGACAAGGTAAATGTCCCGCTGCGACAGAATGCCGCGCAGTTGCCCATCGAGGATCACGGGCAGATGCCGCACATCGTGCTCCCGCATCAGGCGAGCCGCTTCGTAGAGGCTCTGACGGGGCTCTACGTGGACGAGCACCGTGCTGGCAAAATGTTCAATGCATAGCTGAGACATGGGGTTCCTCCTGCCCGCGGTGTGCGGGGACAGGCTCGTTGTACGCGGGAAATCCCTTCCGCGCCCTACGCCAGCCGGCGTAGCAAAGGAGGAGCGAGTTCGCAGGATTCGGTAAAACCGAGAAGTTTCACCGAAGATCGTGGCGGAATCGGATCGGGACGGCGTTTGACCCATTGGAGGCAACCCTCATGATCTCACGCACATCCGAATACGCCATCCGCTCTCTCAGCTTCATGGCCAGCCGCCCGCGCGGCGAGTTCCACTTGGCTCTCGACATGGCTCGCGAGCTGGGCATCCCTGCGGCCTTCCTCGGCAAGGTCCTGCAACCGCTCGTGGTGCGCGGCCTGCTCTCGAGCCAGCGTGGTCGCGGTGGCGGCTTCCGTCTCGCCCAGCCCCCGGAGCAGATCACGCTGCTCTCGATCGTGCAGGCGCTCGACCAGAACGAGCACGGCGACGGCTGCTCCTGCCCTTCGGCCAAGCTGCCGAACGGACACTGCTGCCTGCTCCACACCGAGCAGCAGAAGCACGAACAGGCCTTCCATGGCTTCCTCGAGCACACCACGCTGGCCGCGATGGCGCAGAGTTGCACCTTCCCGGCACAGCCGCCCGCAGCCCTGCCCTCTCACGGCAGCAGCAACAACGCACCCGTGCGCCTCGCCGGCAGCTTCAGCTGATCAGGTAGGCCCTTTCAGGATGGCGCAGCGCAAGCACCGGCTTGTCGCTGCGCTTCATCACTGAATAGGCCGTGTTGCCGAGCAGCGCGCCGGAAAGACCCGTGCGCCCGTGGCTTCCGAGCACGATCAGATCGTGCTCGGCCGCATTCTGGAGGATGCGCTGGACAGGCTCGCCCTCTTCCAGGCGCTGTTCATGCGGGATCGCTTCCCACTCAAAGCGCGCCAGCGTCTTGTGAAACTCCTGCTCGGCCTGCTTGCGCAGCTCATCGAGCGAGAGCGCCGCCGTGAGATCCGGGTACTCGGGCCAGGTGCTGATGAAGTACGCCGAGGATTGCACCACATGCAGGGCAGTGACCCGAGCACCGAAGTGCCGCGCCAGAACGCACGCGGTGCGCAGGGCATGCAGGCTGTCGGGGGAAAGATCCACCGGGCACAGAATGCTCGTGATCGGACGGGCGGGCCCGGGCTGCAGCCAGACTCCCCGCGGCGCATGCGCCAGCACCGTGCGCGCCGTGGCGCCGAAGTCGATCCAACCGCGATGGCGGTGCGGACCGAGGAACAGGATGTCGGCCTGACAGGCCTGCGCTTCCTCCAGCAGGCACTTGCCCGCCGAACCGCGCCGGACATGCACCAGACGCTCGGCCCGTGCTCCATCCTCGCCGCGACGGCGCAGCAGCGTGCGCATGTGCTGCACGGCCGCGCTCTGGATGGCTTCCAGCGGAACCTTGCCGGGATGCTCACTGACATGCACGGCCAGAAGGCTCGCGCCCAGCTGTTTCTCGCACTGCAGCGCCATGTCGACCGCTGCATCGGAAAGCCCCTCGGCATCCAGCCCGACCAGCAGCGAACGGAAACGCGGAGCCGTCTCTAGAGCACCAGCGGACACGGAACACCTCCTCGGTTGCACTGCGAGCTCGTTTCATCGAAGCAGATCTCGGATAGCTCACGGCGGCCGGCTCCCTCCGCCGGAGTGCCGTAGCCCAGACGCAGCAGCACCTGCGGGAATGCGGCGTTGCCAGCCAGTTGCCGCACCGCATGCCGCAGATGCGGCACCTCGATCGCGGCATCGTGGAACGATGCCACCAGTCCCGCCGCGGTCGCCACCAGCAGCACGCGCCCGAGCGCGGCACCCGCGCGCAGCCACTCGGCCGGTTCTTCGTGCGTGCTCGACAGCAGCAGCACGCACGGCGCCTCGCGCACCAGCTCCGCTTCGCGCCTTGCACGCTTGCGAATCCCCCACTCCGTGCCAAGCAGGAACGGCATCAGTGACTGCGGCACGCAGGCCAGCCCGAGCTCGCGCGCCGCGATCCCGTCGGCGGGCCGACCCGCCGCGCGGCCGATCCACTCGAGCCGTTCACGCCGCAGCTCGCTGTTGCGTCCCTGCACCAGCATGCCCGCTTCCACCAGTTCCGACAGCCGCGCGCGACGTTCGTCGCCGAAGAACTCCGGCAGCGTGCCTTCCCGCAGCGCGGCCACCTTCAGGGCCTCACCGACATGGCCGCACAGGTCCGTTCTCGGATAGGCGCCGCGCTGCGTGTGGCGGCGCCACAGCGCCGAGTACAGCTCGCGCGACTCGATGCCGGCTGACTTGCGCGCAATCAGCGTGATCCGCGCCAGGCAATCCGGGGTGCGAAACTCCGGCAGATAGTCGACTTCGACCTTCCAGCCCAGACGCTCCAGCGCCACGGCAGCATGCTGCGCCGCGGCGCCGCAGGCGATCGTCAGCTCGCGCTGGTGCGGATCGGCGAGCTTCAGGTTGCGACTGCGGTCCGCCCACACCTCCAGGCTGCGCTCGCCGATGCGCAGCAGCCAAGGCTGCGTGTTCCAGGGCGAAGGCGCCTGCTGCGCGCAGCGCGCCGCGTGCTGCAGATGCAGCCGAGGAACCGGACGCAGCTCCAGCGCATCCAGCTCCTCCAGCTTCGTTTCCTTCGAGTCCGTTGAGGGCACAGGGCCCATGGTCATGACCTTTTCCGGCCTCAGGCCGGACGAACAGGGATCTTGGCTGCGGGCGTGGGCTCGACCTTGGGGATCACGATTTCCAGCATTCCGCGGCGGCAGGTCGCCTGCACGGAATCCGGATCGAGACGCAGGTTCGTGGGCAGCGTGACCATGCGCTCAAAGGAGCCGAACTGCGACTCGACGCGGTGGAACTCCTTCGACTTCTTCTCCTCTTCCCACTTGCGCTCGCCCTTGATGGTCAGCTGATTGCCCATCACCTGCACCTGAATGTCCTTCTCCTCAACGCCGGGCAGTTCGACCGTCACCGTCCAGGCCTTCTCGGACTCCGCCACGTTGAGCGGCGGAAAGTTCGGCCGCGTGAACGCTTCGGGCAGATGCGTCGCCATCGGCTCGTGGAAGAAGCGGTTGACGAGATCGTCGATCTCGGAGCGGAAGTTGGTGACGTCGTGGCGGTGTTTCCAGGGAGTCAGTTTCATGGTTGGCCTTCCTTCGTTGAGGCAACCGCACTGTAGGAGTCGCTGAAACCTGACGCCTTCCGCCACAAGGCGCACCGCGCAGGGCAAAAGTCCGTACATGCGCGCGTGGCACGGAGCGACGGCCTTCTGCGGGAGAAACTACGGACTGATGCACATTGCCGCGGCCGTCGCGGGCGGTTCCAAGTGGTGCATGCAGATACGCAGCTCGAAAGCTCAGCCCCGTCCGGGAAAGCCCGAAGTCAATCCGCCGCAGCCCGAGACGCCGCGACCGGAGTCTCCCCGGCCCTTCGAACCGTCCGCACCGCGGCCGGAAGTGAACCCGCCCTGGCAGCCGACACCTGCGCCCCAGTCCCCGGAGGTGGGACCTCCGGGGGGAGCGTAAAGGAGCTCACGTCGTCAGCAATCCTTCACGAATCGCAAGCAATGCCAGCTCCGCCGCGGAGTGACAATCCAGTTTGCGCTGCAGATTCTCGCGGTGCTTCTTCGCGGTCCCAAGGCTCATGCCCAGCGCCTTGGCGACTTCCTTGTTGCTCTTACCCATCGCCAGCAATTGAAACACTTCGCGCTCGCGCGGTGTCAGCGACTGCACGCGGCCCGCACTGAGATTGCTCGGACCCGCATTGCCGCGCGCGCGATGGACCAGAACTCCGGCCACCTTCGGCGAGAGATACATCTTGCCCTTGTGCACGGATTCCAGCGCCAGCGCGAGCTCCTGCGGTTCAGAATCCTTGGAGAGATAGCCGTCCGCGCCCGCCTGCAGCGCCTGCTCCACGAAGCTCTCGCCCTCGTGGTGCGTCAGCATCACAACGCGCGCGCGGGGATGCACCTTGCGGATCAGCGGAATCGTGTCGATTCCCGAAAGGCCCGGCATGGTGATGTCGAGCAGAACCACGTCCGGGAGCAGCTTGCCGATGATGTCGACCGCAGCGCGGGGATCACCACTGTCGCCCTCGATCTTGAAGCGCGGATCCTTGCCGATGATGCTCTTGAAGCCGGCGCGGACCATGGCCTGGTCGTCGACGAGGAAAACGCGGATCGGGGTGGTGCTCTCGGTGGAGGTAGTCATGGTTTGGAGATTCCTGTTGGCAATCGCAGGACGAAACGGGCGCCGCCTGCAGGCGCATCGTCAATCTGAATGGTGCCGCCGTGCTCCTCGACGATCTTCTTGACGATCGCGAGGCCGAGGCCAGTGCCCTTGCGCTTGGTGGTGACGAAGGGCTTGAACAGGCTGACACGCAGCTCGGGCGGAATGCCCGGGCCGTTGTCGTCGATGGTGACGTGCAGCCAGTGGTGTGACTCAAGGCTGGCGCGGATGTGAATGCGCGCGCCGATGCCCTTGGCCTCGACCGCATTGCGGACGAGGTTGGAGATCACCTCTTCGAGGTGGTGCGCATCGCCCACGAAGGGAATCTGCGGTGGCTCGCACTCGATTCTGGCATCGGCGCCGCCCTTGGCGAGTTCGACGCGGATGTGCGAGATCGACTCCTCGAGCAGTTTCCTGGCATCGAGCACCTCGCGGCGCAGCTCGAGCGGCTTGGCGAAGGCCAGCGTGCGGCGCATCAGCTGCTCCAGACGCTGCATGCGCTGGACCAGATCCTCGAGGATCACCTGCTGATCCTCACCGATCTGATCAGCCACGGCGCGCAGCGCGAGGTTCACGGCGGTGATCGGGTTCTTGATTTCGTGTGCCAGCACGGCGGCCTGCTCGCCGACCGAGGCCAGCGCGCGGAGCATGGCCGTTTCCTGCTTCTGGGCGCGCTTGATCTCGCTGATGTCGCGGCCCTCGGGGATCAGCAGCACGACCTTGCCGTGCTCATCGCGCATCGGCTTCATCGAAAAGTCCACCGAGAGCAATCGCCCTCCGCGGGTCTGGACCTCGACCTCGAAGCGCACGAACACGCCGCTTGCCGCGCGCTCGACCGCATCGCGGATCTGGCGCCGCACATCCTCGGAGTAGTCCCACCACGGGCCTTCCCAGAAGTGCTTGCCATAGACCTCTTCGCGCTGGGAGCCCGTGGCATCCAGAGCGGTCTGGTTGATCTCAAGAATCGTCCCATCGGGGCGCAGCAGACCGAGGAACTGGTAGGTCTGGTCGAAGATCGCGTGGAAGCGCCGCTCGCTTTCCTTCAGCGCGGCCTCGGCGCGCATGCGCTCGGTCACATCGCGGAAGGTGCCGGTGTAGATCTCGCGGCCATCCGGCAGCTTGCCCTTCTCGACCGAGAGGTCGACGTGGATCTGGCGACCATCCTTGGCGATCACCTCGAAGGTGCGGGTGCGGCCGAGGATGGCGGTGTGGCCGGTCTTGCGGTAGTGGGCGAGGTACTCGTCGTGCAGCGAGCGGTGCGGCTCGGGCATCAGGAGCTTGATGTTCTTCCCGACCAGTTCCTCGGGTTTCCATCCCATCACGCGCTCGATCGAGGGGCCCGCCATCAGGATCGTGCCGTGGTCGTCAATGGCGACCAGCGGATCGAGCATGGTGGCGATCGCGGTGTTGGAGAGCATCGAGAGTTCGACCGGCGTCAGCGGCTTGGGTTGGGGTCGCAGTTCGAGAGCCTTTTCCATTCCTTGGCGTTCCTCCCTTGGCATGCCAGATCCTGGTTGGGCAGGCGGGATTGCCTGCTCGCCCCGATTGTACGGCGTTGCCGGAGTCGCGCTCATCGAACGAGGGCCGAATCTACGCCCCTCCTACGGACCCCGGAGTCCGGCGAAGTGCGTAGATCCGGCATCGAGATGCGCGTACAGGCTCCCGGAAGCTAGATTCGTCTTCGCATGAGCGCACCCGATCTTCGTTTCCTCGAAGGCCACGACATCGCCGTCTACTCCTTCGAAAGCTGCCCCGACTGCGTCCGTCTGAAGCGCTGGATGCAGAACTACCGCTTCCCCTACCGGGAAGTCGACATCGACCGTGATCCGGAGCAGGGCGACCGACTGGAGCGGGAGACGGGGAAGATGGCCGTGCCGTTCCTGCTGATCGATGACAAGCGCTGGGTGCGGGGCTACCACAAGGAGATCCCCGGGCGCTTCGACCCCGTGCTGTTCCTCAAGGAGCTGCGCGGGGCCATGGAAGGCTGACCCCGCATCTCCGGTCAGGGCTGCTTCGACTCCTGCGAGGCGATGTACTGCCGGACCGCAGCCTCCAGCGCCGGCGACTTGAGACCGACCAGCTTGGCCTCCGCGAGCGCTGCATCCCAGTCCAGCCCGCCGTCGAGCACGCGGTGGGCCAGCCAGACGGCGCCGACCCGGTTGGCGGAGTGGCAGTGCACCAGCAGAGGACGACGCGCGGGATCGTTGAGCAGTCCCCGCACATTGTCGATGACCTGCGGCGTGAGGCTCTCGGGAGACTGGAACGGGATGGCGATGTACTCCATGCCCAGCTCACGCACCAGCGCGGGCTCGTCGAACTCCTTCAGCTCACCCGGCAGTCGCAGGTTGAGCACGGTGTGGATGCCGTCGGTCTTGGCCTGACGGAAGTCCTCCGCGGCGGGTTGGCTCGCGAGGTAAACGCCGTCGAAGGTGTGCACGCGCTGCACGGTGCCGCAGCTGGAAGGCTCGAGCTTGGGAGCGGTGCGGCGTGCGCTGCACGCGGCGAGAGACAGCACGGCGGACAGCAGCAGCACAACGGGCATCGACGACTTCATGGCTGTGAGGCTAGGGAGTCACTGGCCGTCCTGGAATACCCACTGGATCGGATCCCCGAGCACGCGCCATTCGTAGCGCTCGCGCACGGGCTTCATGTTGCGGCCATTGATCCGGGCCGACTTGATGATCAGCGTGCCGCCGTAGACACACTCGGCGCGCTCGGCAGCGAGCTCGAGGCTCCATTGTCCGTCTGCGCCAAACAGGACGGTGATCGAGTGCACCCCGCAGCCAGGGGACTCGATCCACACCTCCACACGGTGCGGACCCGAGCCCAGCGCCTGCCCGTCAGCCAGTCCAGCTCGCCCCGTAACGGAGATCGTCCACGGGGAGTCGCTGTAGGCCGGCTGTACGTGAGGGCCGGTGTCCGCAGGTTCGGGGTCGCATCCGATGGGCCCGAAGAACAGCAGTGCCAGCAGCCAGGATCTCACACCATGCTCTCCGCGCTCAGCGATCAGCCATCCGTGAACTCGAGGATCAACGGCTCACCCATGACGCGCCAGGGATGGCGCTCCTGCACCGGATGGAGCTCGCGGCCGTTGATCCGCGCGGATTTGATGACGAGCTCCCCGCCGTATGCGCACTCCGCGCGCTCCACCGCCAGATCTAGGCTCCACTGCCCGTCCTCGCGGAAGAAGACCGTGACGGGGTGGACGCCGCAATCCTTGGGCTGGAGCCAGACATCGAGGCGGTGCGACCCGGGCTTCAGTTTCTCGCCCCGCGCCAGCGCAACCGTGCCGTGGAGCGAAACTTTCCACGGGGTGTCGGCGTACGCCGCCTGAACCGCGGGATCCCCTCCCCGCGACGGCTCATCGCACCCAACCAGCGCCAAGAGCGCCAGGACAGGAAGACAGTTCTTCATCAGGGGGATACTATAGTTCCCGTGACGCGATCAATGCATGCTCAGGTTCCCTGAAGAAGGCGGAATCACCAGCAGCGCAGTCGCCGGATGGCGCGCCAGCGCCTGCGTCACGCTGCCCAGGAACGCCGCCCCCAGTGCAGAGCGTCCATGGCTGCCGAGCACGATCAGGTCGAAGCGAGGGGCCGCTTCCTCGATGGCTTCGGCAGCATCCCCTTCCAGGAAAAGGGCCTCATCCGCGATCCCCAGACGCTTGAGTTCTCCATGGAACTCCTCGCGCGTGCGGTCGCGCAGCTCATCGATGACCAGATGCGGCTCGGGCATGGGCATGGTGCTCGTGGCACCCAGCGTCGGCGGTTCGAAGACATGCGCGACCGTGAGTCTGGCACCCAGCTCGCGTGACAACGACTGCGCCTGAGTCAGCGAGGTGCGCGACAGGGCCGAAAAGTCGATCGGGGCCAGCACGGACCGGATGGCGCGCGCCGGCTGCGGCTGGACCCAGACGGGAATGCGCGCGTGGCTCAGCACACTGCGCAGCGTGTTCTCGAAGGACAGTCCTCGCCGATGACGATGCGGGCCGAGGAACAGGAGCTCGGCGCCCGTGCTGCGAGCGCGCTCGCTGATCACCCTGGAGGGCGAACCCGTCTCGACGGCCAGCAGCTCGGGCTCAGGCGAGCTGATCGGTTGCATCGAAGCGGGCACGCGCGCGGCCCACTGCACAACGCTGCCACGCAGGTGCGCCAGCGCGGCATCACGGCCGCGCGACCATTCATCGAGACGCTCCGCTTCACCGAAGATCCACGGACGCTCGGGGAAGGCGTGGATGTACTCGACGCGAGCCGGATCCGCTGGAGTGCCGGCACGACGCGCCAGCCACAGCGCGGCCTGCAGCGCGGACTCGCAGGCACCTTGCGAGTCGAGGGCGACGAGGATCTTCGTGGGGAGCTTCATGCCCCCCAGCGTGACCGCTGATGGGTTTCGCACCCATACGACCGCGGGCGCGATCCTTCGGGGCACTACTGCGTAGAACCGGCGGAACGCTCAGGCCTTCACAGGTTGGTCCACAGCGGAAGTTTCTCGCGGTGCACCAGGTGATCGAGCCACAGGTTCGCGATCTTCTCGCTGACCGAGTTGACGCGCAGGCGCTGCATCAGGTTGTCGAAGTCCACGCGGTCGAGCGGCTGGTCCTGATTGAAGCAGCTGAACACCGGCGCGATCTCGACGCCTGTCTCGGGATCCACGTGCTTGCAAAGACACTGCGCGCAGATCTCCTTCATCATGCACTGCATCGGGGAGTTGATCGATCCGATGGCGACATGGCCCGCCTTGAGGTGCGGCTTGAGCACGCCGAAGCGTGCCGCCTTGACCGCGTTCATCATGCGATCGGAGCCGATGCAGATGATGCGCTCGCAGCCCGTCAGGTCGATCTTCGTGGCGCCGAATTCGCCCTTGGCGTAGGCCTGCATGGCCTGGACCACGTTGCCGCGGAAGTGGCGATCGTAGGGACGCGCGGTGTTGGTCTCGATGGCCGATCCGGAGTCCGTCGACCAGATAACGACATCGGCCGCCGATTCGATCTCTTCGCGCTTGAAAAGGTCCTCGCCGCGGCGGAAGGCCGCGAAGTAGACCACTTCGCAGCCCCGGTTCCGCAGTGCGCGCCCGATCGAGAACAGCACGGCGTTGCCCAGACCGCCGCCCGCGAGGATCACGCGTTCATTTTCGGGGATCTCGGTGGGCGTGCCCGTCGGGCCCATCACGACCACTTCCTCGCCGGGCTTCAGCAGTGCGCACAGGCGCGAGCTGACACCCATCTCGAGCACGATCATCGAGAGCAGGCCGCGCTTGGGATCGGTCCACGCTCCCGTGAGCGCGAGACCCTCGAAACACAGGCGCGTGTCGCCCGCCAGTGGTGCATTCACCTCGAAGTTCTGCAGGCGGTAGAACTGGCCCGGCTGGAACTTGCGCGCAGCGGCGGGTGCGTGCACTACGACCTCCGTGATCGTCGGCGTCAGGCGGTTGACCTCGCGCACGGTGCAGCGCAGCTCGAGATCCAGCTTCTGCGTCAGCTCGCGCCACTGCGAGCGGCGCGCGGCGATGTCCTGCGCCCCGTTGCCGAGCTTCGTGATGCGCTCCTCGTACAGCGCGCGCACATGCTCGTAGCCGTGCCGCGCACTCGCCATGGCCTTGACGACGTTGCCGGCGTAGGCCGGGTGGTTGTCGCCGTAGACGCTGACCGTGTGGCTGCCATCGTCGAAGCTCGTCAGGAATCCGGTGCCGCCCGCGTCCTTCCCGCGCTTGACGGGCACGCGCTGGCCGTTCTCCTGGCGGTAGACCTGGAAGAACGACTGCTTGTCATCGAGCTTGAATGTGCCCGGACGCTCGCGCTCGTACATCGTGTTGGGCGATGTGCCCGCCGCGACGAGGATGCTGCGCGCGGCCATTTCGACCATCTCGCCGGTCGCACGCCACTTGCCGTTTTCGTCCTGCTTCTGGCGCTCGAAGACGATGCCGCGCACGGCGCCGTAGGAGTCGAGCAGCGCCTCGGTCGGCGACATGCACTCGACGAAGGTGATGCCCTCCTCGAGGGCCTTGGTGACCTCTTCGTGGTTGAGGCGATAGGCCGGCGAATCTTCCATCGACTTGCGATAGACGAGCTTCACGCCGCCCCAGCTGCGCACCAGCGTCACGAAGTCGGGATCGCGCTTCTCGCGCGCGGCCTTGGCGCGCTCCGCGATCACGGCGCGGCCGTGACCGAGGAACTCGTTGAGGATCTCGGTCTCTTCCGCGTTGAAGAGCTTGCGGATCACGGCCTCGCCGAAGCGGCCGCACAGCTCATCGAAGCGCTGCGTCAGCTTCTCGACCTGACCCGGATAGTAGGCCAGCGCCTCCGTCGTCGTGTCGATGCCCGTCAGGCCGCCCCCGATCACCACCACGGGCAGGCGGATCTGCAGGTTGGCCATCGACTCCTTCTTGAAGGCGCCCGTCAGCTGCAGTGCCATCAGGAAATCGCTGGCCTTGCGGATGCCGCGCGACAGGTTGTTCTTCATCTCGACGATCGTGGGCTTGCCCGCGCCCGATGCGATCGCGATGTGATCGATGCCGAGCTCCCAGCAGTCCTCGAGCTCCAATGCACCGCCGAAGCGCGTGCCGCCGTGCAGCTCGAAGTTCTCGCGGCGCAGCAGCGACAGATACGGCAGTGTCAGGAAGTTCTTGTCCCAGCGCACGGTGATGCCGTACTCGGAGACGCCGCCGAAGCCCAGCAGCACGCGCTCGTCGAGCTCCGACTTGATTTGGCCCCACGATTCGAAGGGAATCGCCGGGAATTCCTTGGGCGCGCTGCTCGCGCGGCCGGTCCACGAACCCGGCAGCGGCTCGACCTTGAGGCCGTCGATGCCGATCACGCCGAAGCCCTCCTGCGCCAGATAGTGCGACAGTGTGTAGCCCGCCGGCCCCATGCCCACGACGAGCACGTTGATGCCGTTGTACGGCAGCGCGTACGGCCGCACCGCGCGCAGTGCATTCCAGCGCGTGAGGAACAGGTAGATCTCCGGGCCGAAGGGGAAGCGCAGCACATCCGTGAGCACATTCGTCTCGACCTGCGGGATGTTGACCGGCTCCTGCTTCTGGTAGATGCCGGCCTGCATGCAGTCGTTGCAGATCCGGTGGCCCGTGCCGGGGCGCATCGGATTGTCGATCATGATCATCGACAGCGCCGCCAGCGGATCACCCTCGGCGAACAACAGGTGCATCTCAGAGATGCGCTCATCCAGCGGGCAGCCGTTGAGGTCGATGCCCAGCGGGTTCTTGCTGACCTGCTTGGTCTTCTTGTCGAGCAGACCGCGCGAGCAGGAGTCCTTCTCGCGCTCGTGGCAGAACACGCACTGATCGAGCTGATTGAGCACCTGGCCCAGCGTTCCGCGGTCATCGGTCAGCTTGAAGCCATCGCGCATGCGGAAATGCTTGGGGTGGCTCTCGATCGCCTCCGGCAGCTTCGGATCAGGCCGCTCGTGGTGCACCAGGCCGTTTTCCCAGTCGACCGTGTGCGCCTCGCGCAGCGAGCGCCAGCCGGAAAGCGCCTTGTCCCCCGCTGCGCGACGCAGCTTGAAATCCTGAGCCAGCAGCGCGAGCGCGCCCGCCACGGTTTCGCCCGAGCCCGCAAAGGCCGGCGCATCGGCGCCATCCGCGCCCTTGGTCGCGCAGAAAAAGCTCGTGCCTGCGGGAGCCGCTTCGGCCGGGCTCGCGCGCTCGAGCAGATTCCAGACCTTGGCCGCGTAGCGCTCCTCCTCGTCCTCCGCGATGCCCTCGATGCCGGGGAGCTTCTCGAGCAGCCCTTGAGCGCGCGCACGCACGCTCGCTGCATCGAGACCTTCGACTTCGGCCGCGCGCACATTCTTCTTCACGAAGCGATCGCGGAAGCGGTAGACGATCTGGCGCTTCTGCAGATGCTCGCGGCGCGCCTGGGCGTGTTCCTCCACCCGGAACAGGCGCGCGAGGAAGCGCGACTGGTGCCGCCCCACCTCGATCAGCAGCGTCGACTCGGCAGGTCCGCTTTGACGCTCGCTGCCATCGCTGTGCTTCTGCCAGCGCGCCGCCAGCGCGGCATCGGCCGCCGCCATCTCCTTGAGAAACAGGGCGTGCAGGTCCGCCAGCCGCTCCGCCTTGTGCAGGTCAACGAAGCTGAAGCCGGGATAGCCGAGTTGGAGGGGCTTGGAGGGCGCTTGGCCCACCTGTGCGCTGAGGGTTTGCATGCTCATGATCGAACCGGACAGGATAGCGTGATGATGGAGCGTCCCCTAGCCCCTCCCCTACAAAGCAAACTCCTACCTTGAGGGCTTTTCTCGGGCTGGCGCCGCAGGTGGCGAGGGGGTCACTTCGCCGCCTCAGTCCCCGCCGTCTCGGCCAGCAGGTTAAACGCCCGGGTCGCCAGTCCCGCCGTGATCTCCTCGCTGACGCTGCGCCTTGCGTCATTGCGCACCAGGCACACCGCGTACCAATCCCCGTGCTTGTCCTGCACGATGTGCGCGAAGCACAGCACGCCCGGCTCGGAACCGCCCTTGAACCCCACGTAGGGAAAGTCCGTCTCCGAAATCGCAAGGCCCCGGTTGATCGCCAGCGCACCGCGCGCGAGTGCGTTGCCCTCCGTGCGCAGGCGCAGCCAATCGAGCGCGCGCATCAGATCGCTCGCCGAGGCGAACCACTCGACCGTGTCGATCTCGCGCGGACGCGTCCACTGACCGGCGGCGGCGGAGAGTCCATCGAGCGGCATGCGCTCGGACGAGAGCTCCTTGGCAAGGAACTCGCGGCGCGCAGCGACATCGAGCTTGGCGTAGCCCTTGGCGAGCTCCCCTTTGCTGCCCAGCTTGAGCCGGAACATCTCCGAGGTGGAAAGGAACGGCAGCGAGCGCTGCGGCTGCGCGTTGCCCATCGCGGAGAGCATGCCCTCGACGCGCTCGCGGCCGAGCGTGTGCAGCAGGTGATCGGTCGCCGTGTTGTCGCTCTCGCTGATCATGGCGCAGGTCAGCGCGCCGAGCGTCATCGGCATGCCGACGGGCCAGGTCTGCAGGCGACCGGAGGGCAGCGAGCGCCATTCGGGCCGCAAGGGCACGACCTCCTGCATGCCGCGCTTTTCCTCGAGCAGCGCGCCGAGGATGTAGAGCTTGAAAGCGGAGCCGATGGCGAGCGAACGATCCGGCTCGTGCGTGACCAGCGCCTGCGGCTTTTCGCCGAGCTTCCAGATGCCGAAGGAGGTCTGCCCGTGCAGCTTGGCGATGCGCTCGGTCAGGGCGGTGAGGTCGGGAACCAGCAGTTCCGGAGGCTGGAAGAACAGGCCGATGATCGAGTGCGGCGTCTCCTCCTGCAGCGTCAGCACGATCGGCATGCCGAATCCTTCGGAGGTGATCGCGCGCCAGCGTCCGGACCACTCGTTCTTCTTCTCCACGAGCTCAAAGCGCTCGATGGCGCCGGTCTTCTGAAAGAGATCGACGATCAGGGGGCGCAGCTTGGCGGCGGGAACGGCCTCGAGGAACTCCGGCGCGAAGAGATCCTCCTTCCACTCCGGTTTGGCGGAGTAGGCCGCCTTGAGGTCGGCGAGACGGCTCTCCACCGAGACTTCCTGGGCCACGAGGGACGAGCACAGCAACAGCCACAGCCACCAGCGCATCATGATGCGCCCGAGTGTAGTGCAGGGAGGCTCAGGGCTGCACGACGAAGCGCAGGGCGTTGGAGAGCGAGATGTTGTTGGGAATCGGGAAGCCGTTGTCGCGGCCGTACCACTGGCAGTGGACGACCTTGCCCGGGACGAGCACCGAGGGCGGCGGCTGCGGACCGTAGCCTCCCGCGAGATACTGGTTGAAGTCGATGTTCAGCACGCCGGAGCAGTCGTTGACGCCGACATTGCCGCCGGAGTTGACCAGCGGTCCGCGCACGAGTCCGGGCTTGAGGCACAGCGTGCCGCCGAAGAAGGGGCGCGAGTCGGGACCGTTGAGCGAGTAGATGAAGATGCCGCTCTTGATGTTGAGGAAGTTCTGGCCGCTGATCTGGAAACCGGAGCCGGCGGAGAGGCTGGGCGTTCCGCTCCAGGTGATCGCGGGCTGGCAACCGAGCGAGTTGAGCATGCCCTGGCAGTAAGCCGTCGTGTCCTGACCTGGATCGGCGATCCAGTCGACGCGGAAGACGTCCGAACAGCCGTTCTGGTCGCTCTCGACCAGGTTGTTGGCGTCATTCTCAAAGACGACCCAGCGGCCCGTGGCGCTGATGCGCGGCGCGCGCGAGTGGTTCTGGGTCTCGCCCATCTGGTGTCCGCGGCTGACGCGGAAGACCTGATCGAAGAGCACATCGCGCACGAAGACGTCGGTGAAGTTGTTGGTGTCGTTGGCAACCAGGTTCGAGGCCTCCGAGAGGAAGGCCACGAAGCGGCCGTCGGCGGCGAATTGCGGCTCGAAGGAGCGCATCTGGCCCTCGATGCCGTTGGCGGAGGTCGAAATGCGCCGCGTGTAGCCGCTCGAAAGCTCGCGCAGGAAGATGTCGGTCTGGTAGTTGTTGTCGCCGACCACGAGGTTCATCGCGTTCGACTCGAAGGCGACCTGCAGGCCGTCGGGAGAGATGCTTGGGCGCGTCGAGGGACCGTTGCCCTCCGCGGCATTCCAGGCGAGGCTCGCGCGCAGGATCGTGTCGTTGACGAGGTTGCGGACGAAGATGTCCGTGTGGTTGTTCGTATCCCAGAAGACGAGGTTCGTGCCGTCGCTCTCGAAGGCGACGCGCGTGCCGTCCGCGCTGATCGATCCGTTGGCGCTGTCGCGGTCCGAGCTGGTGCCCAGATGCGTGCGGCTGACGCAGCGCGTCGTGTTCTGCTGCAGATCGCGCACGAAGATGTCACGTGTGCTGTTGGTGTCCGCCGGGTCGAGATTGGAAGCGCGGCTCTCGAAGACGACGAACTGGCCGTTGGCGCTGATACGCGCGTTCACGCTCTCGCCGTTGCCCTGGCTGCCGTTGGAAGCCACGCTGACGCGGCTCAGCTGTCCGGTCGCGCGAGACCAGAGGAAGAGGTCTGTCTGGCCGTTGCTGTCGCCCGAGACGAGGTTGGTGGCGCTGGACTCGAAGACGACGAAGTTGCCGTCCGACGAGATCGACGGGCGGCGCGAGTCGCCATTGGAGCCGCCGGTCGGGCTGGGCGTGCTGATGCGGTAGGTGTCGCCGAGCTGCAGGTCGCGGATGAAGATGTCCGCCTGCGGCTGCGTATCCCACGCGTCCAGGTTGGTCGCCGTGCTCTCGAAGACCACGTAGCGCCCGTCCGCCGAGATGTCCGGCCGGTTGGAGGCCGAATTGGCGCCCTGCTCGACGGGGTTGAGGCTGGCCCGTTCGTTGAAACAGGCGTACTGCTGAGCCCAAAGGCTCGGACCTGCCGTGCTCAGGAGCAAAGCGACTGCCAACCCCGTTCGATACGGGGGCGCTGCGAACGGGTCGTGACCCTGTCCGTATCTGGGCCTGCTGCAAGGCGGCCTCAGTAGCGAGTGGATGAAGCGGAAAAAATTCATAGGTTGGAGTGGGGTGAGACATCCGGGCGTCGCCGAATGCCGCTCTCTGGCGAAACCTACCCCCCCTTCGGGCCTCAGGCGGGAAAGTCACTGGAAACCGGCCGGGCGGCCCTCAAAGGCCCGGAAAAAAGTGTCCCCATCCGGCGCTTCAGGAATATTCTGCCCTCCACCGCGCCCCTGCCGACCCCGCTCATGACAACCACCACCGCCACGATCGATCCCCAGACCTTCCAGCGCACCGAGAAGTTCGTTCAGGCCGTCCGGGATCGGGTGGGCACGGTCGTCGTCGGCCAGGACATCGTGGTGGAGCGTCTGCTGATCGCCCTGTTCACGGGCGGCCACGTGCTGCTGCAGGGCGTTCCCGGCCTCGCAAAGACGCTGCTGGTGAGCGTGCTGTCACGCTCGATCGATCTGGACTTCGCGCGCGTGCAGTTCACGATCGACCTGCTGCCCTCGGACATCCTCGGCAGCGAGGTGCTCGATCAGCGCACGAGCGAGTTCCGCGTGCGCAAAGGGCCGATCTTCACCAACCTGCTGCTGGCGGATGAGATCAACCGCGCCGCGCCCAAGGTGCAGGGCGCGCTGCTCGAGGCCATGCAGGAACGCAAGGTCACGATCGGCTCGGAGACCTTCAAGCTGCCGGCACCCTTCCTCGTAATCGCCACGCAGAACCCCGTCGAGCAGGCCGGCACCTTCGAATTGCCGGAAGCGCAGCTCGACCGCTTCATGCTGGTGCACCGCCTGGGTTATCCGGCGCCTGCGGAAGAGCGCGAGATCCTGATCCGCAACGCCGCGCTGGGCATCCGGCGCGAAGACAAGGGCGCGATCGCCCGCACCGAGTTCGATGTGCTCAACAAGGAGCCGGTGGGCTCGACCGAAGAGCTGGTGCGCGCCATGGAAACGGTCAGCCAGGTTCACGTTTCCGAGACCTTCATCGAACACATCGTCGATCTCGTCAACCGCTCGCGCGTGCATCCCGCGATCGAGCTGGGATGCAGCCCGCGCGCCGGCATTTCGCTGGTCAAGGCTTCGCGTGCGCGGGCCCTGATGCACGGGCGTCATTACGTGATCCCCGAGGATCTGTTCGCGCTGGCTGAGGATGTGATGCTGCACCGCATGCGACTGAAGTATGAGGCTGTGGCGGAAGGCGTCACCGGCCGGCAGGTGCTCGATGAGCTGCTGCGTTCGCTGGGCCGCATTTCCTGAGGCCGGAGTCGCGCACCATGGGCGAGATGATCGGCAGAATACGGGAGCACCGCACGCTTGATGCGCGGCAGTTCGCGATTGCCGTCCGCAAGCTCGCCGACAGCCTTTCCTACGGTACGGATCGCTCACCGTTCCTCGGCAGCGGCGTCGAGTACGTGCAGTCGCGCCTGTACCAGTTCGGCGACTCGGTACGCGCCCTGGATTGGCGCGTCACGGCCCGCACGGGCAAGCCGTATGTGAAGGAGTACGAGTCTCCGAAGACGATGCCGGCCTATCTGCTGATCGACACTTCGGCCTCGATGACCGTCAGCTCCGTAGAGCGCAGCAAGTATGAAACGGCGCTGTTCATCGCAGGCGGTCTGGCGCTGGCCTGCCTTGATCGCGTCAGCCCCGTGGGCGTGGTAGGCGTCGGCGAGCGCGCTCTGCGCGTCGAACCCAGCCTATCCAAGCAGAAGGTGATGGAGTGGCTGCTGCAGCTGCGCACCTACCGCTTCGACGAGGGCACGACGCTCGGCAGGCGCATCCGGGAGATCACACCGCGGCTGGCGGAACGCTCGCTGTTCATCGTGCTGAGCGACCTGCACGATGCCTCCGCGATGACGCCGCTGAAGCATCTGGTGCAGTTGCACGACTGCGTGGTGCTGCAGCTGCAGGACAAGAGCGAGACGGGCCTGCGCGGTGCGGGCTTCGTGCGCGCCGCGGAGGCGGAAACAGGGCGCGAGTTCACGGCGCTGGGCCGCAATCTGCGCGTGGACCCCGCACAGACGCGCGCCGAGCTGCAGAAGGTCGGCATCGATCACCTTCTGATCCGCACCGACCAACCCTATGCACACGCCCTGCGGCATCTGTTCCGCAATCGCGGCGGTCGCGGAAGAGGACAGCGCTGATGGCCGTTGTCGGGGCACTCCTGCTGGCGGGTCTGCTGCATGCGCAGGAAGTGCGCGAGGTCCCGATCGGCATCAGCACGCGCATCGACGGCGTGGTGCTGCCCGGATCGGAATTCGAAGCCGCACCCATCGATGCCAAATCACCGCTCGTGCTGCGCATCCGCGCCGTCTGGCCGCACGGCAGCGATCTGCGCTACGACCTCGAGTTCTACGCACTCGATCCCGGCGAGCACGAGTTGACAAGCTATCTGCGGCGTAAGGACGGCACGGCGGCCGGTGAGCTCCCGCGCGTTTCTGTCCGCGCCGTGACGAGGCTGCCCGAGGGGCAGGTCAAGCCGCACAGCCCGCAACCGGGCGATGTGCCCTCGATCGGCGGATACACCACGCTGATGATCGTCGGGGCCATCGCATGGGTGGCGGGCCTGTTCGCGATCCTGCTGCTAGGACGCAAGCGCCGAGTCGAGCAGGCCCGCAGGGCCAAGCCGCTCTCGATGGCCGAGGAGCTGCGCCCGCTGATCGAAGCTGCGCGCGCACGCAGCCTGAGCTCCTCCGAGCGCTCCCAGCTGGAGCTGCGACTGGTGGCTTTCTGGCGCCATCGGATGGGTCTGGAGCTCGACGATCCCGTGCAGGCGCTCGCCAAGGTGCGCTCGGACGCGCATGCAGGTGCGCTGTTGCGTGCCGTGGAGCAGTGGCTGCACGCGCCCGATGCGCCGCGCGAAATCGACATCGAGGCACTTTTGGCGCCCTACCGCGAGGAGATCCGCAGCTGATGGAGTGGCTCGCCGCCTTCCGCCATCCGTCCATGCTGGCATTGCTGGTGGTGCCGGCAGCGCTGCTCCTGTGGACCTGGAAGCGTGCAGGTCGCGCAGTCGTGCTGCCGCTGGACGACTCGAAGATCCAGCACTCGCGCATGGCGCAGTTCTTCCTGCGCTGCGCCGAGTCGCTGCCCGCGCTTGCACTGGCTGTGGTTATCGTGATTCTGGCAGGGCCGCAGCGCTGGGATGTGCCGCGCTCCAAGCGCGCGCTCACCAACATCGAATTCTGCGTCGATGTCTCGGGATCGATGAATGCCCAGTTCGGCTCCGGGGATCGCTACACGGGTGCCATGGACGCGATCAACAAGTTCGTCGACGCGCGCAAGGGCGATGCCTTCGGCCTGACCTTCTTCGGCAACAACGTGCTGCACTGGGTGCCGCTGACCACCGACCCTTCGGCCGTGAAGTGCGCACCGCCCTTCATGCATCCGCGGCAGCTGCCCTACTGGTTCGGGGGCACGGAGATCGGCAAGGCGCTGCGCGCCTGCCGCAAGGTGCTGATCGAGCGCGAGGAGGGCGATCGCATGATCGTGCTCGTGACCGATGGCTACAGCTCCGACCTGAGCGGTGGCGCGGACGAGGAGATCGCCCGTGAACTGATCCGTGACGGGATCACCTGCTACGCCATCAACATCGGTGATGTTCAGCCGCCCGACGAGATCATTCGCATCACATCCATGACCGGTGGAGAGGCCTTCAATCCCGATGACCCGCGCGGGCTTGAGCATGTGTTCGCCTCGATCGACAAGATGCAGCGCACGCGGCTTGAAAAGACCACCGCGGAAGCGAGCGATGACTTCGGTCCTTGGGCGCTGGCGGGCCTTGCGCTGCTTCTCCTGCTGCTGCTGGCATTCTTCGGCTTGAGGTACACGCCTTGGTAGAGGAGCTCGATCGCGCGCATTGGCCATTGATCGCGGCTCTGGCTGCGCTGTTGCTGTGTGCAGCGGCAGAGTGGCTCCATGCCCGTCGTGTCCGGCGCATTTCCCGGCTTGCATTCGGTCCGGATCGAACACCGGCCGTCTGGGCACGACTGGCTCCCGTGCTCCGTCCCGCGGCCTGCGCTGCGCTGGCATGGGGCCTGACGACCCTGATGGTGATCGAACCGCGCCGCTACGCGCAGACCGGGTCGGATGAGGCGTTCGCGGCCGACCCCAAGCACATCCTGCTCGTGCTGGATGTGTCGCCGAGCATGCGTCTTGAAGATGCGGGCCCGGACAGGAAGCAGGCACGCATGGCCCGCGCACGCAGCCTCATGGAGTCCTTCTTCGAGCGCATTCCGCTCGAGGAGTACCGGGTCAGCGTGGTGGCGGTCTACAACGGCGCCAAGCCCGTGGTCGTCGACACCAAGGACTTCGAGGTCATACGCAACATCCTCGGTGATCTGCCGATGCACTACGCTTTTCCCGCCGGCAAGACCAAGCTCTTTGACGGTCTCGAGGAGGCCGCCAAGCTCGCCAAGCCATGGGATCCTCGCAGTACGATCGTGCTGCTGATTTCCGACGGTGACACAGTGCCCGCGACAGGCATCCCGCGCATGCCGGAATCGGTCAAGAGCGTGCTGATCGTGGGAGTCGGGGATCCGCAAGTGGGCAAGTTCATCGACGGACGCCACTCGCGCCAGGATGTCTCGACACTCAAGCAGATCGCGGCGCGCCTGGGCGGCAGCTTTCACAACGGCAATGAAAAGCAGCTCGCCAGCAGCCTGATCGCGGAGGCCACAGGGGCCGAGGAGGAGCCGGTCTGGGAGCGATTGGACCGGCGTGATTACGCCTTGATCGCCATTCTGGCGGCTGCCGGCCTGCTGGCCCTGCTGCCGCTCCTGCTGCACTATTTCGGAACCGGCTGGAAACCCGGAAGACGGCCGGCTCTATCCACGTCTCAACCCTGAGGAGTACAATCCACAGCATGCGCAAGCTCCTGCTTTTCCTGTGGCTGCTCGTGCCCGTGGGCGCTGCGGCCTATCACTACGGTCCGGGCCAGGAGCACCTGCGCTCCGATGTGGCCGATGCAGCGATCGTGCGCGCGCGCGATGCCGCCACCCGTGCCTCTCTCAAGGCAGCGCTCGATGGCGACGAAGCCGCGCGCGAGCTGTGGGAGGAAGCCGAGGCCGCCTACACCGAGGCGCTGGCAGCGCTGCCGGCCGGCCTGACTGCGGAGTCGCGCCAACTGCGACTCGAGCAGGCCAAGGCGCAGATGTTCGTCAGCAAACTGCCGGACGCGCGTCGCGGACTGGATGCGCTGGTTCAGGAGCTCGACGCCGATCCGAGCGCCGATGCAACGCTCAAGCGCGAAGCTCGCGCTGCGCTCGCGAATGCCCAGTACTACACGACCTGGCTGCTGCGCCTCGAGGGCGCACCCGAAGCCGAGTGGCAGTCCGAGATCGACGCCTCGCGTCAGAACTACAAGCTGATCGCCGAGCAGGCCCTCGCCGCCAAGGACGAGAAGTCGGCCAAGGTTGCGCAGGAGGACCTCGAGTCCGCCATCCGGCTGGCCCGGATGGACATCGCGGATCTGCAGGGACTCCCCCTGCCTTCGCAGTGACAAGGTTGCGGTAGCGGCCGCGGTCGCGGCAGCAAAGGCAAGAGCAAGAGCCAAGGCAAGCAACCCTCGGACGCTCGCGGTGCGGGTGGTGGACCGCCGCCCGACGGCTCCGGTTCCTGATGCTTCGTACGACCACCCTTCGCCGCGCGAAGGGTGGATTCTCATCGCTGGTGGAGATTGTTGAATGAATCCGCGCATTTGGCGCCTGTACGCCATCATTTTCGCCGCACTGCCCGCATCGACGGCCCTTGCACAGACGGTGATCGTTCGCAGCTCGGCGGCTGTGCCCGTCACCGTGATTCAAGGTGGTCAGGTGATCGAGGAGTCAGGTGACTTCGTTGTCGAAGAACCGATGATCATCGAGGAGGGCCAGATCGAGCCGGAGGCGGCCAAGCCCAAGAAGGAAGACAAGCCCACACCGCGCGGCGAGCGCATGAAGCGCAACGACTACGACCGCCGTCCTTCGACGATCCTGAAGGTCTGGTCGACGCCGGTGAAGCCGGCGGAAGCGCCAACTACGGAAACACAGCCTGCGGATGCGCCGGTGGAAGTTGCGCCCGCAGAATCGCAAACGGCTGAATCAGCACCCTCCGCGGACGGCGCACCCCAGGCCGAATCCGAGAAGGAAGCCGCCGAGAAGGAAGCCGCCAACAAGGCCCGCAACAAGGCCAAGGAAGAAGCCGCGAAGAAGAAGGCCGAAGCCGCGGCGATCGAAAACGAGGCGCTCGCCATGCAGCGCATGGTGACGCTGGGTGATTGGACCGGCATCAAGACTTACCTCGCCACCCTCAAGTCCAAGGCGGACAAGAAGGCCATTTACGAGCACTTGCTGGCGAGCTTGATCAAGGGACCGCAGCAGCGCCCGGAAGTTCCTCCGCAGGGTCAGCGCTACATCGAAAAGAACCGTTTCGATCCTGCCGATGTGCTTGGACTCGCCGAGGCGAGTGCGCTTGAGCTGACAAAGGAGCAACTCGCGCAGCTGGGCGCGCTGTTGCGCCAATCGCTGGAGCAGGGCAATCAACTGGACACATTCCTCGGCTCACTGCGCCCGCGAATGTCGGATGAGAAGTTCGTGCTGCAGCGCCGCGCACTGGCACGCCTGCTCGCAGCAGCGAGCGAACTGGTCGCCATGGGCGAGTTCCTGCCGACCGTGGAAGACGCCGAGCAGAAGAACGACCGCGAGGGCCTCAACCTGCTGGCTCGCCACCTGCTGGCCCAGAATGCGAAGGACGGCAAGGTCGAGTGGCTCGTGAGTGCATGGAAAGTCACCCAGGCGGCGCTGGCCGCCGGCGAAATCGACGAAAAGGAGAAGCAGGAAGCACTGAGCCGCGCAGTTGATCTCGCGCCGCGCATCTCGAAGGAATTGGGCCAGAAGTGGCTCGATGAGAGCTTCACGGCCCGGCCGGAGCGCGGAATGGAGATTCTGGCGGCCATCGGCAGCAACTCCTCCACGGCGCTCGCTGCCAAGGCTCCGCAACCGGAAGATCGCAAGAAGCTGCTCGAGCTTCAGGTAACGGCCGCCAAAGCGCTGCTGGCTGCTGCGCCGGAGCGTGCGCAGAACTGGAACAAGGAGCTCTCGCTGCTGGCGAACAACTGGCTGCGCGAAGCATTAGTGACCTATCAGTTCGACACATCGAACTCACTGGGCCCCAAGATGCAGCGGGACACCTACGGCAACTTCTACTTCTACGATCAGGACTACCAGATGCGGGGCAATGCGCCCACGCCGCTCAAGCCCGGGGAAATCCTCGAGCTGCGACCGGGCGACGACTGGCTGGCTCTCGTCGAGGAGTCCTTGCGCCCGAAGTACCACATGGTCTTCGCGCAGCTGTATCTCAAGGTCGGAGAAGAAGCCAAGGCCTTCCCGTACATCGAATCTCTGGCCAAGGTGCACCCCAAGCCCGCCAAGCAGCTGGTGGATGAGTTCTTCCGCGTGTGGGCCAAGAATCACAATCCGGATCAGAACCAGAACCGCAACCAGTACACCTACTTCTATGGCTTCGAGGAGCGCGCCAACGGCATTCCGCTCACCCGCTCCAAGCAGGAGCGCAATCTGACGGAGCTGGGACAGTGGGTGCAGCGGCTCAACGCGCTGCCCATTGAGAACCTTGTTGATCCCAAGCTGCTTGCGCAGGCCTTCACGGCGGCGCACAGCAAGGCGGAGGTGTACCGACTGGAGACCATCGAGCGCATCTTCGGCTCGATGAAGCAGCTGGAACCCGCCACGCTGGCCACGCTGATGGAGCAGATGCGGACCAATCTGCTCAACATCTGGAACGATCCTGCGGTGCAGCGCGACGCCAAGACCAAGCGCAACAAGCAGGACATCGAGGCCGAGGTACTGCGCGGCTATGAACTGGCGCAGGCCACGCTGAGCTCCGCGCTGGCCCAGCATCCCGAGAGCTGGCGCCTGACGCTGGCGGATGCGGCCCTGAAGCACGATGAGAATGACTACCGCAAGGAGCTGAAGAAGGATGCCGGCTTCTCCGAGAGGCGGCAGGAAGCGCTCAACCGCTTTGCGCGCGCCGTGGAGCTGTACTCCGCGCAGGTCGAGACACTGCCTCAGGAAGAAGAGACGGCGGATGCCTTCGTGACGTGGTTCTACGCCTCGCTGGGTGCCGTCGACCTGCGCGCGATCAACCACGAGCGCGTGGCGGCCGAGCGGGAGTTCCCGAAGATCAAGGCGGCTCTGGAGGCCATCGCAGGCCAGCGCGGTGAGCGCCACATGGCGATGTTCACCAACACGCTGTTCACGCGCATGGGCAATGCCAACCCGGCCGTGAAGTTCCGCTATGTCCGCGAGGGCCTGGCCATCTGCGGCAACCACGACCTCGCAGCCGAAGCGCGCCGACTCTACGAGTACTACAAGGATCTGGTCACCGAGATCCGTCTGGTCGCCAGCGTCGACGGTTCCGATCGCGTCGGACACGGCGATCCGTTCGGCGTGCGCGTCGACATCCGTCACACCAAGGAGATCGAGCGCGAATCGGGCGGCTTCGGGAAGTACCTGCAGAACCAGAACGCGCTCAACTTCTCGTTCAACTACGGGCGTCCGACCGAGGACTACCGCGACAAGTTCGAGGAGGCGGCACGTGAAGCGCTCAAGGAGAACTTCGAAGTGCTCTCGGTGACCTTCAACAGTCCCGAGACGCAGTCCGTGGCGACGGCGGAGTACGGCTGGCGCAACACGCACTACGCTTATCTGCTGCTGAAGCCGCGCGGACCGCAGGTCGATCGCATCCCCTCGCTGCGTCTCGACCTCGATTTCCTGGACACTTCCGGCTACGCGGTCCTGCCGATCGAAACTTCCGTTGTGCCGATCGACTGCACTCCCCCGGCCGGTGACCCGCGCCCGTTTGAGAACCTGCAGCTGACCCAGACACTGGACGAGCGTCAGGCAAAGGACGGCAAGCTCGTGCTCGAGGTCAAGGCACGCGCCATCGGACTGCTGCCCGAACTGGAGCAGATCGTCAGCTTCGCACCGAAGGATTTCGAGATCACCAAGCGTGACGACACGCGCGCCTCGATCGTCAAGTTCGACGATGAAGGCAAGGGTGAAGGCGTGCAGTGCGAGCGCATCTTCACGCTGACTCTCAAGGGCCGCGAAGGCCTCAAGGAGCTGCCTAAGGAATTCAACTTCCCCACGGCCAAGGTCGAGGGCGCCAAGCTGGAGAACTTCCGCTACGAAGATGCGGACCTCGCCAGCGTCGGCGCGGTCGTCGCGCTCGAGCGCCAGTACGGCAAGCAGAGCCGCGCCTGGATGTGGTGGACGGCCGGATTGGCCCTGCTGGCCGGCGGTGCGTTCGTTGCCCTGCGCCGCAACCGCCCTGCGCAAGTGGAGTCGGCCGGCGGTCCGGCGCTCCCGGACGAGCTCACGGCCTTCACCGTGCTGGGCTTCCTGCGACAGATCGAGGCCAACGGCATCGCCGGCGACCGCAAGGCCGCGCTTCAGGCCGAGATCGCGCGTCTGGAGGAGCATTACTTCGGCACCAGCAGCAGCTCGGCACCCGATCTGTCGCGCATCGCCAACGAGTGGGCAGCGCACGCGCGCTGAACGACTCATCCCGACCCTCAGCGCAGCCCGCGCCCCCCCAAGGGTGCGGGCTGCGCTCATGATTCACCGACACCATGACCGATCAGAGAGACACCATGAGCCCCCCTCCTGCCCTGCGTGCAGGCGTCGACCTTGGCGGCACCAAGATCGCCGCCGTCATCCTCGATGAGCACCACCGGGTACTGGGGCGCGCGCGCATGGAGACTCCGCAGCTCGGCGGTCCGCGCAAGGTGCTCGATGCCGTGGCAGCAAGCGTGCTCAGCGCCCTGCAGGATGCGGGTGCTGCTTCGATCGACCTTGGCAGCATCGGAGTCGGCTCGCCCGGTGCCGTCGATGCCGCACAGGGCACGATCTCACACGCCAGCAATGTCAGCGGCTTTGACAAGCCCGTGGCCGCTGCCGCGGAACTGCAGACGCGCTTGGGCAAGCCCGTCCGTCTCGGCAATGACGTCGGCGTCGCCGTCGAAGCGGAAGCGCGCCTCGGCGCCGGGCGTCGGCTCAACTCCTTCCTCGGTGTCTGGTGGGGAACCGGCGTCGGCGGCGGAGTGATCCTCGACGGTCGCCGGTGGCTTGGACGCGGACATGCGGGCGAGTTCGGTCACACGCTCGTGAAGAAGAACGGCGCGCAATGCCCCTGCGGACTGAAAGGGTGCCTCGAGGCCTATGCGGGCCGACTCGCGATGGAAAAGCGCGCGCGCAAGCTGGCGGCGCAGGGGCGTAAGACGGTGCTCTTCGACTTGATGGAGAAGAAGGCCTCGGACAGGCTCTCCAGCGGAATCTGGGACAAGGCGCTCGAGAAGGAGGATCGTGTTGCTCAGGAGATCACAGCACGAGCCTGCGAAGCTCTGGGCCTGGCGATGGCCTCCGTCGTCAATCTGCTCGATCTCGATGGCGTCGTGCTCGGCGGCGGTCTTGGTGGCCGGCTTGGTCCGCGCTGTCTGCCCGCGATCGAGTCTGCGCTGCAGCGCCAACTGTTCGTGCCCGAGAAACCGCCCAAGCTGCTGCTGAGCGAGCTCGGCGACGAGGCCGGCGCGATCGGCGCGGCGTTGGTGGCCCGGTGAGCCGGTCAGGAAGCAAGCCCCTCACTCGTTGTTCCTGACTCCGCCCTTGGGCGTTCCCTGCCGCCACTCTCCACAGCTCGTCTCAGAACTCGCGGAGCAGCGTGATCACCGTACTGTAGACGCTGCCGGCGTCGTCACACTGCAACGGGCTCATGCCAAACCGGGGTTCTTTAAGCGTTTCCGGATAGAACACCCTCGAACCGGGCGGCAAGGCGCCGAAGAAGAACCGGCCCTGGCTGTCTGTGTAGGTGGCTATCTGTCTCAGATGTTCCAGTGGATTTCGGGAATGGATCGCTGACCTGCTTTGCCCCGCCTGCGGCGCCAGCTCCAGGAAAATGCCCAGTGCTTTTCCTGGCACCGGATCGCCCTCGGGGGTCACCAGCGTGCCAGACAAGGCGACTGCCCCTTTCCATTCCGGTAGATGAGTGACCTGCTCTGCTGTGGGTTCAAGGGCGAGAATCGCGTCTGAAATGAGCCCGGGGCTCCCCGGCACATCGCATCCCGATGTTTCATCATGCCGGCAGATGTTGCACACGATCCGGACCTGAGTGACCGACACAGGCAAGCGGAATGAATACCCGATCGGCTCCACCCGCCCTCGCTTGTCCGGCCCGTGGTTGCCGCTTTTTGCTGCCAATTCGCGACCGCTATCAGGATCCAGAATCCACAGCCTTACCCGACACGCCTCATGGATCGCGGTCACCGGCGGGTTACCTACCTGCACGCGCAACTCGCGCGTCCGGTTGACCTGAATGGGCAGTCTCTGCGGCTCCGCTGTCGCTGCGAGTGTCCCATACGGATTGTTCTTCAGGCTGTATCCGGGAAGAAGGGTGAACATGCGGCCCGATGCCACGAGTGGCGACTGAATACAGGTCCGGATCGGCCGATCAGGGAGGTCGGTGACGCCATGCAGAGTGCATTCCCGGCCTGCGATCGGTGCGATCCACGTCCCGATCGGCATCGAGGCGTTGTTCTTGGCGAGGGAACAGCCAGATTCCTGCGTGGGTGTTTCACACGATATTTCCAGCAGGATCCGCGGATCATCACCCTCCACCAGATCACGAAGGTGCGCGTAACCCAGTTGAAGCGCGAGAGCCTGCGGATCCGCAGCCTCTTGGCTCACAAATACCCTGTCGGTCGGCAGTACGAGACCGTCGTGGTCGACGAGTTCGACAGTGAACCGTCGCGCAGGAACACGAGCCGTGTGCATCACACCGCAATCGATATTCTCATCCGCCCGGAGTTCAAGGCAACGCTGAATGAAGAAGTAGTGATCTTCGGGGTCTCCCCAGACGATCTGGAGGACCTTCTCCCCGGGCGTGATGTTGGGAATGGCGAACGTGTGGTCGCCGGCAAGCCCTTCCACCAGTTGAGCTTCCATCGCCATGTTTCCATCCACAATCGACATCACGGTCATCTGCAATCGATGGCGGCGATCCACCGACGAAATGGCACACTGCGGAATCCGCCCCACGATGGTGCAGGAGCCCACATGCTCGGCTGCTTCGTTGTGCGTCTCTCCGTCCCGAACGGCAAACAGTCCGGATACTCCATCTACGCCATCAGGATTGGGGTACGGCATCCCGTTGCGCGTGACGAACTCACTGTGTTTCGGATTGGAAGCAAAAACCAGTGCCTTACCCAGAGGAGCGCAAAGGTAGTAGTCTTCACCCGTGTGGATGCCTTCCCACGCCGCGATTCCGTCGGCATCCGTTGTGCGCTGCATCACCGGATCGTCAAAGGCCGAGGCACCGGCTGAACCGAACCGGAGGGAACTCAGCAGACGCTGCTCCCTCGGCGTCTTCGAGTGCTGCATCAGCCAGAGTACGATGCCGCTGCGAGGCCGTCCGGAATCATCAAGCACCTGACAGGTGACCGAACCGGATCGGGTTGGTGGCATCGCGGACTGGGCGCTGCGCTCGGGCACGCTTGTCGTCTCGGAGCCCGCCGTGGATTGGGAAACGGGCTCCTGAATGATCAGGATGTTGGCAGGCTCCACAGAGCCCCGGGGCGAGGCCTGCGGTGCCCGAAACCGAAAGACGACGCCAACCAGAAGCAGTATGAGCGCAATCGCGAGAAGCAGCAGCCAGCCCGGCTTCATGACAGCTTTCACTGAGGACAGGCCTGACCGTGCGTTGTCGTCACAATGACGCCCTCGAACGCCACGCGGGATGCTGCCATGTCGAGGAACCAGCCATCTGCAAACACCTCGAGATTGGATGACATCTTCAACTGGCGCGTGAAGTACTGGGCACAGCCCTGCGAGGTGTGTCGTTCCAGAATGGGGTCTGCACGATACAGGGTCTCTCCCACGTCATAGTCGATGTTGATCGGGATCGTCACGGTCACAGCATTCCCGGACCCCAGAGGCAAGGCCACTTCCAGCTCGAAGGCAAAGACCGAGCGGGATTCGGTGGAACGCGCCAGTGTCGTGGCGTGAATTGCGCTGATCCCGAGCGAGTTCTCGTATTTCATAGCAAGCACGAGCTTGCCAGCGGCTTCGCCGTTCACGAGATCAAGCCAGCCACTGCCCTGCATCTGCATGTCGTCTTCAATCTCCCCCTGAGCGGGCTCTTCACCTGTCGGCACCCAATCGCAGGTATCGCTGATCGAGCAGGCCTGAGCGGTCTGACCCGTTTCCGAGAAGAAGGCTTCGTTATCGGAGGCTCTGGCCCATCCCTTCGTGTTCAACTGCAGAGTGGAAGGGAAACCGGAACCCTCCGCAGAAGAACCCTCCACGCTGCCGGAGATCGAACCCTCGGCGGGCGCAGCCACCGCTCCCGTGGGCGTATGTGCGATGCGCGAGTTCGCTCTGTACTTCCAACCCGCTTCTGCACTCGAAGCGAAGGCACAACTGCAGGCCAGAACGAAAAACGAGAGGCCGCGAACGATACTCAAGTGGATACCTCTTATGCTGGGAAGTTCGGAAGCTCACGCACCACTCGCGCAGGCTCCCTCGTCACGCTAGCCGAAGAGTACTTTTTCGTCAAGGACCGGGTTTGCTGTATTCGCCTGCTGTATTCGCCTGCTGTATTCGCCTGCTGTATTCGCCTGCTGTATTCGCCTGCTGTATTCGCCTGCTGTATTCGCCTGCTGTATTCGCCTGCTGTATTCGCCTGCTGTATTCGCCTGCTGTCTTCG
>SXGR01553046.1_pt1 | contig 50509 bp, 41 predicted proteins | sample 3174711 | NCBI WGS metagenome assembly SXGR01 (sample SAMN11356860, study PRJNA531348) | freshwater metagenome | isolation source: freshwater sample F1-60 | place: China: Fuxian Lake, Yuxi | collected 2017-12-25 | reverse complement strand
TTTGTGCCCGTCTCGGCATCCGTGTGCAGTGTCCTCCCGCATCCACAAAAGCCATGTGACGCGCATGAATTGTGTGCTTGCGATGGCACTTATTAAACGCGTCACAACGCTTTTGTGGATGCGGGAGGACACTGCACACGGATGCCGAGACGGGCACAAATAATACTTTAGAGGGTTTCCACAATCCCTCGCTAATCGATCAACGCATCCATGCCTTCTTCGAGTGCACGTATCAGACGCCGGTTGCCATGGAAGAGGGCTTGCGCTTCTTTGGCCCATGCGAGCCCTGCGACACGATCGTGTTCTGCATGGAGCAAGATCAGTTGTTCAATCATATCGGGCACAATGGCGTTGGGTTGCGTATGCAAGAGCTGGGCACGTGCCAAGGCAAGAAGTTCGGCGCCCCACAGGGCTGCAGCCGTTTCCATCAATTCGCAGCGTACATCGACGCCACGTTTTTCGTCGGTCCATGTTTGGATGACCTTTTGCAGGGCGGACTCTTTCGGCAGATTTGATAGAAGCGCGATGAATGCATCGGCAGCCATGGCGGGATCGCTTTCATCATCGGCATAGCGTTGTAGGATTTCCCCTATCTCTGTGTGCCCACGTTTGAGGAGTTCAATGGCGGCAGCAAGCTGCATTACGGGGTCTAAATCTTCATCGACCATGGCGCGCAAAAAGACATCCATGGTGGGTGAGTGTACCGCGGTAAGTTTTAGAAAAGCGCGATCGCGTTCTTCACCTCCGGTGGCCTCAAAATAGTGATCAATGGCGCTTTGGGTGGTGTTTGAGACAGCGTTTGTCGGTGGTGTGTCAACGTGCATTTTTCGGGGTTCGGGATGTTCTACGGGGCGAGGCGAGGCATCGCGATCCGAGGGACGCAAAATGCCTTGCACAAGATCCGACAAACTTTTTTTAGTGGTTGGTGGAGACATCACTCCACTATCTACGATTAGACTTCTTGGAACAAGTATGCGCGCAACGGCCCAAGATGACTTTTTGCCATGCCAGGATCAATAAACCACATGGCAGCGGCCACGGAGCTCATCAGTGAATTGCCATCTTGGGGTGTGAAGCAAAAACCGACCACTTCGTGCTCATCGCGCACGGTGAGTGTGGGCAAGGCCACAACGGTTTGGCTAAGAATTCTACCGTGATGTCCGTGTTCGCGGCCAAAGGAAAAAATACTGTTGGCAGTGGTTTTTTCGGTGACGGCAACGCGAGGATTGTCGCGGAAGCGGCTGATGACATCCTCACGGGTGACCTTGTGGCCGAGGCGCAACGAAAAGTGCATAGCATGCATGTACTGGCTGTTGAGCATGCAAGCACTTGAAAACAGTTTAAGATCGTGTCCCATGGTTTTAAACAAGCGATTGGCGTCTTTGGCATGATGGGTACCAAAGATGGGGTCGTCGTGTTTGCCCACTTTAGGTGCAGGAATAAATCCACTGTCTTGCGAAATATCATTGGCACGGCGTAGGCATACGAAGCGGCCATCTTCGAGATCAAGACCTCCGCCTACGGCAGCAAGGGTTTGTACCAACACAGAAATGTTGTGGGTATTGCAGCTTACCACTTGGATAAATTGATCTTTGCTGTCTTCAAGAACTCTGTCGTTGATGCCGCGGGCATAAGGGGTGCCAAAGCCTTCTTCGCTGCCTTGGGCCACAAATCCACTGACTTGATCGGCATACTTTTTGTAGAATTTTTCTTTGTTTTCAAGGCCCATGTCGCTTGGGGTGCAATCGATGACCACGGTGGCGCGTTTGATGGCTTCTTCGGCTTCAAAGGCGACTTCAAAACCGAGAGCACGAAACTCGCCCACATGTTCATGGCGTGCAGCAAGACGCGCACCCCGCTTGGTGAGTTGTTCGAGCAAGGGACGGTCGCCACGGCGTGGGGTATTTTTAAAAAACGTGACTTCGTCGATGCCCAAGGAAACGCGCAGATCACACAGGAGCGCAATCAATGGCTCACCGATGGTCCCTGTGCCGACAACATGGATCACGTTCTTCGTCATGGCGGTCTCTCCGAAACGAGTAGGATAATAACCTACCGTAATGAATATGAGATGAGAAATAATAATCGATTTTTTGTGGAATTGAAATTAAGAAGCGCCCAATCGATACTTATTTTGGGGCTCCTCCCACCCCTGGCCACAAGGCCTGCATGAATGACGCCATTTTTCCTTCATTGCCTTTCAATGTGCGCAGTTCAGGCCTGATGCGGCTGTTCGTTTGCTCGTGCCACTCGAGGCCGACCAGCGGATCGCGATTGGGATCATTGAGGGTGTAAAAAGCGGTCAATACTTGGGGTGGTTTTTCGGGAGAAGGATGGGTGGTTCGGATGGCCAAATCGCCGTCTTTTGTGGGCCAAACATATTGGCGATATTGAGCGGTTCCACCTGCGATGGGGTTGTCATAGAGCGTATATGGAAGCTTTTTGGGGCTTGTCATGAAATCGTTGATGGCGACTGCGGTTCCCGGTTTGCCATGTTTTTCGAGATGGTATGCCACGCTGTGTGCGGGCGAAGGAAATGTTCCAGGGTCCCAGTGGCGTGTGTGTTCTGAGAAGGCCTCGCGGGACAAGGTGGATACAAAAATGTGACCATCGAAACTGTGCAGTTTTCCAGATTTACCAATGAATGTGTTTGCATTCGCATTGCTGCCAAGTAGGGTACGCGCAAGATTAAAAGGTGAGATCTCTTCTTGGGGTGTGTGCGGTGCTTTGCCATAAAGCTGCCAGTCTCTCGTGTCATCAGCATCTTCTTCGGGCATGTGACCATCGACGAAGGCAATGCCCTCTTCCAAGGGCGATGTGGGTGACTGTATTTCGGGGCTTTCATCAACGGCAGAAGGGCCCGCTTCGCTGTGTTGCTTGGGTGCTTCTTTTTGTTGGGTTGGGCGTGGCTTTCGGTGTGAGGGGTCTTTTTCCCATTGGGCGAAAACCGCTTCGCGTTCTTCTTCGGTTTCGGGGCGTCGTTGTTTTGCAGCAGATGTTATTTCTTGTTGTAGCACATCAACTTTTTCTTGAAGTGCTTTCAGCTTATCAACATTGGCGATGATATAAAGCGTCGCTTCGGCGATGTGTTCTGCATTTTCAATTTTACTTTGGTGCGTGCGTACCCGTGCATGAAGGCGATGGGCATATTTGCGTTGCTCGATCGTGGGGTGCGATGTCAGGATCTCATTCAATGCATGCAATAGTGTTGTGGGGATCAAGGGTCTCCAGTCGAGGAATGTGTTGAAAGCGATGGGGGTGCCCGCAATCACCTGTGGCGCTTCTGTTTTGGCCAGTCGAAATAAATCAGGATAATAGGTGTACGGCAGTGTTTGCGCCCGTGTTTCTGGGATACCAACGAGGGCAGTGAGAAGGACGTCGAAACAAAGACCAAATTGGAGAGGCGAGAGATTGCCGGCTACGCCAGGGGTTTGTTGTTCATACTGTGCAAGTGCGGCCTGTATTATGTGGACATTGGGGGCTTTTGCCGAAGCATTGATGAGATAGCACATCAACGCCATCTCAGAGATGCTGATGGCGGGTAATACCCCTGCACATTGGCGAAGCCATTCGTGTCGCGAGGGATGATTCAAAGCAATATAGGTAACGCGTTGAAACGTGTCTTGCTGGGTTTCACTCGGAAGAGCCAGTTCTTCGCAAAGGTGTTCATCTAACTCCAAAACTCTCACGTCGCCCCATTGATTGACATGGTGACCTGCGAGCATCTTTTCGTCGCCAGCATCCCTGCGGGGACCCATAGAGGGGGAAGGAGGCGTCACAAATAAGCGGTGACACAAAACCGATCGCGGTGTGCCACAGTAGGGTATTCCAAAGGTGTCCGGCCAACGGCTTTCCTTTGGGTTTTTTTTAAAAAATGCTTCGATACCGACGTCGTGTACGGCTCTGACCGTGGGGATGCTTCTGGCTGGGACAGCAGGTACGGATGCCATGGGGCGATTCACCTGTAGAATAAATTCGAGCTCATACTATCGGTAAATTGGAGGTCAGGGTTTCGTGTTATTTTCTTGGACGTCGTGTCCTACCGCATAGGCCAATTCGGCCTCGGCAATGTTAAAATCACGAATCGATTCATACAATGTACGTTTGGATTGCACATGGGCCACAATGCCTTCCAAAACATCGCGGGCATCGGCTGTGCCGGAGTCATAGGCCGTGGATGCGAAGGTGACCCACTGGCGTGTGTAGCGTACGCTTTCATGGCTGTCTGTGGCGGCTGCAAAATGCTGTTCGCGATCGGACGCGGCTTTGATCACCTGAACGGGAATACCTGTGTCCGCGAAGCGTTTCAGACCATCGACTTCGACGGCATTGGCATCGGCTTCCAATGATTTTGCTTTGGCAAGTGCAGGATCGAGCCCCCACATAAAACCCAATGCGACACCCCCAAAAATTTGATTGAAGGGATCGAATTGGTAGGGATTGGTGGTGTCATCGCGGGTGGGGGCCCAGCCGAGTTGCAATTGTCCACCGAAAAAGAGTACGGGAAAATTGGCGCGTTTTTCAGCCAGGCTCCATGCGATGGCCGCTTTTTTTCCCTGTTCGAGTTGGGCCCATTCGGGACGTTGGGAGGCGGCTTCTTCGAGAAGCGTCACCAAGGGCCTGGCTTCAAGAATTTCGGGGAGCGGGTTCAGTTTGTTTTCAGTGAATTGCAAGGGATCTTCGGGAAGAAGTCCCATGGTGTGCTTGAGTGCGGCTTCTGCAACAAGAATGCCGCGTTCAGCGGTGCGAAGATGGCGTGCCAATTCATTTTTTCCGTATTGCAACTTTGCAAGATCGACGGTGGTCACGCCTTGGCCTTTGGCATGCATGTGCTCTGCTGTCTCAATGGCTTTGTCTATAATATCACGGGCATGGGTGATCGCAGGGACCATGCTTTGTGCGAACAAACGTAAAAAATACAAGCGACTCACTTCGAGCGCCACACTTTGCTCCGTGGCTTGAAGTCTGGCACGTTCAACATTCATGCGATGGGTAGCCGCATCTTTGCCTGCTTCAACGCGGCCGAAACTGTAAAAGGGCCATGCGAATTGGGCTTCAAGGCGTGTGTAGGGGCCCCAATCTCCGGGGCCAAATTTGCGCTCGATGTTGGTGGTTGCATCACCGCGGACTGTAAACATGGGCGCCACATAAAAGAGCGTTTGAATTTTGGGATAATAGACCGATTCAACCTGTTTGAGACGTGCTTTGTAGATCTCGATGCGTGCGCGTGCTTGTTGAACGGTGCCACTTTCGCGCAATGCAACCGCGATGCATCCTTTGAGATCCAAAGGTTCAGGTTGTGATGTCAATATCAGCAACGCGAGTATGAACGTTGTCACAGTGGCATGCCCTTGCTTGCTTTTTCTTTGGCGAGCCGATCCTGTAGCTTTTTAAGAAGTCCATCGGCGCCTTCTTTTTCTACGATGCGCCCAAATTGATTGCGATAATCTTGCAAGAGTGATGCACCATCAAATTGCACATCGGCAATGCGCCACATCTTTTGTTTGCTCCATACAAAGGTGGTGTGGCTTTCAAAATCGTCGGCGGCCGAGTAACCACGGACCATGACGGCCACATTCTTATTCTGTGGTTCAACGTTTTTAATGGTGGGTTTGGCGTCTTTCATGAAGGCCCCTGATTTGGGGTAGGCAACAATACGTAGCAATTGCATAAACGTTTCGTGAAAAGATTGAAGCTGCTTGGTATTGAATTTGGCTTTGTGGGGTGCAATGGCGGACGCCGAAAATCCTTTGAGATCAAAGTAGGTATCGACATCTTTAAATACGGCGCGGTTGTGTTCGCGCGCAGGTTGTGTGTACGCACCGGTGGCGCTGTCGGCCTTTTCTATTTGGGCCAACGTTTTGATCAAACTCTCGGTACGTGCTTTGGGATCTTGAGTGGATGCCGTGGCGGCGTTGCAGACCAAAGACATGATGAAAACGGTTGATAATAAATTCATTGCTTTTTTCCTCGGACAGACAATCTTTCCCACAAAAGGGCGGGTAGTCCAATCAAGCATGCGATCAGATTGAACGTGAGGCCTGTGAGCGACAAAAGTCCCACGCTGTTGAGACCTGCATGGCGTGCGACCAGGAGTGCACCAAAGCCTAAGGCTGTGGTGATGATGGCGCCCGCAATGCCGCGTCCTGTTTCAAACATCACCCTGGGCAAACTTTCGCCTGCTTCAACGGCGGTCACAATATGGACGCCACCATCCACGGCCATGCCAAACAGGACAGGGATCATCACCATGTTGAGATAATTGATTTCGCCGCCCACGAAGGGAAGAAATCCGCATGTGTAGATCATGGTCAACACGGCGGGAATAAGCGCAAGCATGGCAGAACGAAAACGTCGCATCAGGATGATGAGCGTAAGCAGCACGGCGAGTACCGTGAGTGCCAAAACCGGCGGGGCTTCCTTGGATACCATATTGAGAATGTCCGCTAAAATCATCGCTTCGCCAGCAACACCGATGCGACGTCCATCAGCCAAGGTGATGCCTCGGATTTCTTTGGCAAAATTTAAAACATGCTTGCCATCTGCAAGATTGATGGAGGGGAACACAAGAACAAATCCTGCGATATGGGTATCGCCGCCGGGATTAAATTGTTTGCGAATATCGGGTGGAAGCTCTTCGCGGGTGAATGGCTCGGCCTTGGTAGCATCGATGAGCTTGGTGAGAAGTTTTCGTTGCTCAGCATCTTTGAGCCATGCGGGTTTGACGTCGGCGAGTGAGGTCCCAAGTTTTTGGATCCAACGCTGTTTTTCTTCTTGGTTGGGAGGCACGAGATCGGCCACGCTTGCGATAAAATCGATGGTGGTGTTGTGGCCTGCATCATCGTGCCGTTTGCGCAAGGCCTGTGTGATTTGCCGCTCATGATCTTCACTCTCGGCCATGATGATCACGGGGGTTTGCGAATAACCCAAGATTTGATTCACTTGCGTATCAAGTTTGTAGGAGGGCAAGTCGTGGGCTTCAAGGGCTCGGAAGTCGTAGTTGAATCGTAAATATTGGGTGCCGAAAAGCGCAACAACAAGCAAGATCCCCATGCCGACAAGAATAGGTCGATGCCATCTGGCGATGAGTTGACGTGTTTCGCGGACGTGTGGATCAGGTGCGTAGGGCTCCCAGCCCCATTTTTCAGCAAGCGCCAAAAGGGGAGGCAATAGAAGACCGTTGGTGATAACCACCATGGCCATGCCCATGGCGGCGATGAGTCCAAATTCACGGAATGCGCGAAATTCGGACCATGCAAGACCGAAGAATCCAACGATGGTGGTAATGGCCGCGATAATGACGGCTCGTCCTGTCAACGAGAATGTGCGTTCGATGGCGCCGCTTGCACCGCCTGGTCCTGTGCGTTCGTGGGTGTAGCGGGCCAGAAGGTGAATGCCGTGATCAATGCCGAGACCCGTGATGATGGCCCCTATAAATGCCGTGAGAATATTGAGGTCGCCAAACATCCATCCCGCAGCCCCATAGGCCCACATGAGCCCAATCGCCAAGGGAATGATCACCAAAAAGACGGCGGTGATGCGACGGAAATGGAATGCGACGTAAAAAACCACGAGGGCGAATGAGAGCAACGTTGCAAAGCGCAGATCACGTTGGATCTGATTTTGCAGATCGACCCGCTTTTTAAATCGCCCTGTGTAATCGACGGTAAAATCGGGGCCGTATGGGCTGAGATCCATGCTATCCACTACGGTTTGCACGTGCTTGACGATGGATTGTGTAAATACGAGATCATTGGCGAGGCGTGTGGGTTTAACCAGCACCGCAATCATGCCTTTGTCTTTGTCTAGATAATAAAGTTCGTCACCTTGGCGGGCTATCCATGCGTGGCTTGATGACGAATCGTATTTTTGTTTGAGATCGTCGAATTCGATGGAGGGCGGTTCAATATCATCTTCAAACGCCATATAAAGAGGATTGTGGATTTGGCGTTCGTAGGCGATGCGTTTTTCTAATCGTGCCGTGACTGTTTTAATGTCTTCGACATCGAGAAAATACAGTCCGTGTTCTTCAAAAAACGGAATGGGCCGTTTGAAATCCACAAAGCGTACGTCATCCAACGCCTCAAGCCTGGGCGCGATATCTTCGGCGAAACGTTTGAGCTTTTCAGGATCTTTGCTGTGACCCGTCACCACCAAATAGCCTACACCGGCAAAACGCTGGGTCAGTTCTTCGATATCGCGGACGCTTTCAAACGTTTCGGGCAAGAGACGTGTGAGATCAGCATCCACATGAAGCCGTCCTAAGCCCGCCCAGGCCCATCCTGAGATGATGGACACCAAAGCGATGGCCATCCAGGCGCGGCGATAGCTCCACAGCGCTGCAGTGCTTAAAGCGCGTTCAACGGCGCGAACAATACGATCACCGGCCTTTTGCAGCACGCGCGTGTACTCCTAAAATCGCCCAAGGGTGCACCGAAAGGTCGTGAATGTACTTACACCAAGCGGCATCAAAGACTTATAACGCAGGGAGGGTGGGAGATGCAATCGGGCGTGTGTCATGCGGACATGGCGGTGAATACATTTTCATATCCCGTGGTTTCGTTGTCGATATGACGAAGATCTAAAATGGTTTGTCTTGCGCGCATGCCACGGCGCTTGGCCTCTTCGGGATTGTTCATCATTTGTAGGATGCATTGCTTGATTTGTTCAGGATCATCGCCATCTACAACCCAGCCGTTGTCGCCGTGATGCAAAATTTCAACGATGCCGTTTTCTCTGGAGACCATGCATGGGAGGCCGGAGGCCATGGCTTCAAGAATCGCTACACCAAGGCCTTCGGATCGTGACAAGAGGGCTGACGCATCGGACTCAGCGAGAAGAGCAGCCGTATCTTGAATATGGCCGAGAAAATGAAGCTGAGAAACCAGACCTTTACTTGTGGCGAGTGCCCGCAGATGATCGGCCCATGGACCTACAAGGGGTGCACCTGCACATACAAGATGTACACGTGGATTGCCCATCATACCGCATAGCATCCGATCTTGGGCCTTATTGTGGCAGAGCGTAGCAAGATAGGCGATCACGAAAGCATTGTTTGGGAGCTGCAAATGTTCTCTTAGCTTGAGACGTTTGGGCGTATGGGGTGAAAAAATATCGTTTGGTATTGAAGATTGAACGATTGTGAGTTTCCTGGCGAGTAGAGGCATTATTTTGGGCAAGTGAGCGGTATCTTCAGAAATTGCAACAATACGGTGCGCTAAAAACATTCTAAGGAACCAACGTTTGTTTTCTGTTGAGTGAACCCGTGCGTTAATAAATTTCATACGTGCAAGCCGTGCAATGATAGGCTCACTGAGATCGGATAAATAGTTGAATGAATACCAAATTGTGCATCGCAGTTCACGAAAGAATCGTGCTGCACGCCACAAGCGCGGAAGCAATGAGCGATAGGGCCGAGGTGCTACGGTAAACGGAGCGACCACAATTTGGATCCCCAATTGTCTGATCTTTTTCTCGCCATCGCTATCGCTTAATCGTTTGACACAAATCACCGGTTCAAAACGACTGCGATCAATACGTTCCAAAACTCGGGTCACATGGATGTAACTCCCTGCCGTATCGAGATTGGGGAATGCGATCATGATCCGTTTAGGCTGCATGCTCTTGTTCCTGAAAATCGGGTATCGATTGTGTCATGCGGTATGCAAAATGCTGCAGAGTGATCAATGCCCATAGCGTCCAGGTATGATTGTGTGTTTGGGCTTGATGTTCATTCCAAAAAGTTCGGATCCCTTCAATCTCAAGGTATGGCAATGGGTACGTTGGGAGATCAAACAAACATTGTTCGCCCAAACGTTTCATCGGACCTCGCCACGCTGTTGCGGATGGGATAGGAAAATCACGTTTATTTTTATTATCGGGTATGTCAGGGTAGAGCTTGCACAGCATGCTGTGTAAAAGACCTTTGCGTACCCCCCCCGGGGTGCATTGCGCATAGGTAAGGCGTGCGCTTAATTCAACCAGATTGCGATCTAAAAAAACAGGGCGCGCTTCAACGCTTGCGTGCATGGTGGAAAGATCGATCTTGCGCAAGGTTCGATCCAATTGTCCTGTGTACTCTGCAAATCGTGAAAACGCGGCAAGTGTTTCTTGATCCTGTGCATTCTTGTTGTTGTGTGACACGCTATCAGGCCTTGCATGGCCATGAAACAGTTCATCGGCACCATCGCCGGTAAGGACCACGCGGTGTTTTTGACCCACGTAATGGGCGAGGGCGGTTGATGGGATCATAGAGTAATCGCCAGTGGGTTCGGTGCATGCATCAAGTGCATCCATGGCGGCGTGTTCGAGATCCTGTGCGTCGATGGATACGATTTGATGATTGATGCCGAGTGATTTTGCATATAGGGATGCACGCTCGCTTTCGTCTTGCCACCATCCAGGTGATGACAGCGTAAAAGCGGTGATATCGGGATGCTGTGCGTGGGCCAGGGCTGTCACGATGGCGCTGTCTGCACCCCCAGAAAGAAATGTACACACGGGAACATCTGCATCGATCTGGCGTTGTACGGCGTTGCTTAGTTCTTGTGTCACGGCTGCTTCGGGATCTTGAATTGTTGCTTCGGGCGCAAAGCGTGGATAGCGAAGCCATGTAACAGGGCGAGATGCGCCGCGATCATCAAATTGCCGATAGGTCCCAGCACGCAATTGAAACGTATTGTTGATAAGTGCAGACTCTTCGGGAAAGTAATGGAGTGCAAGATATGTACTTAATGCCTGGGGATTGATGTCGTGAATATCAAGCCACGGTGCTTCACACAGCGCATCGTATTGCGACGCAAAGGCTACAGTATGGCTCATGGGATCAATGCTGTAAAAAAGAGGTTTGATGCCGGCATGATCACGGGCCAGCAAAAGTAGCTGCCTCGGGGCATCGTACCATGCGATGGCAAACATGCCATTGAATTGTGTGATGGCCTCAGGGCCCCAAAAAGCCAAGGCTTCGGCGATCACTTCGGTATCGCTTTGCGCTGTGAAGCGGATGCCATGAGAGACAAGAACTGCGCGTATTTCGCGGAAGTTGTAGAGCTCGCCGTTGAAGACAAGCATGGAACCGGTGGGTTTGTGAACAAAAGGCTGCATGGCCGCATCGCTGAGATCGATGATACGAAGGCGACGAAAACCCAGCATAATGCGATGGTGTGGATCTTCAATGATTCGTCCCGCATCGGGACCGCGCCGTATCATGCGCGCAGTCATTTTTCGGATAGAACGTGTATGGCGTTCAGCCAAAGCCCCAGGCTTGATTGCGAAAAAACCCGAAAAACCGCCCATGCAGTGATCCTCGTTAGGATCTCTGAATATGCCAAATGGGGTGTTAGTACAAAAAAAGGTATTTTGGGGCCTGGTCCGCCATTATCGTAAAAATGCGCGTGGTCCTTGTCGCGCCATGAAGGCACCAACAAGCACTGCTGCAGAGACACCGAGGGCAATCCACGCACCGCTAATCGCATGTTCATGGTGCTTATGAGGTTCAGGAGATGCAAGGCAACCCAGCCGATACGCATGCAATTTTTCTTTCACGGCATCTTGCTCTTTGGCTTTGGGGTGGTGGTTGACGAACTGTTGCCATTGGCCCCACGCATGTGCGCACGCAGTTTGTTCTTTGATGTTATCGGCGGCGGGTTGTCGTTGCAGCAACCATGTTTCAAGTTCCGCAATGCCAGCGCGATCTGAAGCCTTGGGTGTGAGCATGCGGGTATGCACCATGTCATGCAGGGCTGGATCCACGCGATGCAATGTATCAAAGAAGGCGCCAATATGGGCATATTTTGGACCATCGGGTTTTTTAAACCATTCTAAATATAGCATACTTAATGAATTTTGTTCTGCCTCTGTGAGTTTCATAAACGCGGTCATGGCCTCGGGAGAGAGCATGCACAGCACCCATCCAAGCTCCCAGATGTCAGCGGCCATGCCATCGTAGCCGATCTCGTCCACGTAGGGTTTCCTTTCATTCATCGCATGTTGGAAATCGGCATAGCGATTAAGGAGCTCTTCCGGCATATACTCCGGAGTTCCTTGGGGACCGTAGGCTTTTTTGCTGGCATCCACTTCTACAGCGCCACCAAAATCGATCAAATGGGCCACGCCTTCGCTGTCCAACATCAGATTTTCTAATTTCAAATCAAGCACCGCTACATTTTTGTCATGGCATTTTTTTAAACCGCGTACGATCTGCAGCATCAATGCGTTAATCACCCGATGCCGGTCATTGAGATCTGGGATCGCTTGGGTGAACGCTTTAGGATCAGCCATGATTTCAAACAAATCGATCCGCATGGCTGGCATTTCCACATAGATATCTCTGCCCACCAGCCAGAGATGCGTGATGGGAAGATCAGAGACGGCATTTTGTATGGCAATTTCTTTGCTGATGTGCGGCAGAGGAAACGAAGGCATCGGTGCGACTGGCTTTTTAATTTCAATCCTCGGCGACCTGGAAGGATCTTTCACGGCACCCAGAAGATGGATCACTTTAATGGCCGACAAGTGATCCTGATCATCAAGACCATAACGTATTTTGCCATTTCCACCACGTGCAACACTGCTTGATAGAGAGGTCTTTGTGCCATCCTGCGCATTCAATGTACTAAAACGCATCGCTTTATCTGCGACGGTGAGATCTTTTGTTTTATTGTCTTTGAAGGCGCGGATCAGCGCCGGTAGGGATGAGGTCGTGATTCTGGTTAAACAAACAGGAGACTTCGCCATGTGATCTCGCTTTCGTTCTGACCTTTATTTTAAAGAACACCGCCATTTTTTAATGTGGCATATGATCTGTTCTCGGTTGGAAGTGTGGCTCTGTTCTCGGAATATGTTATTTATTTTTTGAGGTGACACAATACGTTATTTATTGAGAACGGAATCTATTTCGTCGCGATACACTATGTATGGGGGCAATATCTTTATCGTTACAACAAGGGATCCAATCTGCGCGATGGACAGGATCGGTGCAGGGTGGTGTTCGTAGCTCTCCGCAATCAACATCCTTGCTTGCGGGTGATCATTTCGTTGATGATGCTGCGCGTGTTCCATTTACGCCGGCGCAACAGCGCAAGTATGTGGTCGATCCAAATCATGTGTATGAGGTTGCAAGGCGGGTGATCGCTTCTGCGCCTGAGCATGAAACGGAAGACGAATTTCTTTTGCGTTTGAAAATCGAATTGAAAATTGAGTTCCCATTTATTGATGTAGAGGCCAAAACCTATACCAATCGATTTCGTAAAGTGAAGGTGAGTCTCATTCCTTTGTTTGTTTCGACGAAGGAATACATGATTTTGTGCAAGTATGAGGAAGCGCCACATCAAGAAAGCAATTGGTCGCGTTTCTTAAAACGCGTCGCTGCGCGTGGCGCGACGTGCGAGCCCATACCTCAAGATGTAAAACTTGGATTTTCAGGGATCTATCAGGATACAGAATTTCGAACGGTCCCTGTGTGGGGGCCTCAGACAACATTGACAGAAAACGGTAAACTTCACGTCCATCAACCCGGTGACAGAGCCTATCTCGCCCCGGGGGAAGGCAAATTTTACCATTGTGGGTGGATCCTTGAATGTGCCCACGGAGGCCTGTGGCGGTCAATTCCACGATTTTTATGGGAAAATAAATTGGGTGATATCGTGGGCCAAATGGGCGCTTTGTTGCGTGGATTTTGGAATACCCGTGGGCTTATTCGATCAAAATCCTAAAAACTTTCGTCGAATCGAATGTCTGATGCCGTACTTTTCATGGCCATTTGGTAGGAAGACACCCTGCGCTCAAAGAAGTTGGACAATTCCTGCACATCTTGAAGTTCCATGAAGGGCAGAGGATTTTTGGTATTAAACATGGGCGCCATGCCAAGATTGGATAGGCGCTGATCTGCGGTGAATTGCAGATATTCGCGCATGTTGTGTGCGGACAATCCCGTAACACCACCTGCAAGAATATCATCGGCAAAGCTTGCTTCCACATCCACCGCTTCACGGATCATCTCGCGCACCTGAACGGCCATGGCATCGTCAAAGAGATCAGGTTCTTCGCGACGCACGGTGTGCACCACATCAAACGCAAAAGCCATGTGACAGCTTTCATCGCGGAACACCCAGTTGGTGCCAGAAGCCAAACCGTTGAGCAACCCTTTGGATCGCATGAAATACACGTACGCAAAGGCTGCAAAGAAAAACAAACCTTCGACGCAACTGGCAAAACAGATCATATTGAGCAAAAATTGCCGACGGTCAGCACGGGTTTGAAGAGATTCAAGATTGTTGATGGAATCCATCCACTTGAAACAAAACTCCGCTTTGCGTTTGATCGACGGAACGTTGTCGATGGCCGCAAAAGCTGCTTCGCGCTCGGCAATGTCAGGAATATACGTATCGAGCAGCGTAAGATAAAACTGCACGTGCAGGGCTTCTTCATACAACTGACGCGATAAATACAGCCGTCCTTCGGGGCTGTTGACGTGTTTGTACAAATTGAGCACCAAATTGTTGGACACGATAGAATCGCCTGTTGCGAAAAACGCCACCAGACGATGGATCATGTGTCGCTCTGCAGGCGATATTTTTGAACGTAAATCGGATACGTCGGTGGAAAAATCCACCTCTTCAACCGTCCAGGTATTTTTGATGGCATTTCGGTACATCTCGTAGAAGCCCGGATATTTCATGGGCCGCAATGTGAGATTAAAACCAGGATCAAGTAGCATTAACGTTTCTCCTTAAGAGCTCGTACGGCATTGACTCGGACCCCCACCGCTCACTTCGTGAGCGACTCCCCCTCGCGTTGCGAAGGGGAGTGTATTGTTTACTGGCACGCTTCGCAGGTTTCAGGGTTTTCGAGAGAACAGGCGACGGCGTCAACATCGCTGTATTCTTTGGTCGTGTTGCTTACCGTGGCTTGACGGATGCGCGTCGCGGGCCGCGAACGCAAATAATACGTCGTTTTAATACCTGTTTTCCATGCGTACAAATACATGGACGACAATTTACCGACGCTTGGCGTTTCCATGAACAAATTGAGAGACTGTGCTTGATCGATAAACGGTCCACGGGCAGCTGCCATGTCAATCAGCGATTTCTGCGGCAATTCCCACGCGGTGCGATAAAGATCGCGCATGGCGGCGGGGATCTCATCGATGCCTTGAATGGAGCCTTCGGCGCGTTTGATGCGATCGCGCATGTCGTCGTTCCAAAGACCCAAAGATTTCAGATCCGCGATCAAATATTGATTGACCTGCATGAAGTCACCCGAGAGTGTTTCACGCTTAAATAAATTGGACACCAAGGGCTCGATGCATTCGTAGCAGCCCGCGATGGATGCGATGGTTGCTGTGGGTGCAATGGCAATCAAGAGCGAGTTGCGCAATCCATGTTGTTTGATGCGTTGTCGCAGTTTGCTCCATGGGTGGTGCTCGTCCGAAACTTCGACACCCCACAAATCCATTTGCAAATGGCCTGCTGCGATGCGTGTTTCGTTGTAGCCCTCATGGGGGCCGTGGGCTTTAGACAATTCACAGGATGCCGACAAGGACGCGTAGTAAATCGTTTCCTGAATGCGTGTGGAAACTTCTAAGGCTGCGGCTGAGTCGAAGGGCAGCTTAAGTTTAAAGAAGACGTCTTGCAAACCCATGAGGCCCAAGCCCACAGGGCGCCATTTTCGATTGGAATTGGCGGCTTCGGGGGTTGGGTAAAAATTGATATCGATCACGCGGTCGAGATAGCGAATGGCTGTTTCGACGGTGACCGCAAGTTGCTGATGATCGACGGCGTTATCTTTGACAAAATGGGCAAGATTGAGCGAACCCAAGTTGCACACCGCAGTTTCATCGCTGGACGTGACTTCCACAATTTCGGTGCACAAATTGGATGAATGCACCATGCGATTGGCGCGGCCTGTTTGATTGCATTTGGTGTTGCAAGCATCTTTGAAGGTAATCCAACCGTTGCCTGTTTGCGCAAGCGTGCGCATCATGCGTGCGTACAAATCGCGCGCGGGCATTTGCTTGGCATAGCGTCCTTCGGCTTCAGCAGCGAGGAATGCTTTTTCAAATTCTTCGCCGTACAATTCGCTCAAATTGGGAACCGCTTTGGGATCGAAGAGCGACCACACGGCATCGGCTTCCACGCGCTTCATAAAGAGATCGCAAATCCAGTTGGCGAGGTTGAGATTGTGGGTTCTTCGTGCGTCGTCGCCGGTATTGTCGCGTAGCTCAAGAAAGGATTCGATATCGGCATGCCAGACTTCGAGATAAACGCAGCAAGCGCCTTTGCGTCGTCCCCCTTGATTGACGGCAGCCACCGAAGAATCCAAGGTTTTCAAGAAGGGAACAATACCGCTGCTTTCTCCGTTGGTGCTTCGGATAAGCGAGCCTTCAGAACGGATGCGATGGAATGCAAGCCCAATGCCACCGGCATATTTTGAGAGCTTGGCGACGTCGCTGTAGCGATTGTAGATGGCCTCGAGATCGTCTTCTGGTGAGTCGAGCAGATAACACGACGACATTTGCATATGACGTGTGCCTGCATTGAACAGCGTGGGTGAACTTGGCAAATAAGCCAGCGACGAGATCAGTCGATAAAAGTCCACGGCCTCGGTGGGATTTTCAGACAATCCGCATGCGACGCGCATGAAAAAATATTGGGGTGTTTCAATGACTTTGCGTGATTGCGGATGACGCAATAAATAACGGTCGTAGACCGTGCGCAAGCCGAAGTAACCGAAATTGTCGTTGCGCGTGGCCTCAATGGCGGCGTTTAATTTGCGGCTGGAGCCTGTGACAAACTCATACACGCGCCCAGAGATAAGACCTTCTTCAAAACCGGTGATGACCGATTGTGAAAACGATTGAATTTCTTGGTTGGTGACTTCTTTGTCGATGTATGTAGCGAGCAAACGTGCAGCCAAACGGCTGTATTCGGGTTCGACAGCAATCAACGAAGCCGCGGTTTGAATGGACAATTGATCCAGCTCTTGGGTGGTTGCACCGTCATAAAGCCCACTTATGGTGCGTGTTGCAATGCGCATGGGGTCTGCGGCGTGCAATCCTGAACAACACCGTGACACAGCACGTACAATTTTATTGACGTCTACCTGTTCAAAGGTGCTGTTGCGTTTGCGCACCCGCATGCGCGTTCCTGTCCCTTCAAGTGAAAGGTCTTCGGTGGTTTCTTTGGATTGCGGCTCCATGCGACGTTCCCCTGTTCTCAGTATGGTCTCATTTGTAACCCGGACGTCTGACAATTCACCGTCCTTGGCTACGAAACAATCTTTGTGAATAAAAAGTTGGAATAAAAAAGCATCCTTGGTCGTTTGAACTAACAAAGGAGCTCATATGCGCACGACTTTTACGGCCCATCATGTGTCCCTCACCCCAGCAATTCGACAACAGTTGGATGAGAAGTTGGGGCAGCCCATTTCGCGTCTTTTCCCTTCACCCTTGACCCGTGTCCGTGTGTCTGTCGGTCCCGACGGACACGCGGGTGCTCCAGGGCGTATGCGATGTCACGTGACCGTATGGCCCCCAAAAGGCCCGGCAGTCAACATCACACAAGCGGCGGATGATCTGTACGTTGCGATCAATCAGACCCATGATCGTATCGTGCGGACTCTTGCTGATCGCAGAAAGAAGGGCATTCGTCGCGGTTAATTTGTTCTAGCACGGTTGGCGAGGTGCGCATGTTTGTGTAGAATACTTTCGAATATTTTTTTTGAGAGAATTTTACCGCATGCGTACCGCGACAGCGCCTCCTGAAACTTGGGTTGCCAGATGGAAACGTCGATCGGTAACCATTCCTATTGCTCTTATGCTCGGATCTACCATTCCAATCATTGCCATCGGTCTGTTGCCCGTATGGTTTCTTACCGATATTTTTGTTGGACGTCGGTTTGGTATTACCCGAACGGCCATCGCGTTTTCTGGCTATGGTGTGATTGAGGTGCTCGGTCTTGTTATGTGCTTGCTTGTGTGGATTGCAACACTTGGACAAGAGGCTCGGGCGCTGCGTGTGGCGTATCTGCTCCAAGCGTATTGGACTTATGCGATTTATCGTATGTCGCTTTTTCTATTTTCGTGTCGCGTGGTGGTTGATCGACCCTACTTTGTTGGCGATCCCAATCATATACCGCCGACGATCACATTTATTCGTCATGTGAGTGTCTTTGACGGCATGCTTCCATCCTGCCTTATCGGTGTGCCCTATCCTGTGCGGCAACGTTATGTGGCGAAAGCCGAGCTTATCAAAGATCCTATTTTCGATATCGTTGGACAGCGGATCCCCAGCTTATTTGTTCATCGCGGTGCAGGGATCAAAGAAGAATTGGATGCTATGCGTGCGCTGGCTGCGGGTTTGTTTGATAACGACGGCCTTGTTATTTATCCCGAAGGGACGCGTTTTACGGAAGATCGCCGCGCGCGTTTGATTGAACGTTTGCGCGCTGAGGGTGATCAGGAACGGTTGGCGTCGGCCATGCGGCTTACCACGGTGATGCCACTTAAGCTTGGCGGGGCGATTGCAGTGCTTGAAGCCAATCCTCGGGCCGATGTTGTTTTTTGTACCCATGCGGGGTTAGAAAAAATTCGGTCGATCCGCCAAGTATTGAAAGGCAAACTTGTGGGTGTCGAAATTCACGTGCGTTTTGATCGAACGCCGGCGCGTGATGTTCCCAAGGATCCCGAGGCACGAAAAGCCTGGCTTACGAAGCAATGGGAAGCCGTGGATGCGTTTGTGGTGGCGCAAAATAAAAACACTTAAAGTGAATTCGATGCATACGGTAAAAATCATTTTCTTCGCGATGTTTTTGACGGGTTGCGTGCGGATCAATACACCGGTGTTGCCCGTTTCTAGCGCGATAGAGCATCATCTGGTGTTGATCTCGTCGGTGAGTCCATCGATTCATGCTGATTTGCGTTATGCCACAACCCATAACTTTATCCATCGCAATGTGTACGGCATTGCGGATGCCTATTTGCACGAAGATGCGGCGCGCGCGCTTGCGGCAGTGCAAACAGAATTGCATGCACAAGGCTTGGGATTGTTGATTTACGATGCCTATCGGCCTTTTCACGTGCAGGAAATTTTGTGGAACGCTTTGCCTGATGAACGCTATGTTTCAAATCCTGCAAAAAATCGTGGGCGGCATACGCGCGGAACCACTGTGGATGTGACGTTGATCGGTGTGGATGGCACACCGCTGCCTATGCCTACTGAATTTGACGATTTTACGCCCAAAGCCTTCCGTGATGACATGTCATGTTTGCCTGAGCAATGCACCCATCGGGCTCAACTTGAAGCGGTGATGATCAAGCATGGTTTTGTGCCCTATCCCTTTGAATGGTGGCATTTTGATTTGAATCATTGGGAAAAATACCCGGTGCTCGATATTGGATTTTCGGAACTTGCGCGGGGTGTCGCGACGGCGGTTCCTGTTGCGGAGAACTCAAAAAAGTAAATGTTAATCGTGTAGACCGTTTTGCCACAGACTCATTGCGTATAAATATTCGCTTCCATTTAAGACTTTTCAACACGCCAGCATGATGCTAATTATCCGGCACATGAGCGCCATAAGACCAGACCTTGAAGCAAGATTACGAGATTTGCCAAGACAGATCGAAGAAATCCATAGAAGATCGATCACCTACGTCACCCTCGGTTTTGTCTCTGGCATGACTGCTCGATATGCGCTTGGCCCTGTGATCACCAATGGTGACCGCGTGATGCCTAGGAGCGTCGCGGCAGGCCTCGTCTCTACAACCGTTCTTCCAACACTTTTGTGGGCTGCAAACTCTTATTTCAATCCTTCTGAAATTCCTGAAATGAGAGTTTATGATTCTGCGCAGTTTGGCATAGGACATGGCTTCGGCTTTACGTGCGCCTGCTTTATGGCCGAGGTACATCACGTATTTTTTCCTGCTCCTCTTCCTGCTCCTCCAAGAGCGCACCACTTTTCCGAATGGCAGGATCTTCCATCCTATAAGCCCAAGGGGAGTTTTGCGATTTACAATATCGAGGACAAAATCTGCACGATCACACGCGATGAATTATCGGCCGTGCCCAACAACGGCTCAACCGTTCTTCTCATCCAAAATGATCGATTGGGGGGGAGACTCTACGACTATGATGCCTTGAAAGCATGGGTAGGACTTCATGGAACAAATCCCAATAATCTGGCTGAGCGTGTCCAGGTGAGCGATATTTTCAAATACGAAGAGGCTGCGCCCGCCGCCCAAGAACCTGCAAAGCGCGAACACGTGGCTACAGGACGCAGAAAACGGAAAAAAATAAATACAAAGATACTCGCTGCATAAAGCACTCGCATGACTTGATTACATCTTAAGTACTTCGGCTTCCACAGATTTGCGTTTGATAATGAGCCTTGCACGCTCGGCTTGGCTTTTGCTTTCAAAACGTCCTACGCGTACATATTTTTGCCCATCGTCGGCGGTGAACTGCGTGGGAGAAAATCCCATCTTACGTAATTGAGACACCATGGTTTGATTTTTACTTTCACTTCCTGTTTTTGTGATGCGCAATGTAAATTCGCCTCGTTTGGGCGAGCTGGATTTGAGTGCACGCATCAAAACAAGTTCAGCTTGCCCTTGCATGGGCGTGCTTCCGTCGGGTCTTGCTGGATCGTCGCTGTCGCCGAGCGTTCCATAAAACATCATGTCGGCTGCGCGTGCTCGATCATCAATCGCATCAAGGGTATCGGGAATGGCTTCGGCTGAGAGGACAGCACGTTTTCCTGCGCCAAGGCCCGCAACAAATGCGGTCGCAACAAGTGCTACAACGACCACAGCGGTGATCAATATATGATTCTTCGAAATCACGATGCCATACGAATCGTTGTGCATGAAATATTACCGTTCGATGAGAATAAATTCGTTGATGTAAATACCAGAGCCTGCGGACGTATCGCAAACCATGCGTACCGTGGGTTCTGTTGGGTGAGAATTTTCAGGAAGTACGAGTTCGCTTGGTGTGGCGTGCGACGCCCATCCATCAAGCGTACGTTCAGCGCATGTACCCACAACAAGCTCCGGACTTTCATCTGCGAGAAGTACCCCGGATGCGCTGCGCAGTTGAATGGTTTCATCACCATTGAGGCTTGGAAACTTATCTCCACTGTTGATGAACGTCACGTTGCTTGGCAATGTGATGTGCCAATAGGCCTCAAAATCGGTTTTGCTGACTTTGCGTGCGACGATCAGGAAATGACCCGGTGGAACGACGGTACCAGGGGACAATGTGAATGTGCGCGCGGCGTTGGTTTGCACCAGGGTGAAGCCACCAAGATCATCGCCCACGGGTGCTGGGGTTGGCTCAGGTGTTGGATCGGGTGTTGGATCCGGTGCGGGTGGGGTACTCATGTTGACAAGATCGTTGACCGACCGTGGCCACAATTCCCAACCGGATGTTCGGTTTAATACGCCGGTAACACGCACTGTTTGATCAATGAATGCCGACGCATCAATGGGGTTTGCAAACAGAATGCTCACGTTGGTGTCTGTTTTGAGCGTTTGGGGTAATGCGGTGCTTTGGGCTTGGGTGATTCTTATGTTGTCCAAAGTCACGGTGACTCCATCGTAGGCCATGCGTGCGGTGTTGATGCTGCTTGTGCTTGCATTGATACTTTCAACGCTGGTGCTCCACGGGATCTCTTGCGGCGCAGAGTCTGCACTGTGCCATGTGGCATTGCTAAGGCGTGTTTGACCATAACTTCGTTCCACAATCCCAAAGCGGAGCACGATGGTACTTCCGATGGGAGGACGCGCGGCGGGCACGCTTTCTTTAATCAAAATACCCGAGAAATCCACACTGCTGCTGTTTGTGTCTTGGACAAAATAGCCTTTGGCAGTGGTTGTGGTGACACGAACATGGTGAAGTGCAACGGCGGATCCCAAAGGCGCCCCGGTTTCTTTGAGTGCACGCATGCCTATACTGCATGCCTGATCACCAGGATTGGGTTCGTTGGGGCATGCATCGCATGCATCGCCATGGCCATCGTGATCGCTGTCGCTGTTGTCGGTGTCATAAACATCTTGGCAGAGATCATTCACGGCCAAGATCCCATCGCCATCGGGATCGACCTGTGATGTTTGGAGACAGGCCTGTTCACCAAGCGGACACAGATCGCACATATCGCCTTGTCCGTCATGATCATGATCGGCTTGTACGGCGCCAACATCCGCAAGCGGTGGATTGAACATGCTGGGGCAATTGTCGTTGGCATCGTCGATGCCGTCGTGATCTTGGTCGTGTTCGCTTGAAACGAGGGTATAGGCTTCGCAGTGGGGTTCGTCGGGAAGTGCCTCACACAGATACAATCCGTATCCGGTGGTGCCTACGGTGTTTGCAAGATCTTGATACGTGTTGAAGGGGGCCGGCAGGCATGTTGTTTTTTCAGTGGTACAATTGCTTGGGATCGTTGTGCAATTGTTGGTCAATTGTTTGACGATTTCTGTATCACCAAAGATCGGTTTTCCACCGCGCAAGACCAAACGTGTATGTTCGGCCGTGCGATCGGCGATGTTGTACGGCCGACCATCGGGAATTGCAAAGAGGGCGATGTCGGCAGAGCCTCCTTCGCGTAAAACACCCAGGGTGGGCTGTCCTGCGGCTTTGGCGGCAGCGCCGGTGACCATCCACCAAAGATCTTGATCCGCGATGGCGGTGTTCCAATAGGTTTCGCTCATGTGACGTGCGCATTGCATTTCACGGGGGATGGTGGCGGATCCTGTGGGGATCCAATCGGTGCCGAGTGCCACCGAGACACCGAGGCGCGTAAGCAGAGGGATGGGCGCGGTGTTGCCATAGAGCGCAAGATTGGATCGGGGTGACCACACCACGCTTGCATTGGCTTGTGCGATGCGTTCGGCATCGATGGCATCGACCGCAATGGCATGAACCAACGCCACGCGAGGTGAAAGCCAGTGGGCGGCGCCAGGAAGTACCCCTTCGATGCAGCGCAATTCGTTTTGTGCACGACCGTCGATGCCTTCGCCCACGTGGGGAACATAAGCTTTTTGGTTATTGACGTAGGTGTCTGTGACTATTTTGGGATAACGACAATTGTTGCGTCGTACATCACCGCGACTGTCGCCCAGGGGAAATGTGGATGCGCCGGTGGCGAAGGGAAGATCGGCTTCACGTTTCACATCGAGATTGCGCAAAAGCCCGGGTGCCGATTCACTGCCGATGATGCTTGTGGTGCCTGCTGAGGCTTGACGCAATTCGCCCCACGTCAGTTCAGCGTTGTTGGCGCCGCCGTGGGTGTTGAGAGCACGATCCTGATCTTCAGGATCGCCATTGCGCCAATCGTGACGGTGTTCAAAACGTTCATGGTGGTTTATTTTTACGGGAACATCATGGGTCCATCCCAAGTGATCATGGGGATTGATGAGGCCTGGCGAGATGGCAGTATCGCCGCAGGTGATATGTGTGGCCGTTGCCACATCGCAATCACAGCCGACACAGGTGATGGTGCTGCCTTCGATGCGTACTTGGCCGCGTTCGAGTTGTCCTGTGGGGAGAAGCAATGTGCCTTGCATGATGATCACATCATCGCTGCCTTGTGTGACCACGCAACCGCTGCTGGGGACAGGATTGTCGCACTGATGGGGATCGGGGATCGGTGTGGGCTTATCTGGCGGTGTTGGGATCTCGGTTGGGAGATCATCGGGCAATTTTTGGGGTTCCAACGGTGGTGTATTGCTACCCCGTTCAGCGAGTCCACAGGCCATGCTGCCGCAAAGCAACAGGATCTGCGAGCAGATGTTGAGAGTTCGTGGGAGGGAGATCTGCGAGCGGGCGATCGTTTTTTCCACACGACAAGCAAGCATGATGTAGGAGGATGTGTCAAATGGTGGTTTTTTGTGCGCCTATGTCCATGAGCCTTGTAATCTGCATGAATACTTTCTGACGCATCACTTAATGATATAACACAAGACTGCACGCCTTTTTTTGTGCGTGCTTCTGCTGGATGGATCGCATGTCGATAAAATCGGCTTTGCCGCGTGTTTCTAGTTTGCCGGCATCGCATGCTGAGGCATCTTCATCGCATATTCCTCCGCCTATCAAAGATCAGTTTGCAGGAATTACTTTACGTGAAGTGCTGGGAGCGCATCCGCCGAGTTTGGAGGGTCTTGCAGCGCTTGAGCCCAAACCGCGCACGCAAGTGAGCCAAGCGGGAGTCCGTCCCATGCCGTATGGGATTGCCCAGGAAAATATCATTGGCATGATGAACGATTATTTCAATCGTCCCTATGTGCTCCATCCTGATCATCCAGAAGTTACGTTTGAACGGAGTCAAGAATTCGGAGGAGATCTGCATAAGGGCGTATGCCATGGCCTCTCGATGCTGTTTCTTTATTATGCAAGCATAGGGCAAGCGGAAGAATGGACTGGTTATCTTGGGGTTTTGGTTGAGCGATTTAAAATGGATCCAGAAGCTTGTCTCAATGATCCCAAATTTAATGCTCAGCTCGAATGGTTATCTCAGTCTATTTTATGGCTACATGCTGGGAACGAGATAACCACGCGTGGTGCGCAATTTTCTTTGTATGATGATTATCCGGCCGATGCTCATGGGACTGAATCTCATTCAACGCCGAGTCTTTCTTTGGCAGAAGTAAAACTTTTTTATGGGACACATGATGAATTGATTTTACATCTCAATAGCCGTTCGAGAGGAAACGGGGATGAGTGCATTCTCGTGTCGAGTAAATCGCATACGACTGCATGTTTTCGTGAAGGGTCTTCAGACTTTCCGTTTGACTATCATTATGACCCAAATATTGATCCACATGACCCAATGCCTGCCCAATACTCTGATAAACCTGAAGTCTTTCATCTCGAAATATCGAAGCGTTATTCCGGAAGTTCTATTTTGGAACCGTTGAATACGGGCATATCCTATTCGAATTCAAAATTGGCTGACGATCCTCAATGTATTTCTTCTCTTCTTGCTGTGGCAAGCATGAATGGTAATTATGATGCGGTAATGAGTTTGCTCGCGTCTGGAAAAATAGCGAAGATATCATCTGACGCAATAGGCGATGCGCTTTATCTTGCGGCGCAGAATGGATATGCTGACATTGTCAAACTGTTGCTTGATATTCCAGGAATAAACGTTAATAAAATGAAACCCTCGGGTGCCACGGCATTGTCGCTTGCCGCTGAAAAAGGCCATACAGAAATTGTAGCGATGTTGCTTGCTGTTCCCGAAATAAATCCCAATACAGTGAAGCCTGGCTACCCCAATACTGCGTCTCTTGCAGCCATGCATGGTCGCGCAGACACGGTTGCGCTTTTGTTGTCGGATGCGAGGGTTGATATCAACCAACCTGACGCAGCAGGGAGAAGAGCGCTTCACTATGCAGCGAATAATAACCACTGTGATGTTTTAAGGATTTTGCTTAGCAATCCGAAAATAGATCGTCATGTCGCGGCATCGGTACGCGCCGAAGCAGAAGCTCAAGGTCGCTCGGAAGTTGTTAAAGTGTTTGCGGAATTCGATATCGTGTAGCCATAATTGCGCACCGCGTTGGTCTTCTGCCGAAAGGTGTTGACAAGTGTGTTGGTGTGCGATTATTTCGTAATTAAGGGGAGGGGTTCATCGGATACCAATTCGATGGGCAAACCTTAGGGACGCGCCTCGCTTGTCGGGGCGCTTTCTTTTTTTACGTGGTCTATGGCTCAGATTGCGTCTTTTGCTTGCGCGCATCTTCGCATCGGGAAGCACATCGCCAAGGTCAGGGAATTTCGAAAAAATGCCACTGGGTTCCCGCTTTCCTAAGAAACTTGAATCGAGCAAGTGACTTGGAGCGCGGGCAGGATGCCCGCGTTCCAAAGCCACGATGCAAGTGTCTAAACTGCCGGGTAGGCCCAAAGGGCTGTCTGGAGTTCGTGGGAATGACGTCTTGATAGAATTGGGATTAACAGGAAGTGTTATCACTGACCTTTCATGCGGGTCGCTTTGATGAGCTGCGGCGAGAGATCTGTATGGTGATGGACCAATGTCCATTGCCCGTTTTCCAAACGAAAAACGTTTGTGGCCCGGTGACTCACCATCACGGGCTTGCCGTCTGCGCTCATGTTTTCGCCTTCTTCCACGCAGACCGCATAACCCAAATCGGATCCGACAGTGATCCTCAGATCTTTGCAAACAACGCGTCCACCGAGTTTCATCGCGGCAGTTCGTTTGAATTCTTCACCCACGGCAGTCCAGCCCACGAGGCGATTGCCGAAAGGCCCCATTTGTGTGACGTCGTCGCGATGCGACCAGATCGCGTTCATGGGGGCAAGTTCACCGGTGAACATCGCGTTGAGTGCTGCGTAGAATTGGTCATTGGCTGCATGCAACGCTTTTTCCGATTTCATGTTTTCCGATTTCATGGGAAATGAGACTACACGCCCGAAGGGAATAGGCAAAGATTTAGATACAAACGCATGTTGGGCATCCGTCAACACTGCGATCATCCATGATCACACCCGTTTTATGTAATTTACGACACTTTTTTCTACAAGCAGCCGCCTTGGGAACTTGAGGACATTTTTCACAAACGCACGCATCGAGGCAACGTACATTGCCTGTTGCGTAACCGTAATCCCCAAACCAACCCTTGTTTTTGGGCAGGGCGGAACATTGTGCGATGCAGGTGTCTGCAGAAGGGGGAGCAGCGCAGCTCTGGCAATCTGTTTCGTCGCTGGCGTCGCCGCAGTCATTGCGTCCATCGCACCATGTGTTTTCTCTAACACACGTCAATTCATCGTGACACATTCTGTTGCCATGTTTGCAGCGACCCAGTGTTGCATTGGATTCATCGCTTGTATCGAGGCGCCCATCGGGTGTTGGACCAGAGCAATCGAGCCTACCGTTGTGCATCGCTTGGGCATCGATGCAAACATTGGCAACCGCGCAATGCACAAATCCAGGCGCGCAGGCGATGTTTGCGCATGTCTCAATTCTTTCATCTTCAACGCCCATACAATCGATGGTGTTGTCACATAAATGCGTTCGTTCAATGCACCGAGATTTTTGTTGCCATATTCCCGCGGCATTGAAATAACCATATTTGGTACATGCAAACGTGTTTCCAGGACATGTGTAATCAAGCGCTACACACTGATTTCCTTCATCGCTTCCGTCACTACAATCGCTTTTCCCATCACAGATTCTATCCCTTGCGATACATTGCTCACCTCCGTGCCCACATCGTACAAACTTTTCGGGGCATGGGTATTCGGAACAATTGAGTTCGTCACTGTGGTCGTTGCATTCGAAGAAAACAAAATAATTGCATACTTTGTCTGTATCAATGCATTGGGTTCCGTCGTCGCATTTGAATCGTCCCCAAAGCGGGCACTCTTCGCAGGCTTGGGTAGACTCGTCGTTGCCGAGCGTGGTGTCGCCGCCAACACAATCCACCACGCCATCGCACAATTGCTGGGGTGAAATACACATGGGTATATTGGGGCATCGTGTTTGCCCTTCATGGCATGCGTGCGTTTCGCAATTCAATTCGTCGCCGCCTTCGGGGCATTCAGGATGTCCATCACACAACTGCCATGGTGCAATGCTCCGTTCGGGAGCCTCTGGGCATAGCACGGGGGTGATGTGGTAGTCACCCGAGAGCACCCCGTGATCAATGGGCCCCAAGATGACGGTTGCAAATCCACAGAATGCAATAAAGTGCATCATGGGATCATTGTAGCGCAAAATGTTACATATTGCTTAAAGATTGAAGGCACTTCGGTCCATTGTTCACCGACGCTTCGTCTGCAGGGCATTCGAGTGTGATGTGCAGCACGTCGGTTTGATGCGTGTCGATTTCTTCAAGAAAATCGCGCAAAAATGTGTGCCCCTCTTGATGCGCATGATCGATGGGCGTCATGCCGTCAGTATCCATTGTCTCTGCTTTTGCCCCCTGAAACATGAGAAAAGTGACGGTATCCCAAGCATTGTTGTGGGCGGCGTGATGCAGGGGTGTTGCGCCATCCTCATCAAGGATCGTGTCTGGATGCTGCTGCGTTGCAAGGAGTAAGTCCGCGAGGCAGCCAACGGCATTGTGTGATGCGGCGAGGTCTATCGCTTGTCTCTCGCCACTAAAATGAATTTTCGCATTCAGAAATGGCGTCTGTAAAAGTGCGCGGACAGATCCTACCAAGCCAATGCTTGCAGCCAGATGCAGAGGTGCCCAGTCGTTACCGCCTTGGTGATTGATTGTATTGGGAGTGAAAATACGATGGCTTTCTGCTGTGCCATCCGCCATGCCGTAGCCGTGAAATAACCAGGTTTGTGATGGAAGTTGGCTGTCGTTTTCCGACATAGGATCAAGAAGGATGGATCCCACGACTTTATTTGAATTGCGCAATGGCCGTCCCCAGCCGCATTCGTCATTGGTATCAATGATATACCAGCTGTTGCCATCGTGTCCGCATGCACCCGTGTGATAGGGCGTATTCCAGAAGAGAAACCAAGGATTGCCTTGATGAGCCTGGTGGTGTTCCAACAAAAACTGTTGGATTTCAGAAGAACCACTGTGTCCTACAACGGTTGTCGTCAGTGCGATATCACTGTTGGGCAAACGGGGTTGATGGGTGCCCATCCATCCAAAATTCTCAGCATGGTGATAAAAGGCAACCGCATCATAAACGATATCCATGGCGCGCAGATCTTGTTCGTCATAGGTGCCTCTGCTGAACGCATCAAACATGCGTGCGCATGCCACGAACCAAGGAACGAGAATGTTTTGGCTTGCCCAGTGTCGCGCATGAAGCGCTAACGTGCTCCACCCTTGGCAATCGTCGCCTGGTGTTATCCATACAGGCAATCCTCGAGCAATGCGTAATTTGTTCATGTCATTTATTATTTCGGGCATGCTTTGGGACGATCGAAAAACCGATTGAACCATGGGATTCTTAAGGCCATCATGGATGGGGATTGCGTATTGAGACGCGCTTGTGAAGTGCAGATCCTCAACATAAATACACTCGCCAGCATCCGTCAGGTGGGCGGTGAATGCGTGGGGATTGGGAAGTGTCGGAAATTGGAGAGGTAAAGGCCGATTTACAGACATGCAGTATACTAATCACAATGGGGTGTCTTTTCAGGAGAATCGATGATGATTCGGACGCAACAAGGTGGGCTTTTGTACGATAATTAAGAGCGCGCGACCGCCTTGGGGAGAATACATTTATGAGTTCCAATGCCCAACGCGTTCATGAGGTCACCTTACCCACGATTTACTCAAGCGCCCAAGATCAGACAACGCAAAGTCATCCAGGGGTTCAGGCGCTTAAAGATAAATTCGAGAAAATTGCAGCGAATCATCAAAGCGCGCAGGCGGTACTCAATCATCATCAAATTCCAGCAGGTCCGCGCCCAGCGCGTATTGTAAAAATCACTGGTGCAGACAATGGCAAGACCATTGCCGTTCGTGAGGGTGGATCGTTTAGTATTTCACTGCGTGAAAACCCATCGACAGGTTATGTGTGGAGTGTTGTGCCGGGTTCACGCGCGCTCGGAATGCCTTCAAGTAAATTCGTGTCTGATGCGCATCAACCAGGCATGACAGGCGTGGGCGGCGTGCGAAGCTTCACATGGAAAACCAGCCCGATGATCGGTGCAAATTCCGGGACAGTGATCCCCGTAGAGTTGACCCACAAACGTCCTTGGGAAGCTGGCACAGGGGATCTCTTTCACGTGAATATTAAGATTATTTGAATTGTTGTTCTCTTCGGCGTTTATTTAAATAGATGCTTCGATTTGAATTCCTTGTTTTGGGTTGTTTTTTCTTCTTCGCATGCACAGGTGGTTCTGACGATCCTGCGACGTTGAACGTTTGTCCTGTGCCGCCTTCGCGTGTGCTCCACGAACATCAACTTGCCACTGATAACACGATTCATCTGCAAATTGCCGATGCCATGGTTCTTGAACTTGAATCGGGAGTAGCGACTTCGGTGCATCCTTCGGATTCTGGGGACAAAGGGGAGGATGTGGTAAGCTACGTGATCCCTGTGGCAACGACCATGGAATTTACGCGAGGCTCTTCATCGTTTGGTGCATTGTATCTCGAAACAGGTGACGGTGAACGTCTCGCAACACTTAATAACGCATTGGATTTCGTACGCATCACCGTGCCGCAGGGGACACTTGTGTTGCGCATTGAAGGCCATGCGACAGAAAGCAAAATCCTTCATCTTCTACCGACAAATTGCGCACAAGGTATTGCTATTCCCGCTGCAATTACTACGGCATATCCTGGCGTTTATATTAACGAATTGCCGTCGATGGGCGGAGCCGATGTTCCGCCATCCACCAATGTGACCGCGTTTGTGGGCACCGCAGGCGCAGGCTTATTGAATACAGCCACCCTGATCACAAACTTCGATGACTATATGTCGCTATTCGTGAATGGTGACGCAAGCGGTCACATGGATCTCGCGGTGGAACAGTTTTTTTTGAATGGCGGCAATGTTGCCTATGTGGTTCGTGTTGCGGGGGATGAAGCCGGTGATGCACCTGCAATGAATACGTTGGTCGACGGATTGGACGAACTGGATACGATTTCTGGAATCAATATTCTTGTGGTTCCGGATCTGGTTCGTATGACTGCGGCGGACGCCGCATCGATGATCGCAGCGATGGGGGACTATGCGGGATCCCATGCCATGTTGGCTTTGGCATCAACACCCGTGTCATTGACGACGGTGAGCAGTGTGAACACGTGGGTCGATGATTATACAGACCAATTTTCGAGTCGCTACGTGGCGCTTTACACGCCGAGCATGACTTTTTCGGAGGGTGGATTGGTTACCGGCGCCACCGGTGCCATCGCAGGCATCATGGCGACATCCGATATCGCGGTGGGTGTTTGGGCAGCACCGGCAGGTGTGCATTATCCGATCAATACGGCCTTTTCATTGGGGTTCACTGTCAATGATACGGAACAAGGCGAGCTTTCGGCCAATCGCGTGAATGTCATCAAAAACATATCGCTCTACGGCACGGTGATATGGGGTGCAAAAACGTTGTCGCATACGCCATTGTGGCAATATCTAAGTTCCGTACGCCTAGGTCTTTTTATTGATGCAAGCATCAAGTCCAATTTGCAATGGGTTGTATTTGCTTCCAATACGCCGCAGCTATGGGCAGCGATGACACGGACTGCGACGAATATTTTGAGCACGCTTTGGGAGTCGGGTGGTCTTTTTGGTGCGTCGGCTGCCCAGGCGTTTAACGTGATTTGCAATGTGAGCAACAATCCGCCTGAAACACAGATCCAAGGCAAGGTGTTTCTTGATATCGCGTATGCGCCGGAGCGTCCAGCTGACTTTGTGGTGGGGCGGTATGAGTTTACGTCGCAATAAATACGTGTGGTTTATTCAGAGGCTTGTTTTATTGCCCCGACGATCGGCGGTGCGATATGAAATTGAATCGTAAAATTGCCGGAGAAATTTTGGCCAAGTTTTTCTGTATCTTGGGATGATAAATTATCGACCGAACGGGGTAGGGTGCGTCTCCATTCGATGCGCGCACCGAGGTACCCTTTTTCTTCCAAGATCCTCCGTGGGCATGGTGACATTGTATTTAAAATCGCGCATCTCTCTGAAGGCGGGTGGCCATGACGTGAAAAACCCAGGGGCCCATGTGCAATCTCCTTTAAAAGGGATTGAAAGCGTCGTGCCGCCGCTCTCTGGGTTAAAATTATCCGGTTTTTTTGTGGCAAAGAATGTGGTGAGTCGGCCCAAAAATATGCCGAGCATTGCGTCGCATATTCATTTTGGACGGACTTCACGTACGCGTCGTGCGCAGGAATGGCGTCCCACTTTTTGAAGTCAGCATGCGCATGTTTTGTCACCCATGCTTCTGGAATGATCAGGAATTCACCAGGCGAACCCAAGAGGCTTATGCTTTGTGAAAGTGTGAGCGTCTCTCCGCGAAGTGCGGTCGCGACGGCTTCCAGCACATTGCCAGGTGTCTCAACGGTGAATGCACCCGTGAGGTCTTGGCCTCCAGCCATGTTCTCGGCTTGGCGCGACAAAGCACCAAGCATCGAATCGGGAAGCTGCGCCATGAGTGCCACGCGGGGGATCTCGATGTATTGTTGATCGCTGCTGATGACCCACAGGATGTCGTTGCTCAGCGTATGGTCACCCAATCGGAGGATCTTGTGGGCGCGTGCGATGGTCTCTTGGGCTTCCATGCCTTTGTGCTTGGCTTAACCGGCTTCTTTGCCCACCACAATGCGTTGTTGCCTGGCTTCCAGGCATGCGACCAATTCATGGCGTCGATGGAATGAGAGGGAGCCTGCAAGTTGTTGGCAGGCAGCGCGATATTCATCTCCCGCCTTGATGCGTTCACCAGGGGTTTCGGTTTTAAATGCATTGCCCAACAATTTATTGGCCGCCAGAGCCGTCGGACGGAGATCAGACTCCCACACGATTTTTTTAATGGCATTTGATGCGACGTGTTGCTGAATTGCTGTCATGGTTTAGCCTCTGCGACGTGGTGGCGTGCTGATATCTCACACACCGTATGTCATAGGTAGGGGCGGTTCGTGAACCGCCCTTGCGGTGTTTGTAATATGCAAATAGGGCGGTTCACGAACCGCCCCTACGTGAGAACATTAGTACGTTGGTATAGGGACGTTTGATTGACACCTTAGGGACTTGGCCGTATGGCTTAGGGGCTTGGAAGTAATAAATGTACCGTTTTAGAACCTGCTGCATCCCACCTGGCAGTGTTGCTAGGCGCTTGCAATATATCAAATATTGCTTCGGCCTCGCGCCTTGCCATGTGGGCGCATCAGTTTCTAAAACGGTACATTTATTACTTCCAAGCCCCTTATGCTCGCAATCACATTCGAAGAAGAGGGGGACGCCGTGTCGACGCAGATCCTGATGGACGCATCGCAGCTCACGAAAGCCGTTGATGCCATGGCCGCATCGGTTCGGACCATGGCGGGCAATGTCCCTGTTGCGCTGGTGGGTATTCGTACAGGTGGCGAGCATCTCGCAAAACGCATGGCCAAAAGCCTTAACGTGCCCGTGGGTGTGGTAGATATCACACTGTATCGTGACGACGGTTTTGGTCCCAAAGATTGGCCCGAAGTGGGTGTCAGTCAGATCCCTTTCGATGTCACCAAGTATCTGATTGTTTTGGTGGATGATGTGCTGTTTACCGGCCGCACGGTGCGCGCGGCCATCGATGCCATTTTGGATTACGGACGACCCAAAGCGGTGCGCCTTGCGGTCCTTGTGGATCGGGGTTTGCGTGAACTCCCCATTGCGGCCGATATTGTGGGCATGCGTGTGGACACCAATTTAAATCAACATATCGAAGTGATGCTTGTTGAAGCAGACGCCGACCATGATTCGGTAAGCCTTACGGAGAAACAGCGATGAGTCTCGCGGGACAACATTTCTTAGGTCTTCGCGGTGTTTCGGCCGATATCATCCATGCGATTTTGGATGCCTCCGAAGGCTTCCGCGATATTTCACGGCGCACCATCAAAAAAGTTCCCACTTTGCGCGGTCGCACGGTGCTCAATGTGTTTCTTGAAAACAGCACGCGCACGCGCATCAGTTTTGAACTTGCGGCCAAACGATTGAGTGCCGATGGCGTCAATATGTCGGCATCAGGTTCATCCACTTCCAAAGGAGAATCCTTGGTGGATACGGCGCAAACGCTGGATGCCATGCAGGCCGACGTTATTGTTATTAGACACGGCCAAAGTGGCGCGCCTCAGGTGATTGCAAAGCATGTGAAAGCGCGCGTGATCAATGCAGGCGATGGTCGGCATGAACATCCGACCCAAGGGCTTCTCGACATGCTGACGATGCGTCAGCGCTTCGGCCATCTCGAAGGCTTGCAGGTGGCCATTGTGGGCGATGTGACCCATTCGCGCGTGGCACGCTCCAATTTGATTGGCCTTAAAACCATGGGCGCACAAACCCGTGTGTTTGGACCCAATACGTTGATGCCCCGTGAACTCGCAGAAGTGTATGGCACAACGGTGTGCACAAGCCTTCGTGAATGCTTGGAAGGTGCACACGTGGTGATGACATTGCGATTGCAAAAAGAGCGTATGACGTCAGGATTGTTGCCTGAGCTTCGCGAGTATTCGCGGGTGTATGGTCTCAATTCAAATGCCATGAAACTTGCGCGTCCCGATGCCATTGTGATGCACCCAGGGCCTGTGAATCGCGGCGTTGAAATTTCGGCCGAACTCATGGACGGGCCCCAAAGTGTGATTTTAGATCAGGTGGAAAATGGCGTCGCGGTGCGTGCGGCGCTCTTGTACTTAATTCTCGGTGGAGATGAGTCGTGAGTGAGTATTGGATTGTGAATGGACGTCTCCTTGATCCAGCCTCGAAAACCGATCGTGTGGTGGATGTTCGTATTGCCGACGGTAAAATCGCGGAAATTGCAAAGCCAGCAACGCGCAAAGGTGCCAACAACATCGATGCATCAGGCAAATGGGTGATCCCTGGCATTGTGGATATTCACGTGCATTTGCGAGAACCTGGGCAAGAATACAAAGAAGATATTGAATCGGGTTCCAAAGCCGCTGCCGCAGGTGGGGTGACCACCATGGTGGCCATGCCCAACACAAAGCCTGTGTTGCACAATGCTGAATTGGTGAAGCATGTGCTTCGCCGCGGTATTGAAGTGGGCCTTGCACGTGTGCTGCCATCGGCCGCCGTGACCATGGATCAAAAAGGCGAACGTCTCACACCCTTTGAAGAACTCAAAACAGCAGGGGCCGTGGCACTGACCGACGATGGCAATCCTGTGGCCGATCCCAAATTGTTTCGATCGGCCCTCGAATATGCCAAAGCCTTTGATTTGCCCGTTTTGACCCATGCCGAAGAATTGGGTTTGTCGTGTTGTGGCAGCATGCACGAAGGCGCTGTGTCCACAGAACTTGGGCTTGGTGGGATCCCCCGTGTGGCGGAAGATGTGGCTGTCGCACGCGACATCATGCTCGCCGAATACACAGGCGGTTGGTTGCACGTGTGTCATGTGTCGACCGCGGGTGCGGTGGATTTGATTCGGCAAGCCAAGGCACGCGGTGTGCGGGTAACCGGTGAAGGTGCGCCCCATCATTTTGCACTGACCCACGATGCGGTACGCGGCTATCAGACGTTTGCAAAAATGAGTCCGCCCCTTCGGGAAGAAGTCGATCGCGTCGCTGTGATTGAAGGTCTGCGCGACGGAACGCTGGATGCCATTGCCACGGATCACGCGCCGCACAGCAGCCTTGAAAAAGACGTGGCCTTTGACGACGCAGCCAATGGCATTATCGGTCTTCAAACCATGTTGCCTCTCAGTTTGGATTTGTGGCGCAAAGAAAAAATGCCACTTTTGGATGTCATCGACAGACTGACCACAGGGCCTGCGCGTTGTTTGAATTTGCCTTATGGCCAAATCAAGCAAGGTGGCGTGGCTGACATTGCAATTGTTGATCCCAACGAAACGTGGCTTTTCGACGCATCGCAAATCTTAAGCAAAAGCCACAATTCGCCGTTTCTCGGCCATACGATGACAGGTCGCGTGGTTTGTACGATCCTTGAAGGCAAAGTCGTTTTTACGCTTACCGTTTCGTGACCTGAAGCGACTGGGTTCCCGCCTTCGCGGGAATGACGACTAATATAAATGTGTCATTCCCGCGAAAGCGGGAACCCAGCCTTGCCAACGCCTCTACGCTTCTCATACATCCACACGCCACAGCGAGCTGCATGGAGACGTTTGATATGTCTGGTCAAGCAGTTCGCATTGATCCTGTTCTGCAACCGCGCTGGCATGGCGATGTTTTGCGCGCGTTGAATGTACACTTCGACAACAACTCTGATTTTAAAACCGTTTTGGATACGTTCATCCCAACAAGTTTCCCACCTGGCAGTCGCCCTAAGGATTTTCCCATCAATGCGTATGGAAGCGATAGAATTCCCGGTTGGAAAGCAAAGCTTGCTGATCTGGATGCCGGCGTTTTGGTTCCTGGGTTCCCTCCCGAAACCAAACCATGGCTTGCGTTGCTATGCGATGCCATGAGTCCCGAAGGCTGGACGGCGCACAACTTAAAAGAATGGAAGATCGACGTTGGGCCTGTGGAACCGCAAGTTGCCGCCGCGCCCCGTGCCATGAAGGTGAAAGATTTGCCCGATGCGCTCAAACCGGCCGCTTTGACATGTTTGGGCTATTCTCCAACGCATCCAGTGACCGATGACATGGTTTTGGATGCAGCGACGCTGTCGAACCCGAACAATCGTCAAAACCCAAATCTTGCGGCGCTGTGGGGACAGTTGGAAATACATTCGCCTTCCCCTTCCCCCGGTCTACCTACCGAGTATGTGCCACCTTACGAAGGTTTTGCGGGTTGGAGCCACAACTTTTCACGATTGAATTTGCCCAATGCAACGGACAAGGCATGGGTTGTCATGGCGCCTATGTTGCAAACGCAGATGAGCCGCATTTGGTTTGATACGTGGAGCTACTGTGGGATCCCCGACATGAAGCTGTGGTTTTTTGAAAAAGTGGATGCGATTTTTTCAGAGGCGCAACATCGGTTGGAAGTGTCTTTAACACCGCCACGCCGTCCGCGTGTCCAATGGATTGATAGAACTCGTGTTGTTATGTATGGTCAGCAAAATTATCTTTCGGGTCCCATCAGTGAGCATTTGTCAGCACCGATGGGTAGTCGCAGTCTTGGCCAAGACGATAGGGTTTCGCTGCCTGTCATCGTGATCGATCGTGATGAGGGCGGCACACCTAAGGTAAGTCATAAAATCATTATTCGGCTTTGAATAAAAAGCATTATTCGATTGCCATAAATTCTAGGCCATCATTTCTTTGTGTTACATTGATACCGTGCAGGTATTCCTATGATCGTCCTCCCGTTGATGATGGCTTGGCTGATTGCAGCACCGACGACTCCGCCTGCGGGACCTTTGCGCCCTAAGCGTGTGTTGGGTGCCGCACCTGTCGGGATGGTTCATGAAAAGCCGGTAGGGGCGAGGGCGGTTCGTAAACCGCCTGCTAAGAAAAAACCGCGTTTGAAAACGCTCACAAAAACCGAACCCATTCCCATCGCTCCGCCCCCACAACCGGCGCCGGTCAAGCCACCCGTAGAGGCGGTGCTTGCTGCGCCAGAAGTCAAACCACCCGTAGAGGCGGTGCTTGCTGCGCCAGAAGTCAAACCACCCGTAGAGGCGGTGCTTGCTGCGCCAGAAGTCAAACCACCCGTAGAGGCGGTGCTTGCTGCGCCAATTCTTGCGCTTCCCGCTGTCCCGATATCACGCGCCATGCTGCCTGAACCGCCTGATCTCTGGGTATTGCGCGGTCGTGTTGGATCTTCAATGGAACGGTGGATCCCGGATTTTGTCAAAGGTCAGTTCAGCCAACCGGGTATGACCCAATTGATCAGTCGCTTCAATCACATCACCCAGGGTTTTGGCGCGGCGTATCTTGATAGCAGTTTGTATGCGGTGATCACGCCTGCAGCCGCCTGGTATTTTAAAGATTGGTCTTTTGCTGTGCATGTCCCTTTGCGATTGCTTGCATTTGCACCTGATATTTCCAATCTTGAATTTGCAGGCATGAAACTGCGCCGCGAAGATTGGGATGAGGTAAGCGATTATTTCAAAGTGATCCGCTTTTTAACCTATGGCCGACAAGAAGATCGTTTGTACGCATCGATCAATACCTTGCGTCCGTTGTCGCTTGGGCATGAGCAATTGTTTACGCGTTACCAAAGCGGTTTCGATCGCGATAGGACGCTCACAAGCTTTCAATTTGAATGGTACAACGATTACGTAGGTACCCAGCTTTTGCTTAACGACATTACGTTTACGGGTGGGCGTGTTCTTGGTGCTTTGGCATTTCTCAAGCCTGGTGCGTTCTTTAAAACCAAAAACGTGATGCTCAATAGCTTGTCGTTGGGCGTGGAATACGGTGGCGATCTGGCGGCACCCAAATGCATTCGCCGCAATATGAATGGCGATGATTCATGCGTGCAGGGTTCGGGTAATCTGGCGGCCGTGGATCCTGTGACATCGTTCGATACTGATACCACCTATGTGCGCGCGACGAGCAATCGTCGTTTTGCTGTTGATACGGGGCAGGTTCATGCGGTGGGTACATCGCTTGAAATGAAAGTGTTGCGTTTCCAGAACAAAGCCGACCTTAAAGTGTATGGAACGTTCCATAAATTTTTGAATCAGGGCGGTGGCATGGGGGGCGCCATGGGGCTTCTTGGTCGTTTTAATACGACAAGCAGAGGTGAGTGGATCCACGCGTTTCGTTTGCGTACAGAATATCGTGTGTTTGGCGACGGCTATTTGCCGGGTTATTTTGATACCAATTACGAAGTGAGCAAGTATGAGTATGGCGTGGGCGATCCACAGTTTCAAGCCACCCCCACCCGTTATCAACGTGTTTTTGGCGATCCGGCCAATGGGTTTAATCGTCCATCGTTTGGAACACGGCATGGTTACCGTGCTGAATTGCAATACGGCCTTTTTCTTAACAACCGTCAAAATAAAAAATTCGCGCTGAGTGTGGGCGTTGAAGATTCGACCGGGCCTTACGATACCGGTACATTTCTCCATGTGGATTTCCCAATGCTTGGGTGGCTCCAATTTTTCGCGACGTACATGCGTGTGAAAGGCGAAAGTTTTGCGGGACTTTATTCAAAAGGCGGCTACTACGGCGGTGATATTTACATCGCAGGACTTCGTGCACAGATCTTGTGGGTTGCGTTTTTAAACATTCGATATATGCGCAGCGGACAAATCATCGGCGGCGCAGGCAGCGAATACCATGTGGGCAATCACACCATTCCTGATCGATTTGGCAATCCAGCAGGTGCCAATCCTACGGGGTTATTTTTGCCCGCGTCGGCCCTTTTTATCGACATGGAATTTGGCTGGGAGGCCGATGATGGCTTTCACCTTTTCAAAAGAATGAAAAATGCGCCAAAGAAAAGCTAAGCGATCATTCTTCCCGCGAATGCGGGGATCCAATATATCGTCATCCCTGCGAAAGCGGGGATCCATGTTCTGGAGCCCCTGTCATTCCCGCGTAAGCGGGAATCTATGGTGGATGACGATCTTTTTCTTTTCCGCCTGCGCCGATCACGACAAACGCTTTGATATCGCTTTAACCCCCGATGGTGGTGGATGTATTAAAACGTCCGATTGTGTGGCAGGAAGCACATGCGAAGATAAATTTTGTAAGATCATCGTTGCAACCAGTGAATCGGCAGTGGCCGCTATTGGCCGTGGATGTGCAACCAACAACGATTGTACTGCAGATCTGGGTCTTACCAGCGAATATAGAACAACGGTTGAAAATTGTTGTACGGGCCAACAAACTGACGATTGCGAGGGCATAGGCATCGCATGCTGTGCTGGACGATCGACGTCTGGGACCAAGCCAGGTTTGTGCGTCGGCGTGGTACCGGTGAATAAATCGAGTACGTTGTGTCCTCCCAGCGGCAATCCGGCAAGTTTAATTGCGGCAGTTGATGAAACAACGACATGTGGTTTGAGCAGCGATTGTTGCGTGGGGTGGACGTGCAACGGTGCTGGGCACTGTGCGCGTTTTTTTAATGGTTCGGGTGATGATCACCTTGAGCGTCTCGCCCAGGGCTTGGCCAATGTAGATGAATTGTGTGTTGAAGAGGCCGATTGTAAGCGACCATTTTTATGCGACATGTCCAAAGAGCCGGGTCCGGAACGCGTTTGCGTGAAACTTCCTGAATTTTATTTGGGGCCCACGCGGGTCATTCCTGATTTTCATGGCGATGCACCGTGTTTACGCAGTGAATACGAAGTAGGGCGTTTTCGGGCCTATTTCGAAGTGCCTGATTTAGAAAAAGAAGCTGCAGCAGCAGTGGCAGTGCGAGCACAAACTGCAACCGATGAACAAAAAGATCTGTTTGGAAATTACGAATTTTATCGTTTGCCTTTTCCCAGTGACATTCGTGTCAAAGATGGCAAGATCCATGTGAGCGATATGCATCCTTCGCCCGGTGTTATTTTGGGTCTTGATTTGCGACAAACGTATCTCGGAGGTGTTGAAAACGATGCCAAAGATTTTTCGCTGGCATCACCTATTTTTCTTCGCTTCAGCGATTTGATTGACGTAGGTACGTTGTGTCTCGATCAAAACAGCACTTGGGATGCCGAAGTCAAAAAACCTGAGACTTATTGTTCGCCAACACCTAAACCGGTATCGCTGTTTCTCGTTGATATTACGTCCGATCCGCAGACGTTTAATACGCACGTGCCCATTGAAGTGAATCATCAGGATGCGCAGGGGCAATACATCTGTCAAAACTGGATTGGCATGATCCCCAAAGTGGGTGTCGCGTTGTATCCTGGCCATACCTATGCAGCCGTGGCCACAACGCAAATACGACCTCGCTTTGGGAAAACAAAAGAAATTGTACAAGATCCTGATCTTGTTGCTGTGTTGCGTGACACAGTACCTACGGAAGAACGTTTAAAACATGCCCACACGCAGATGGCGCCATTTCGCACATGGCTTCAAGACAATGGCGTTTATGCAGCCTCGGATATTGCGGCTGCAGCAGTATTCACCACAACAGATCCCAGACCTGATGTGGTGGCGCTTGAGGATGCGGTGGATGCGGTTGCAGTGAGCAATGCCAATTGGAATGGCAGTGATAACGCGAAGAAAAACGTGAATTGTGATTTAAGCCCTCCCTCTCCCTGTGATGTTGCAGGCGTTACACCGACACGCGGTTGCACAGGCAGTTTTGATGGTTTCACCGAATACCAAGGAAAATTCACGGCACCCGTGTGGCAACAGGGATCACGGCCTTATCGCAGTGCAGGTGGCAATATCGTGCGCCAATCGAACGGGAGTATCGGTGCACCGCAGGGCACGGAAGACATCTGTTTTTCGATGATGGTTCCTGATGGATTGCCGCCCAGTGGTGGATGGCCCGTTGTTATTTACGCCCACGGCACGGGCGGAAATTATCGTTCGGTGGTAGGCGATGCCGTTGAAATAGTGAAACAAGGCTATGTGGCCATTGGCTATGACAACGTGATGCACGGACCTCGTTCAGGTCTCGTTTCTACGAAATGGGCCGATGAAGATCCTGGTTCATTGTTTTTTAATATTCGAAGTCCCCGCGCAGCCCGTGACAATGTTTTGCAAGGTGCGGCCGATATCATGCACCTGCAAAAATTATTGAAAGCGACGACAAATTTTGGGGGGGCATTGGGCCAATCTTCGTTTCTCAATTCTAACAGCATATTGGGTCCGCTTTCTTTAAATACCAGCAAAATTAATTTGTTCGCCCATTCGCAAGGTGCTGTTGTTGCTGCGCCTTATTTACCGCGCGCACAATTTAATCGTGTCGTGTTGACAGGCGCAGGTGCTGATTTGATCTTGTCGATTCTTACCAAACAAAAACCGTCAGAATTGAAGAACGCTGTGAGTGCTGTTTTTTCCGATGGAGCGGTTTCGCGTATTCATCCCATGATGGGTATGCTTTCCCATCTTTTTGCACCTGTGGATTCACTGTCTCATGCACGGTTTTTTACGGAAAAGCGTGCATCGGGTGTTGGTTCGTATAGTTATCTTCATATTTTAGGAAACTTGGACAATTACGTTCCAACGCCTACACAGCAGGCTTTGGTGGATGCGTCGAGTACGCCATTGATTTGCGGGCCAGCCAATCAGTCTCCACGGGAGGATCCACCAGGTTGTGATGGCGCGTCATTCTTGCAAAGCAATTATTCAAGGAATGATCTAACCCTTACGCGAGGCGGTTCTGTTTTTAATCCGCTCACATCAGGTAGTGCGATTGAAACTGAAGGCCACTTTGTCTTTCAGTATGTTTTGGCCGCGAAAAATATGCTGAAGAATTTTTTCACCACGGCTGACACTTCGCCCAAGATCACGAGGTAACATGCGATGAACAATTTATTACGCTGGGCTGCATGTTGTTTTGTACTTTTTAACGTTTCCTCCTGCGGCATTTTGCCATTGAGCATCCGCATCGACAGTATTACGATCGACGATCTCGATTTGGATTCAATCATCGGAACACTTGAAGAAGGTTTGGTCGATCAAGGTGTTTTGCCTGATGGCCTCGTCCATTTGCCGGGTATTTGGGAAGAAGGGGCGCTGCCGCGCTTGGTGTACAAACGATTTTTTAAGTCGGATGCGACCGATGTTAATGTAGATCCAGACGATCCCGAGAATGCAGATAAATCAGAATTTAAAATTTTGAAACAAGTATCCCCTTTGGTTCGTCGTGTTGAGTTTAATCGCCTGGTGGTGCGCTTTGAAGAAAACACCATCAACATGCCTTTGCCGGCCATTCGTGTGCAATTGGCCGATGATCCAAATGCCCATGAAGATGACAGAGCTGCATGGCGTACGGTGGGCGTTATTCCCGCGACCCCGCCGGATAAAATAGGAAAGCCCCATGATCTTGAAGTGGAATGGGCACCTGGTGGGCAGTTGCTGTTTGATCAGCAGCTTCGGGATGATGAAAAGAAATTTGCGGTGCGTGTGTCGGGCGTTTTGTGTGTGGATACGGGTGAGACCGATCCGTTAAAGGCCGATCTTGTCGATCTTGATCCCAATTCAGGATGCCCCGATGGGCGTACCAATGCCCAAAAGAAGCAGCGCCCCCGGGGTAAGGCAACGCTTCGTTTGATTGTGATTGGGACGTTTTATGCGGATGGCGAGAATTACCTGTAAATCGTTGTAGGGGCGGTTCGCGAACCGCCCGCTAATCCAAAAAGAAATCGGGCAACAGTGTTGGGTTTTCACACAAGTTGTATTTTGAGAAATCCGTAACGCCATTTTTGCGCAGAAGCTCTTCATCGATAAAAAATTGGCCGTTGTGTTTTCCTGTGAGGATCACATGGGCGGCATCGGCCATGATCTCAACACTTCGACAGCTTTTTAAGCTTTCTTCACCGGCAATCATGCGCATGGCTGCGGTGGCGATGCCTGTTTTTGGCCACAGGGCATTCACGCAAATATTTTTGTCCGCAAATTCTTCGGCCATGCCAAGGACGCACATGCTCATGCCGTATTTGGCCATGGTATACGCCACATGATTTTTAAACCATTTTGGGTTCATGTTCAGTGGTGGTGCAAGATTAAGAATCTGGCCACCGCCGCGTTTGATCATATGCGGTAAACAGGCCTGTGCACATAAATAGGTGCCACGGGCATTGATCTGATGCATGAGATCGTAACGCTTCATGGGTGTTTCAAGCGTGCCTGTGAGTGAAATGGAGCTGGCATTTTTGACGCAAATATCGATGCCACCGAATTGCGCAACACCTTGTGCGATGGCGCCCAACACCTGCTCTTCCTCGCGAACATCGACCATGAGAGGCAGTGCTTGTCCTCCTGCGGCTTCGATGTCTTTGGCTGCCGAGTAGATGGTGCCCGGAAGTTTGGGATGGGGCTCGCTTGTTTTGGCGGCGATGATGATATTGGCACCATCACGTGCTGCGCGCACGGCGATTGCATGACCAATACCGCGGCTTGCGCCGGTGATGAAAATCGTTTTGCCTTGGAGTGTTTGCATGGATGCAGTTTAGAACGAGCCTGCTATGTTTGTGAATTCAAAATTGTACATAAACGTCGCATGTTTGCTTGATACGATGGCACCTGTTGCAAGCGTTACATAATCGCCCCAGCCGGCCCGCAAGCCGCCTACAGGCGTCAATTTGGACCAGATCTGCCAGCTTACGGGCATGAGCGCATCGTCGAAGTGCCACAAAGTGCCATCGCCATCGGGATATTCAACAAACAATGCATCACGTCCATCTGGTTGCTTGATGATGCTGCGCTTAACACCTGCATCGAACAATGTTGCGATAGGGTTGAACCAAAAAATATCGACTTTCCATGCAATCAAAGCATCGTTTGTGCTCGCTTCTTCTTTGCTGGGAGAAAATGTAACCACCGTATCGTTGGCGGTCACGGTGACTTGATCTGCATTGCGATCCCACACGTAACTTCGTGCGCCCATGGATGTAAAACGAACGGTGCGTGTTTTTTCCCACGCGGCGATATTCACATTGTCTTGCAGCTTTTTCGCGAGAATATCGGCTTCGGCCGAGGGTGTGCCCACAGGTCTTGGATGATTGACTATCGACCATAAAACAATCGGTGAAATCACAATGAATGCGACGACGATTGCAAGGCCGAGAAGAATGGGGTGTTTGCGTATTTTTTGCATCACAGGGTCCTTGTAGAGGCGGTTCACGAACCGCCCCTACGTTTGAAGGAACGTATAAGCTGAATTACTTCCGCCGTAAGTTTCGGGTTGTCTTTTAAATCAGGACTCGCAGGCATGCTCAAACTGCGTCCCACAGCGCCACCGCCCTCATGAATGATTTTAATCAGCGACGCATCATCGGTCATTTCTTGCCAGATGTGATTGGCGAGGTCCCGTGGTTGGGGATTGAGCATCCGTGCCATGGGGCCATCGCCAGCACCCGTATTGCCATGGCATCCCGCACAGCGGTTTGCGTAAAACACACGGGCCTCTGCGGTAGTGGCGTTGCTTACTGCGCCCTGTATTGGTATGTTCGCTGCGTCCGATTTTGTTGTGGACTGGGGGTTTTGCTTGCAAGCCACCACAAAGCACAACACGAAAAATAGGGTTCTCATGATGGCGGGTAGGGTATCCCCAGTGATGCTGATCTGCAATCGAGATCAGTCAAAGAATGAAGAGGGTGCATGAAGCGAAGATGCTCGAATGATCAACAGATCTCGATATGCAGGGCTGTTGTTGTCCATAGGCGCAAAGGGTGCACAGGTGTGGGCTTTGTCCCATCGACTTTCGTCGATGACATAGCCGTGCCCCAACGTTGAAGGCAGATTGAGCACTGCGGCGACCGGTTTTTCAAGAGAAGTAAAATGTGTGGTCATGCTGTCGTCGTGAAACTCCACCAGGGTTGCTGGCGGGAGATCCCATATTTGCATATTGCCTCCGCCCATGTTCTGCGATCCAAGGCAAAACGTGGCGAGGTACTCAAAACCATCACGGTGGGGCATGAGAACGCCATCAGGTCCCTGACCTCTGTAGACATGCACATTGCGAACAATCTTTGTTCGGATTTGGAGCGGCGCGTCTTCTGTTCTTGGCAAAGAACCCACGATGCCATCCAACACTGATCGATATGCAGGATTGGCGTCGATGGCTTGAGCGGCTGGAGATAGTTCGAGTTCTCGATGAAGTGTGGCGCGTGTCTCTTGGCCCTCTAGAGGGCTGTAAAATATTTCAACAAACGGTGCGGTTTGGTGAATATCTCCCTCGATATGGGATCCCGTATGTTCTCTCTGGAGGTCATCGATACGTGCATGGAGGTCGACCCACGCCGTATGAGCGGGTGGCACAGTCCCACGATGCCAGGTTGTAGCGCGGTCCAACCTTCTGTCATCAGCCTTTCGGTAATAACATGAAAAGGGGCTTCTGGTGGTTTGATTCGACCTACGGGTGTTGGGAAAATGCGCTGTGCATCGGCGATGGTGACGATCTTTTCAGTAGGGACGTCCCAGTGATCGAAGCCGTTATAGCGTGAAGCGAAGATGTCTGATTGCTGTGCGTAGGCTTCGAAAGCGTCCTCTTTATTTTAGAACGAAAGTCACTGGAATCGATGCCGTGGGCTCCTGAGATTTGGTCTATTCTTTGATGGAACTGCTGCTCTAAATCCCACGTGGCGGGATTTAGAACCACAAAGTTGTCTCCGCTGCTTTTCAGGCAGTCGACAAGGTATGTATGCTTCTCATCATAGGTCCAGGACCTTGGGGAGCCTTCAGGATGTTTTATAGCGGTCATATTGCCACATATTGTCGGTGCGTGGGGCGCATGTGTCTCGTGCTTTTTAGCTTACGTAAATCCATCCCGTAGATCCGCGTTTAAATTGGGATGTTTCTGGCAGCACCGAAGCCACACCACGATGGCTAAAAAAGGCCCGAAAGGCCACGACACCATGGTTTTCGCCATAGCCACCGTGTTCAATGCGGTCTATCACGAGACGAGTCCACACCACACCTTTCATGCTTTTCCGCAATTGGGCGGGTGTGGGTGGCATATCATGGGTGTGTATTAAATAATCGATATTGCCAGAGGCAAATGCGGAATAGCGCGATCGCATCAGGGCCGCAGCCGTAGCGGCCGAAGCTTTTCCAGTGAGCAATGGATCGCAGCATTGGTCAAAAAAGCCTTGTCCGCAGGGACATGCATGAGGTGCCGCATGAGGTGCCGGGTATTCACCGTTACTCTTTAGGCGCATTTTTTGCATGGATTGGCTCTTAGCAAAAAATATGCCTAAAGAGTAACGGTGAATACCCGGCACCACCCCCACCACCCCCACCACGCCGCACGCATTCGTGAGGTGCTCGAACAATTGTACCCCGAGGTTGGCATACCCTTGGATCACCATGATCCATTTACGCTGCTTGTGGCGGTGCTGTTATCCGCGCAAACCACCGATAAAAAAGTCAATGAAGTGACACCCGCGCTTTTTTCCCGCGCGCCAACCCCCGAAGCGATGGCAGCCATGGACGAAGATGAGATCCTACAGATCATTCGTCAAATTGGTTTGGCACCCCAAAAAGCAAAACACTTAAAACGCATGGCGACGCTGCTGGTTGAACGGCATCAAAGCCAAGTGCCACGAAGTTTTGAAGAACTCGAAGCCTTGCCAGGGGTGGGGCACAAAACCGCGTCGGTGGTGATGAGCCAGGCCTTTGGGGTGCCGGCATTTCCGGTCGATACCCATATCCATCGCTTGGCAGCCCGGTGGGGATTGTCCAGCGGTAAAAACGTGGTGCAAACCGAGCGTGATCTAAAGGCGCTATTTCCCAAAGAGCAGTGGAACAAACTGCACGTGCAAATGATTTATTTTGGTCGTGAATACTGCAAAGCCCTGCGGCATGATCCGACTGCTTGTCCTATTTGTAGTTTGGCGTAAAGTAGTAGCATGATTTCGTACTTGCAGGTGATTCTATTCGGTTTTTTGGGCGGTGTTATCCTCAATGTGATGCCATGTGTCCTTCCTGTGTTATCACTCAAAATAACCCATACTCTTAAAATGCATCACCGGGGCGTGGGCCTTCGTCCGCAGGCTTTGGCGTATACCGCTGGGGTGGTGATGGCGCTGGTGGGAATGTCGTTTATTGTGATTGCACTGCGCGAAACCGGAACCCACCTGGGTTGGGGAATGCATTTTCAATATCCGCCGTTTGTGGCCATGCTCACAGCACTCGTTTTTGTTTTTGCACTCAATGCCTTTGACTTTTTTGCGTGGGGATTGGTGCTGCAAGGGCGTCCCCTTCGTGACAGCATATGGAGTTCGTTGGGTGCTGGTATTTTTGCTGCCCTGATGAGTACGCCATGCACGGCACCCTTTTTAGGCACTGCAGCGGGATTTGCTTTGGACAGCGCAACGCCAGCGTGGCTCTTGGTATGCATTTTTGCGAGTATTGGTTTGGGGTTGGCATCGCCGTTTTTGGGTGTGGCATTTGTGCCTGCCATTGCGCATTGTATTCCCAAACCAGGTCCATGGATGCAGCATGTGAAGCAATTCATGGGTTTTTTGCTGCTTGCTACCGCCGTGTGGTTATACGGTGTTTTACAAAAGCAGATCACCCCGGATGCAGCGACAGAATTTTTGGGGATCTTGTTGCTCGGCACCATGGTCCTATGGGCCATGGAGGCTTTGGCTGAAAGGGGTGTTGCGTCTTGGATCAGACGATTGTCCATACTTGCGGGTCTGTGTGTCGTGGCAGCGGCTGGATGGCATTTGGATTTGCGTCCTGCAGAAACGTCACAACCAAGAGTGCTTTCGGCAGAGGGCATTCCTTGGGTCCCTTTTTCCGATGAAGCATTGCACAACGCATTGGGCGCAGGTCATGCGGTGTTTGTGGATTTTACCGCCGATTGGTGTGTGTCGTGCAAAGCCAACGAAGCCGTGGTCTTGGAAACCGATCGGGTCCGCGATGCGATAAAAAAAGCTGAGATTGTTCCTATGAAAGCCGATCTCACACAATCATCGCCTGTGCTTGAAGCGCGTTTGGCGTCGCTCGGTCGAAGCGGCATTCCTACGTATGTTATTTATTTTCCCGACGGTAAACGCGATCTGTGGCCTGTGGTGATCACCGTAGGAATGGCCGTGGAACGGCTTGAGGCTGTAAAAAATAGCACAAAATAGCCTACAAAAACATACCCCAGAAATGTGTCCATTGTTTTGACGCATTTGTTTGTATCATCCTACCTATGAGTATTGCTGGTGCCTCCCGCAGCACGCGAATTGCGATTGATCCACCGCATCATGATGAGACCCAAGAGACGCAGGACGTACGTCTAACCAAACTAAAACATGCCGTCATGACCGTAGGACCTTTGCTTGCAGGGATTGCGGTTGCAAGCCAAAAATACCTGGTCATGATCCCCAATCGCATTGGGGGCTATGTTGGGGCGGGATTGGTCATTGAGCCGCGATCGTTCGCCGAGACAGTGGCGTCTTCTGAGGCTGGAAATATCCCCAATTTTACTGCTTTCGGGACGAATCGCACCCGCCATGACATGGAAGGTAATTTCTCACGCTTGGGCACGCAGCTTGGTGATTGGGGTGCTCTCACCGTGGCAGGGTTGTATTCCTTGGTATTTACCAATGCGTTGTTGCGGATGGGGTATCAACATGCAGGCCGTCAACAGAGTGCATGGGTGTGCGCGGGCACATTTCTCGGTGTAGCGGCTATTCAGACTTCGAATGTGGCGCATATGTGGGTTTCTGATTCCTATGTTCGCAATTTCAACGAGACCAATACATCCGAGCTCAAGTCGATCATTGAAAAATTCCCAGCAGGGAATTCGCCCATGGCACTGACCATGGTAGGCGTCATGCATAACTACAATATCAGTGCACAGTCGTCCCACGACACCGTGGCGTCATTGGTTGTTTTGCTGCCGTTTATTGATCTCGTTTCGGATTCTTTACAGCGTCGCGCATTACCGGGCACTTTGGTGAATGTTGAGATGGTGGCCGAATACCTGATCTCTTCAGAATTAAGCAGCGAAGACACGCTTCGTCGGTGGTACGGGGAGAATACTGTTTCGGCTGTCCGCCGTATTCTTGCACACGAAGACAGCGATCCTAAAAAAGAAATCGCAGAATTATTATCAACAAAAGCGATCCCAGAAGGACTGCGCCTGGAAGTCACACACCGATGGCTTAATCGCGCAGAGTTTCGGGGAGAATCTGAATGGCTTGCATATGGGCAGCTGGCACGCAATTTCTTACCTATCCTGAACACGCTTGGAGTCAATGGCAACATTGGGACTTGGATCCCTCAAACCGTTTCTTTTATTCCTTTGTTGGGAAGTATATTTTCATCATTATCGGCTGCCGTTGATACGTGGATTTTAACACGAGATGGTCAGAGTAAGGCTGCCGTATGGCGTGGTTTCTCATCGCTGTTGCTTGGTTCTTCGGCGGTTCTCAGCGCGATGGAGAGCGAGTTTGTTTTTGAAAACGAAATGCAGGATCCCCATGAAGTGGCGTTTGGGCGCTATTCGTGGGTGGCGACGCTTTGTTGCATGGGTGCGATGTTTTGTTCAGAAAGGGCCAATGGAGCGGCCATGGCCAGCCGTGCTGCACGGGCAGCATCCGATGCGATGGTATGGAACGATCGTGGGTTGCTGGAAAGTGAAGTAAGAACTACAGACGTTTGACCACTAAATTTGGCTTTTCATCCTATATTGCGCCCATATTCCCGATTATGAAAGTCAGTGCCGCCCAATCAAGCTTTAATCTTCGCGTGCGCGGCCCGCTCGCCAATGCGCAAAACAGCGATTTTGTTTCGTACAATTCAGGCCAGACGCTCAGCGGTGCGACCGTCAAGTCGTTGGCCTTTTAAGTAATCAACGCCGCCGCTTCAAGCAATTGCACCGCTTCCACCGGAACATGATGCAAATCAAAACGCCGAAAAGCGCGAGCGATATCGCCCAACGTAAGTACCGCAATAGGGCGACGTGATGCATCCACCACAGGCAATCGCCGAATGCCATGACGTCGCATAAGGGCGGTTGCGTCGGCGACGGGGTCGTCTTCACTGCAATAGTGCACCGTATGGGTCATGTGATCGTTGACGGCCAATTCAAACAAACGTCGCTGGCGGGTATGTCCCGCGATGCATACGTCGCGATCAGTAAGGATCCCGGTAAGTCGCCCTGCGTCATCAACCACAAGCACACATCCGATCCCGTGCTCCATCATGGCACGCACCGGAAGCTCCAGGGATTGATCGGGGCGACACAGATGAACGCTGCGCACAATAATATCTCGAACACGTACGGTGTGCATGCAATCGCCATTATGCTTGAGGATGCATGCCTTCTCAAGTCCCCCATGTTTTTTTTCGCGGACGCCTAAGCGTTGATATGCTAAACTGTGCCCCGTAGCGGCGCAGCTTGCTG